>WNFY01007297.1_pt1 | contig 19569 bp, 19 predicted proteins | sample 5400091 | NCBI WGS metagenome assembly WNFY01 (sample SAMN13153364, study PRJNA577476) | soil metagenome | isolation source: 60 cm soil or saprolite under grassland replicate 1 | place: USA:California | collected 2016-06-15
GGTCAGCATGAGCACGCGCGGAGCCGACGGCTCGTGGCGCCCGGCCCGCAGCCGGCGGGTGACCTCGATCCCGTCGGTGCCCGGCAGGTTGAGGTCGAGGCAGATCACGTCGTATTCGTTGACGGCCAGCTTGTCGAGCGCCTCGTTGCCGTCATAGGCGACGTCGACCGCGTAGCCCTCGCGACGCAACCCGCGGGCCACCGCGTCGGCCAGGTCGGCCTCGTCCTCCACGACCAGTACTCGCATGGGCAAATGGTAGCTGCCGAGCTGTTCAAGAGGCTGTCAAAGTCCTGGTCCGGCGCGGGCGCGCGGCCGCCGCGGCGGCGGGCCGCGCAGCGGGGTGCCACTATACTTGCCAGCACGCTTATGGACCCTTGCGCCCACCCCCGAGCGCTACTGCCGTTGGCGCAGCGGCGCTACCAGAGCGCCGTCGAGTGGCTGGAGCAGCTCGTCAACCAGGATTCCGGCTCCCTGTCGCCGGCGGGGGTGAACCGCGTCGCGGACCTGGTCGCCGGGCGCCTGCGCTCCGGTGACTGGCTGGTCGAGCGCCGGCGGCACCGCCCTGGGCAGGGCGCGCCGGCGCTCGGCGACGTGCTGGTCGGTCGGCGCCGCGGTGGGCTGGCGAGGGACGCGGGCGGGCGGCGCCTCCTGCTGCTCGCGCACATGGATACGGTTTTCGACGACGGTGAGGCGGCGTCGCGGCCGTTTCGGACCAGCGACGGGCGCGCGTATGGTCCTGGGGTGATCGACGACAAGGCAGGCTTGGTAGCCGGGATCGAGGCGGTCGAGACGCTTTGTGATGATATCGGCTTCGAGGAGTTCACCTCGATCACTCTGGTGTGCTCGCCGGACGAGGAGATCGGCTCGCCGTTCAGCAAGGAGGTCATCCGGGCACTGGCGCGCGAGCACGACATCGCCATCGGCCTGGAGGCGGCCCGCACCAACGGCGACCTCGTGTCGGCCCGCAAGGGCGTGGCGGTGCTCGTGGTCGAGGTCGCCGGCCGGGCGTCGCACGCGGGCGTGCGCCCGGAACGGGGCGCCAGCGCCGCGCTCGAGGCCGCGCACAAGACCGTCGCGCTGCACGGGCTGAACCGCCGCTGGGCGGGGGTGACCTGCAACGTCGGAACGGTGCGCGCGGGCACGCGCCCGAACGTGGTCGCCGCCGGCGCCACCCTCGAGGTCGATCTGCGCGCCACCACGACCGCCGACTTCGAGCGTGCCCTGGAGGCGGCCCAGGAGATCGTCGCCCGGCACACGGTGCCCGGCACACGGGCGACCATGCGGCTGCTCCACCGGCACCCACCGATGGAGCGCACCGCGGCCGTGGCCGCCCTGGTGGCCCAGGCGCAGCAGGTCGCGAGCGGGCTCGGCTTCGAGGTGGGCCACACCGCCACCGGAGGGGCGGGCGACGCCAACACCACCGCCTCCGCCGGCCTGCCGACCGTCGACGGCCTGGCACCGGTCGGCGGGGACGCGCACGGGCCCGCCGAATGGCTCGACCTGGGCAGCGTGGTCCCGCGGACCGCCCTGCTCGCCGGGCTGCTGGCCCGTCTCGGCAGCGCGCGGCAAGGGCGGGAGTCGTAGCGGTGCGGGCGCAGACCACCGTTCCGGTGCCGGTCAGGCGGCTGGTGCTCCTGCTGGCCAGCGCGTTCGTGGTGATCCACTTCCTGGTCCCGCAGATCGCCGGCGTGCACCGCGCCTTCTACCGGCTCGGCCAGGTCGACCTGCGCTGGCTGCTGCTCGCCGTCGGGCTCGAGGTGGCGTCGATCCTCGCCTACACCATGCTGACCAGGTCGGTGCTGCCGCACCGCGGGCGGCTCCCCAGGTTCGACGTGCTGCTGCGCACCCAGCTCTCGACCCTGGCCGTGAACCACGTGGTGCCCGGCGGCGCGGCCGCCGGCGGCGCCCTGGGCTACCAGTTGCTCACCGAGGCCGGGCTGTCGGGCACGGACACCGCCTTCGCGCTGGCGGCCCAGAGCGTCGGCTCGGCGGTCGTGCTCAACGTGCTGCTCTGGCTCGGCCTGGTGGTGTCCATCCCGCTGCACGGCTACAACCCCCTGTACGGGACCGCCGGCGTGCTCGGGGCCCTGCTGATCGCCGCCTTCGCCATAGTGGTGGTGCTGCTGATGCGCGGCGAGGAGCGGTCGGTCAAGGTGCTGCGGGCGGCCGCCGCCCGGCTGCCGCTGCTGGACCCCGACCGGGTGGTGGCGGTCACCCGGCGGTTCGCCGGCCGGCTGCGCGCGCTGGCCGCCGACCGCACCCTGGTCGGCAGGGCGGTCGGCTGGGCCGCTGCCAACTGGCTGCTGGACGCGGCCTCGCTGTGGGTGTTCGTGGGCGCCTTCGGCCACTGGGTCCGCTTCGACGACCTGATCGTCGCGTACGGGCTCGCCAACGTGATGGCGGTGCTGCCGATCACCCCGTCCGGCCTGGGCGTGGTCGAGTTCGTGCTGACGTCCACGCTGGTCGGCTTCGGCACGCCCAGGGACATCGCACTGCTCGGGGTGATCACCTACCGGGTGCTGAACTTCTGGCTGCCGATCCCGCTCGGCGGGCTCGCCTACCTGTCGCTGCACGCCGAGCACGGTGTGCGCGAGCGCGGCAGCGAGCAGCTCCGGCAGCTCGCCAAGCAGTCGCTGGAGGAAGCCGAGGACGCTCGGACCTGGGCGGTCCGGCACGGCATCCGCACCGGGCAGCACGGCGACGGGCCGGGCCGGCACGAGCAGCAGGGCCAGCACGACCGGCACGGGCAGCAGGGCCAGCACGGCGACGACCGCCCGGACCGCGAGCCCAGCGACCGGTAGCGCCCTGGCGCCTGGTCCCCGCTACTCGCCGGCGGCCTTCTTGCGGCGGGACGAGGACCTCGACCTCGACTGCGACTTGGACTGCGAGGTGGCGCGACCGCCTTCCGGCTTGCCCGCCTTGGCCGCCTCGACGCTTGCCCGCAGCGCCTCCATGAGGTCGACGACCTTGGAAGGCTCGGCCGGCTCGGCGTAGGTGACCTCCTCGCCCTGGACCTTCTTGGCGATGAGCTCCTCGAGCGCGGACCGGTACTCGTCGCGGAACTCCCCGGGCTGGAACTCGTCGGTCAGGCTGTCGATGAGGCTGCGGGCCATCCTGACCTCCTGGGGCCGCAGCTCGACCTCCTCGTCCAGCTCGTCGAAGCGGGGGGCGCGGATCTCGTCGGGCCAGAACATCGTCTCCAGCACCAGTACGTTGTCCCGCAGGCGCACGGTCGCCAGGTGCTCCTTGTCGCGGAAGGCGACCTTGGCCACAGCGACCTTGCCGTCGTCGCCCATGGCCTCCCGGAGCAGGTGGTACGCCTTCATCCCGGGGCCGTCCGGCACCAGGTAATAGGACCGCTGGAAGTAGATCGGGTCGATCTGCTCCGACTCGACGAACCGTTCGATCTCGATCGCCCGGGCGGTCGTCACCGGCAGGGCGTCGAGCTCCTCGTCGGTCAGCGTCACGTAGTGGTCCTTCTCGTACTCGTAGCCCTTGACGATCTCCTGGTACGGGACCTCCTCGCCGTCCAGCGAGCAGACCCGCTTATAGCGGACGCGGCCTCCGTCGCCGGCGTGGAGCTGATTGAACCGGAGCGTCTTCTCCTCGGTCGCCCCGTAGACCTTGACCGGGATCGTCACCAGTCCGAACGAGATCGCGCCCTTCCAGATGGTCTTCATCGCACTCGCTCCGTGGGGTCAGGCGGCGGCCCGTCAAGCAGGTCTACCAGGACAATGTACGCTAGAGAACTTGCGAAGCAAGGAGCGTTCAGCCAACGTGGCCAGCCGACGACGCCTCGGGCTCCCCGCGCCACTGCCCGCCCGGCGGGCCGGTGACGCCTGGCGCGTGGTGGCCGGCGGCCGCGAGCTGCGGGTCTCCAACCTCGACAAGGTGTACTGGCCGCAGGACCGGCTCACCAAACGGGATCTGCTCGCCTATTACTGGAACGCCGCCCCGCTGCTCCTGCCGCACCTCGTGGACCGTCCGCTCACCATGCTGCGCATGCCGGACGGCATCGAGGGCGAGGCGTTCTACGAGAAGCAGGTGCCCGGCCACGCTCCGGACTGGCTGCCGACCGCCCCGGTCCCGGGCGACGACGGCAAGGTCACCGACATGGTCATGGCACAGGACCTGGCCAGCCTGCTGTACGTCATCAACCTGGGCTGCATCGAGCTGCACCCGCTCCACAGCCGCGCGGGCTCGCTTGACCGCCCGGAGTTCGCCCTGTTCGACCTCGACCCCTTCGAGCCCTACACGTTCGCGGACGTCCGCGCCGTGGCCAAGCTGGTCAAGGTGGTGCTGGACGGGCTGGGACTGCGCGGCTACCCCAAGACCTCCGGCGCAACCGGGATGCAGGTGTACGTGCCGCTGGAGCCGGTCCACCCGTACCCGGACGTGCGCGCCTTTGTCGAGCAGGTGGGCCGGCTGCTGGTGCGCGCCTACCGGGAGAAGGTCACCATGGCCTGGCCGGTCGCCGAGCGGGCCGGCAAGGTGTTCATCGACCACCAGATGAACCGGCGCGGCGCCAACATCGCCTGCGCCTACTCGCTGCGGCCCCGTCGCGGCGCGCCGGTGTCGACCCCGCTGGACTGGGACGAGCTGGACGACGACCTCGAGCCCGGCGACTTCCGAATCGACAACGTCTGGGAGCGGTTCGCCCGGGGCGACCGCTTCGCGCCCGTGCTCAGCGACCGGCAGTCGCTGGCCGCCGCCATGGAGGCCCTCGGGGTGAAGCCCTCCGCGAGCGGGCGGCGGGGTGCCCGCGCCCGTGCTGGCGCTCCCCCGCCCGACCTCTCCGAGTACCGGCGCCGGCGCGACTTCCGGCGCACACCGGAGCCCGAGCCGGAGGCGGCGGCGTCCCCGGTCCCGGCCCCGGTCCCGGCGGCCTCGCTGCCCGACGCCCCGCACGCCGCCGGGCTGCCCGAGCCCGCCGCGCTCGAGCCCGGCCCGGTCTTCTGCGTCCAGCAGCACCACGCGCGCGGCCTGCACCACGACGTGCGCTTCGAGCGCGACGGAGTGCTGGTGTCCTTCGCTGTCCCCAAGCGTCTGCCCGAAGTGCCGGGCGTCCGCCATCTGGCCGTCAACACCGAGGACCACCCGCTCGAGTACCTCACCTTCTCGGGCTCCATCCCCGAGGGCGAGTACGGCGCCGGCGAGGTCCGCCTGTTCGACCTCGGCACCTACGAGCCCCTGGAGGTCGCCGACGGCAAGTGGACCGTGCGCCTGCACGGCAGCCGCTACCACGGCGCCGAGTACCACTTCATCCGCACCAGGCAGGACTGGATCTGCCTTCTCAGCAGCAGCACGCCGCTGACCCCGCCCGCGCGGCCGCCCACCTTCGAGCCGATGATGGCGCAGCCGGCGGGTGAGCCCTTCGACGACGACGGCTGGCTGTTCGAGGTGAAGTGGGACGGCCACCGCTGCCTCGCGGCCCTCGGCGACGGCGCGACCCGGCTCACCTCGCGCACCGCCCGCGACGTCACCGGCCAGTTCCCGGAGCTCGGCGACCTGCACCGCCAGCTCGCCGCCCGCAACGCCGTGGTCGACGGGGAGGTGGTCGCCTTCGACGAGGAGGGTCGGCCGTCGTTCCAGCACATGCAGGACCGATTCCACCGCTCGCCCGAGGAGCTGGCTCGCCACCGCGGCCGGGTGCCGGTCCAGTTCATCGCCTTCGATCTGCTGTGGCTGGACGGCGGGCCGCTGCTGGAGCTGCCGCTGGCCGAGCGGCGGGCGCGCCTGGCCGAGGTGCTGGTCGAACGCGACGACGTGCGTCTCTCGCAGGCGGTCGCCAGCCATGGCAGGGCCTTCTTCCACCAGGTCAGGGGGCTCGGGCTCGAGGGTGTGGTCGCCAAGCGGCTGGCCAGCCAGTACCGGCCGGGAGCCCGCTCGCCGGACTGGCGCAAGGTCAAGGCCGTACGCAGGCAGGACTGCGTGATCGTGGGCTGGACCAGGGGCAAGGGCGGCCGCGCCAGCACCCTCGGCTCGCTGCTGCTGGCGGTGTACGAGCGCGGACGGCCACGCTACGCCGGCAATGTCGGCACCGGCTTCACCCACGCCTTCCTCGAGCGGCTGCTCGGCGACCTCCAGGCGCGGGAGCAGCAGCGCCCGCCGGTCGAGGTCGGCCCCGACCCGCGCCTGCGGGGGGCGCGCTGGGTCCGGCCGGAGCTGGTCTGCGAGGTCGAGTACCAGGCGTGGACCGCGGACGGGCGGCTGCGGGCAGCCTCGTTCAAGGGCATCCGCACCGACAAGCTGCCAGAGGACTGCCGCCGCGAAGACGTGCCCGGCGATTCGTGACCATCCGGGCGGGTACGTAACGGGCCTTCCGGGGTGGGTAGGCAAAGACGGCTCCGAGCAGGCAGAATGACGCTCTGGGTAGGTGAGGAAGAGGCGACGTGCAGATGGGTGCCCACATCCTGGTCGTTGACGACGACCCGCTGTTGGCCGCGGCCCTGCGTCGGCCGCTGGCCTATGAGGGCTTCGAGGTCGACGTCGCCGCGTCCGGGGAGGAGGCCCTCTCCAAGGCGCTCGGCCATGCTCCTGACCTGGTGGTCCTCGACGTGCTCCTGCCAGGCATCGACGGGCTCGAGGTGTGCCGCCGGCTGCGCCAGGCAGGCGACGTGCCCGTGCTGATGCTCACCGCCCGCAGCGAGGTGCCCGAGCGGGTCGCCGGCTTCGAGGCGGGCGCGGACGACTACCTCGGCAAGCCCTTCGCCTTCGAGGAGCTGCTGGTCAGGATCAAGGCGCTGCTGCGCCGGGGACGCAACGGCTCGAGCTCCTCTGAGCTGCGCTTCGGCGACCTGCGCATGGACCGCTCGACCCACGAGGTGTGGCGGGGCGACCGCTCGATCTCGCTCACCCGGCAGGAGTTCGACCTGCTCGCCCTGTTCCTCGAGCACCCCCGCCAGGTGCTCACCCGCTCGACCATCCTGGAGCGGGTCTGGGACTACGACTTCGGGCGGGACTCCAACGTGCTGGAGGTCTACGTCGGCTATCTGCGCCGCAAACTGGAGGCCGAGGGCGAGCCGCGGGTGATCCACACGGTGCGGGGGGTCGGCTACGTCCTCCGCGAGGACCCGGAGGGCTCCCGATGAGCTTCCGCGCCCGCCTGACGCTCGCCTACCTGGCCCTGCTCACACTCGCCCTCACCGCCTTCGGGTTCGGCGTCTACACCTATGTCGACCACCGGCTGCACGCCGAGTTCTCGAGCTCCGTGCAGAGCCAGGGCCAGGCGCTCGGCCGGTTCCTGTACTCCTACGACGCCGCCCTCAACATCCACACCACCCTCGGCCAGCTCGGCAAGAAGACCCAGGACCAGAAGCCGGACACCTTCATCCAGGTCACCGACGGCTCGGTCAAGGACCGCAGGAGCTGGTCGATCGACGCCAAGAGCCCCAACACCGAGGCGACCGCCGACCTCCGCCTGCCGCTGGTCGACTACAACCGCGTCGCGGTCGTGCCCGCCCGCCTCAACGATTTCCGCACCCCGCTCGCCGTCTACTCCGAACCGTTCGAGGCGTACAAGATACCCCCTCCGAGCGGGAAGGGCGTGCGCGCGAACTCGTCGTCCCCCGACGCCCACAGGGCCCCGCGCAAGGCCATCTACGGCGAGGTCACGGTCGCGCGCTCGCTCGACAGCGTGGACTCGTCGTTGCGCCTGCTGCGCACCATCCTGGTCGGTGGCGGGCTCGCGGTGCTCCTCACCGCGGCGCTCATCGGCTTGGGGCTGGCCGCGGCCCTGCTGCGGCCGCTGGCCCGCATGCGCACGACGGCGCAGCAGATCGGCGACGACCGGGACTTCACCCGGCGCATACCGGTGGAGGGCAACGTCCACAACCCTCGCGACGAGCTGGTGCGCCTGTCGCTGTCGTTCAACCAGATGCTGAGCGAGCTCGAGCGCTCGCACGTGGACCTGCAGACCACGCTGGACGCGCAGCGACGGTTCGTGGCCGACGCGTCGCACGAGCTGCGCACGCCGATCACGGCGATCCGCACCAACGTCGAGTTCCTGAGCCGCGTGCCCGACGCCCTGCCGGAGGACCGCAGCGCGGCCCTGCGCGACGTGCTGGCCGAGATGCGCCGCATGGAGTCGCTGGTCGGCGACCTCCTGGCGCTGGCGAGGCTCGAGGCGGCCAGCGGCACGGCGCCGCGGCGCGCCTTCCGTCTGGACCACCTGGTCGCCGACATCCACCGCGACGCCGTGCGCCACGCACCCGACGACGTGGAGGTCCGGCTCGCCGCTCTGCCCGAGGCATGGGTGCTCGGCGACCGCAACGACCTGCGCCGCGCCATCTGGAACCTGGCCGACAACGCCATAAAGTACACCCGGCTGGGCTGGGTCGAGCTGGGCCTGGCGCTGGACGACGGCCGCGCCGCGGTCAGGGTGGCCGACAGCGGCATGGGCATCGCCGACACGCACCTGGAGCTGGTGTTCGACCGCTTCTGGCGGGCGCCGGGCGTGCGCGGCACGGCCGGCTCGGGCCTGGGGCTCGCGATCGTCAAGTGGGTGGCCGAGGTGCACGGCGGCACGGTCTCGGTGGACTCCCAGCTCGGTCAGGGTGCCGTCTTCACGCTCGAGCTGCCCGTCGCGGCCCGACGCAGCGTCGCCCGTCGCCTCCAGCAGCAGGTCGAGCAGATCGGCAGGCTCCTCCCGGCGGGGCGCTCCTGACCTCCCGCGTAGTGGCCGGTTCCCGCGCAGAGTTTCTTAAGACACCCCTATGTCATTCTCAGGCTGCTCTCAGAGTGACCGAGTAGAAGGAGTGCAACGCGGCGGATGCGCCGCCGGCGGGACCGACTGGCACCGGGACGAGGCTTCGCCCCCCGGAAATCCGAGGCTCGCACAGCGTATCCGTTGCCGGCGACACGCCGGAGGCCCGAATGGTGGGACAAGGCCGGGCGAAAGCACCGGCCTTGGGGCCTCCGGGGGTCAGCCGGCCGCCGGAGGGTCGTGCCGGATCACGCCGCTGGCGCTATGGTGAGACTTGTCCACGTCGGCAGCTCCTCGATCCAGTACGTCTCGTCCCCGAGCACGCCGGCCCGGCCCGGTCTTCCTGCCAGGGCACCGGCCCGCCCCGGAAGGAGCCATGTCCTGTGCCAAAGGACAAGCCACGGCCGGCCGAGCCACTGGCGGCCGAGCCCGAGCCACGGCCCGCCGAGCCCGCGCCGCGGCCCGCTGAGCCCAGGCCACGGCTGGCCACGGTCGGCGAGGCTGCGGCGGCGCACAGCCAGCTCGAGGCGGCGCTGTTCGAGATCAAGCGGGTCATCGTCGGCCAGGAGGGGATGCTCGAGCGGGTCTTCATCGCCCTGCTCTCCAATGGCCACCTGCTGCTCGAGGGGGTCCCCGGCCTTGCCAAGACCCTCACCATCTCGACGGTGGCAAAGGTGCTGGCCGGCACCTTCCACAGGGTGCAGTTCACCCCCGACCTGGTGCCCTCCGACCTGGTCGGCACCCGCATCTACCGGCCCGACAGCGGCAGCTTCGACACCGAGCTCGGTCCGGTCTTCTGCAACTTCCTGCTCGCCGACGAGATCAACCGCGCGCCCGCGAAGGTGCAGTCGGCCCTGCTCGAGGTCATGCAGGAGCGCCAGGTCACCATCGGCAAGTCGACCTACCCGGTGGGCGACCCTTTCCTGGTGCTCGCCACGCAGAACCCGATCGAGTCCGAGGGCACCTACCCCCTGCCCGAGGCGCAGGTCGACCGCTTCATGATGAAGGTGCTGGTGGACTACCCGAATTTCAGCGAGGAGATGATGGCCGAGTACTCGGTCGCGCTGTGCATGGCCACGCGCCACCCGCAGCAGTACGGGGTCGACGGCATCGCCCCCTACATCGCATACGGGGCGAGCCCGCGCGGCTCGATCAACCTGGTCCACGCGGCGCGGGCAATGGCGCTGCTGCGCGGGCGCGCCTATGCGCTGCCGCAGGACGTGCAGGAGGTGGCCAAGGACGTCCTGCGCCACCGCCTGGTGCTGACCTACCAGGCGCTCGCCGAGGAGGTGAGCGCCGACGCCCTGCTCACCGCGGTGCTCACCTCGATCCCCGCCCCCCGGATCGACCTGGCGGGCCAGTCGACGGCATGAACGCTGCCGGCGGCGTCCCGCCCGTCCCGGTCCGCACCCCGGACCGTCCAGGACCCGGACCGACCCCGGAGGCACTGCTGCGCGCGCTCGACATCGTCGTGCGCCGGCGGGTGGAGGCGCTGCTGGCCGGCGAATACCGCTCGAACTCGATGGGTATCGGTACAGAGCTGGCTCAGATCCGCCTTTACCAGCCGGGGGACGACGTGCGCCGGATCGACTGGAACGTGACCGCGCGCACGCGCGAGACCCACGTCCGCGACCAGGTTGCCGAGCGGGCACTGGTGAGCTGGCTGGTCATGGACACCTCGCCGTCGATGTGCTTTGGCACCGCCGACCGGCGCAAAGCGGACGTGGCCGAGGGCGTCGCCCTGGCCGTCGGCCATCTCGCCACTCGCCGCGGCAGCCGCCTCGGGGTCGTGACCTTCGGCGATGACGCCCCTCGGGCGGTCCCGCCGCGGCAGGGCCGGGTCGGGCTGATGGGGCTGCTCGCCTCGCTGCGCCGCGAGCCGCAGCTCGAGGGCGGGGGCGCGACCTCGCTCGGCGAGGGCCTGGCCCGCGCCGGGCGGCTCGCGCACAGCCGCTCGCTGTTCTTCGTGGTCAGCGACTTCCGCGGGCCGCGCGACTGGAGGGCGCCGCTGCTCGCGCTCGCCGGGCGCCACGACGTCATCGCGGTCGAGATCCGCGACCGCCGCGAGCAGGAGCTTCCCGACGTCGGAGAGCTCTGGCTGGTCGACCCGGAGACCGGCAGGCACCTCCGCGTCGACACCAGCCGGCGCGGGCTCCGCGAGCGCTTCGCCAGCGCCGCCGAAGCCGAGCGCGCCGAGCTCGTCGCCGAGCTGCGCCGCTCAGGCGTGGACCACGTCGTGCTGTGGACCGGGGGCGACTGGCTGCGCACGTTCGCCGGCTTCCTGCGCCACCGTCTCGGCGGAACGGCGGCCGTCACGGGGACCGTCGGGAGGAGACGGCGATGAGCCTCGAGTGGCCGGGGCTGCTGTGGGCCCTTCTGCTGGTCCCGGCTGCGCTGCTCGCCTACCTGCTCGGCCAGCGCCGCCGGACGCGCTACGCGGTGCGCTTCACCAACCTCGACCTGCTCGCCAACGTGGTGTCCCGGTCGCCGGGCTGGCGCCGCCACCTGCCGCCGGCCCTGTACCTGCTGGCGCTGACCGGGCTGCTGCTCTCGCTTGCGCGGCCCCAGGCGGTCACCCTGGTCCCCAAGGAGCAGGCCACCATCATGCTGGTGATGGACACCTCCGGCTCGATGAACGCCACCGACGTGGCGCCGAGCCGGCTGATCGCCGCCGAGCAGGCCGCGATGGTCTTCCTCCGCGAGGTGCCGGAGAAGTTCCGTATCGGCGTGGTGGCCTTCTCGGGCACCGCCCAGATCCTCATCCGCCCCACCACCGACCGGCTCGCCGTGCAGGACACGCTGGCCTCGCTGCACGCCGAGGGGCCGACGGCCATGGGCGACGCCATCGAGCGGGCACTGGAGGCGAGGCGGCCGCCGCTGCTGTCGGACGGGTCGAACACCCAGGGCAGGACACAGCCGCTGGACGCGGCGCGCCACGCCCGCCAGCTCAAAGTGTCGGTGTTCACGATCGCGCTCGGCACCGACATGGGCATGGTCGACGTGCCGGACGAGCAGACCGGCCAGCTCCGGCGCATCCCGGTGCCGCCGGACAAGTTCACCCTCCGGCGGATCGCCGAGGCCACCGGCGGGCGCTTCTACACCGCGCCGAGCAGCAGGGACCTCAAGGGGATCTATCGCGACCTCGGCTCCAAGATCGGCTTCGTCAAGCAGAAGCAGGAGATCACCGTGGTCTTCGCGGCCGCCTCGCTGCTGCTCCTGGTGGCCGGGGCCGGCCTGTCGCTGATCTGGTTCAGCCGGTTCCCGTGAGCGGCTGCGGCTCCTCCTCCCGTTCCTCGCGGTCCGGCTCCGGACGGTCCGGCTCCGGGCGGGGCTCGATCTCGTCGGCACGTTCGGAGACCTCGGCGAGCCTGTCGCCGAAGCGGTCCAGCCTGCGGGCGGCCTCCTCCCAGCGCGTCCGCGCGTTGCCGAGGTGCTTGCCGACCACCTCGAAGTCGCTCTGGAAGCGATCGAGGTCGCCCCGCAGGGCTGTGAGGGCGTCGAGGACGCGGCGCGCGTTCGCCTCGACCCTGAGCCCGCGCAGGCCGACGCCGACCGACAGCAGGTAGGCGTAGAAGGTGGCGGGTGACACCGGGAAGACGCGCCGGTCGAGCGCGTGGCGGAAGGGCGACTCGCCGGGCGGCTCCTCTCGCAGGAACTCGTAGTAGACCGCCTCGGAGGGCAGGTAGCACAGGGCAAAGTCGAAGGTGCCCTCGTCGGGGTGGATGTACTTGTCGGCGATCGCGTCGACGTGCCTGCGAGCGTCGCGCACGAAGCCACGGCGGTGCAGGGCGCGAGCGGCCTCGCCCTCGCCGGCGGCGGCCATGCGGGCGAACGCTTCGAGTGGGAACTTGGAGTCCACCGGCACGAGCGCGCCGTCCAGCACCAGCACGGCGTCGACGCGAGCCCCAGAGCGGAAGGCGTGCTGGGTGCGCCAGCAGCCCGCTGGCAGGCCCTGCGCGAGCAGGTGCTCGAGCAGGACCTCGCCGAAGGCGCCGCGGGCCTGCGGCGGGCGCAGCAGGTCCTCGAGCTTGGCGAGGTCGCGCGCCTGATCGAGGACCTGCTGGGCGATGCCGCTCACGGTCGCCACCCGTTCGCGCACGTCGGCCGCCACGTCGCTGGCATGGGCCTGGGCGTGCTGCACGGTGTCGAGCCCGAGGTACAGACGCCGGTCGAGGTCCGCCAGCCGCCGGTCCAGCTCCTTGGACATGCCCTCGAGCCTGCCGTCGAGCAGGCCGGCGGCGAGCCCGAGCCGGCCGCCCCGGCGCGCAAGCACGAACCCCGCGGCCAGCCCCGCCAGCACCGCCGCCGCCACGCCCACTCCCCAGCCCACCGCCCACCCCTCCCGTGCGCGCCCACCCTGGCCCAGGACCCTACCAAGCCCATGGGACAGCGGCCGGCTGCTTTCCACAGCCTCCTTGCCAGAATGAAGATCCGGCTCGAGCGGCTCCGCAGACGCCTCGATGAAGCTGGAATACGCGTCTCGGGCCCGAAGCCGGCGTCGGGCCAACGCAAGCTCATCCCCAGAGGCCGGGCGGACCCCGATACCCCTTGCTCAGCATGTCGCTGTAGATGAGCTGCGCCTCGGCGCTATCGAGCAAGTCCTGTGCGACAGCCCGGCGGAGCAGCTCCCGGGTGGTGAGGACTCCGGTCCCCGGGCTGCGGCGCAGCAGCACATCCCTAGCCAAGGCGTCGTCCATGACCGCTGTCCAGCTCCTGCTCTCGGCGATGGCGATGACCGCCGCCTCGCCGTGCCCCAGGGCTCCCGCAAGCCCGACGCTCTTGGCATACCGGGGACCGATCATCTCGGCGAATGCCTCGAGCTCATCGTCGTCCAGGTCGACGACGCGGATGTCATTCCTGGACCGCAGCTTGCGAAGGCGGTCCCAATTCTGCATGGCTTCGGGATCCACTGACCGCTTGGCCCAGTACCGCTCGCTCTGGGTGATCTCGCTGACGAGGCTCTCGATCCCATCCGGATCGTCATCGGGATCAATCACTTGCCGGGGAACGCACACCACGCCGCCGAGGACCTCCACCAGGAGGTCGAACTGGCCGACGAGTGCGAAGTACCTGACCGGCGTGGTGTTGCAGACGAGGGGCTCATACCGAGTCACGGAGATACTGGAACTCCTCTTGTTCCTCTGGTGATGTGGGGCGCTCAGCGAGGAACTCCTCGATGTCCTCCTGAGCGAGTCCGGTCATGGAAGCAGCTCCGCCGACCGTGAGCTTCCCGTCGGCCAGGGCGCGACGGAGCAGCCGGAGAAATCGTGGTGGGAACCGGCCAAGACCCCAGCGATCTGGGTCCTGTCCCCACTCGTCGGCTTCGATCGAGTAGCCGAGCCGCCGCGCCAGATGAACCGGCTGGACCTCCCGCAACCGCGCGACATCGGCGCCCGACGACAGGTTCGCCGCCTGCAAACGCACCAGCATCATCGCATAGGAGACCCCGAACAGACGCTGAAGGTAGATCACAACCTCCGCGTCCTCGATCTTCGCCAATCCCAAGGTCTCCACCACACTGCGGAGGCTTCGGACGGGGACCAGGAACTCCGCTGCGAACTCGTTGGCGAACCGCTCCGCCAACTGCCGGCGTCCGAGATACCCGACATAGACGTGGTCGCCGTGGAACAGGGCGTGGGCGAGCTCGTGGGCCACAGTGAACTGCTGTCGCCCCGGAGTCGTCTGCGAATTCACCACGATGCAGAACCCCACCCGGTCGTGAGGCAGGAAGGCGCCAGACACGGTCCCCCGCAGGTCTGTCCCCAGCGCCGCTCGGTAGACCGTGACGCCAGACAGGTCCGCCAGGGTCCAGAGGTCCCCAACCGGCCCCTCGCCCAGCCGGAAGAACCGTCGTGCGTCCTCGGCCTTCCTGCGGACGTCGTCCTTGGAGAGGAAGCCCTGTCGGAGGGAGAGCGGTGACTGCATGATGCCTGGAGCAGCACCCATCGCGTCCAAGAGATCTCCGTAGGCGTCGAGGAACGACAGGAGCCGCTGGATCTGGAATTTGGCAGGAGGGTCCAGGCGCGCCCCCGCGTCGCGGAACAGCAGCCGCTCGAAGTCGGGCCTCGCACGCTCCTGGGCTCTGCCGATCAACTCATCCAGGGGGACTCGATAAATGGCCGCGAGCTTGGCCAGCTGGGTCGAGTTCGGCGTCCGTGCTCCGTGCTCCCAGTTGGACACCACCGGTCGAGGCTGACCCACGAGGACGGCCACGTCGTCCTGGCTGAAGCCGGCGCGCTCCCGCGCTGCAGCCAGGCGAGGGCCGAGCGAAAGCCGATCATCCGTCAACGCGAGCACCTCCTCATGCTACACTCTCGACAGATGGGAAGCGAAGTTGTAGCAAACGTATGTTCAGAGGTGAACGACATGAGCATGACTACCATGACCGTCACGGTCACCATCGAGGGCAACCCGTACAGACTCGAGGACCGGGAGTACCGGGGATCGGAGCTTCGAGGCATCGCCGGCTTGACCCCCAAGGACAAGCTGGTACGTGAGGAGCCCGACGGGACCGAGACGCCCATCCCCCCCGGCAAGCGGATCCGCCCTCGCGAAGGCGACAACCTCTTGGTGTCCGTGCGCTTCCGGCGCGGCTGACCATGCACCCCCGAGTGGCCGAGGAATGGCCCGAGATCGCCAGCGTATACCCGGGCGTTCGCCACATACCGAATCCGGAGCGGGTAGAAGTCGACGTCGACCTCGAGGCCGGCATGTACAGCCGGCCCGACACCTCTGTCGCCGTCCTCATCCCGCCCGGGTACAGGGCAATTTCCCCGGACGGGTTCCTCGTCCCCTCAGGGCTCAGGTTCGGGGGCGGATCCAACCTCCCCGCCAGCGACGCCACCGGCGTCGGCATGCCCGGCTGGCTCCTGGTGTCGTTCCACCTGATCGACGAGTCCGGTGCCTCGACCTGGCGGCCGGCCGCCGACTTCCAGCGCGGGGACAACCTGATCGGCTACCTGGCGTCCATCGAGTCGTTCCTCGCCCGTCGGTGCAACTGATGGAGCTCCGGGCCGCCGTCACGGATCTCGCCACGCTCCACCGGCAGCTCCTGGCCCGCGCACCGGACGAAGGAGCAGCGTTCATCGCGGCCGAGCCCGGCCGGCCCGGGCTCCTGCTCCGTTCCTACCGCGTGTTCGGCGAGAAAGAGCTAGATCCCGCGTTCGGCGAGCTGTCGGTCGCCGACGACGCCCAAACGGCAGAACTCGCTGCCCTGAAACGAGGCGGCCACGCTCTCATCGAGGTGCACACCCATCCCGGCTCCGGTCCGGCCGTCGACTTCTCCCGATTCGACCAGGAGCAGCTCCCACCGTTCGCCCGGTACGTGCGACTGAAGCTGCCGGGAAAGCCGTTCGGGGCGCTCGTGCTGTCCGAGCACGGGTACGCCGGACAGCTCTGGACAGACGCCGGGGTCGAGCCACTCACCATCCGGCCGGTGGGGCAAAGGTCCGCGGTACCCGAGTGGGTGGATCCTGCGGACATCGACCCCATCTCCCGGGTCGACCGGCGCTTCGATCGGCAGATGCGGTCGTTAGGGCCGGATGGACAGGCCCGGATCCAGGCGCTCCGGGTCGGCGTCGTCGGTCTGGGAGGAACTGGCAGCCAAGTGGTGCAGCAACTCGCCCACCTCGGTGTCCGCAGGTACATCCTGGTTGAGGACGACGTTGTGGAGGCGAGCAATCTTGCGCGCCTGGCCGGCGCCACCCGATGGGACCCGCTGCTTCGGCGTCGCAAGGTGGCCGTGGCCCGCCGCACGATTCGCAGGCTGTCGCCCACCGCGGGAATCAAATGCGTGGGGTCTCTTCGGCAGCGCCCGGCCCTCGCCGCGCTCAGCGACGTCGACGTGATCGTCGGCTGTGTGGACAACGACGGAGCACGCCTCGTCATGAGCGAGCTGGCCGCTGCATACCTGGTTCCCTACCTCGACATCGGCGTCGGCATTGAAGGCGAGGGGCCAACCAGCACCATCGGAGGAAGGGTGTCGTTCCACCTGCCCGGTGGTCCATGTCTCGCCTGTGCAGATGAGATCGACTTCGACGAGATAGCCGAGGATCTGGAGAGCGAGGCGCTTCGGAACATCCGCGTCCAGCGGGGCTACGCGCGTGACCGCCGCGTGGAGCCCGCGCTGATGCCGCTGAACGGTGTGATCGCATCACTCGGGATGATGGAGCTTCTAGCCTTCGCAACCGGCCTTCGTCCGGTGATCCCCTTCACTCGGTACGACACGATGACGGGCCGCCTCGTCCGGCAGTCGGTAGAAGCGAGTTCGGACTGCGTGGTATGTCGCCCAGCCTACGGGATGGGAGACCGCCAGATGGTCGACCGGTACGCGCTCGGTGCTCGAACCTGAGACGGCCCCAGCACGACTGCATTGCAAGAGAGTCGGGACGCGGCCGAAGGAGCGCCCGCCGCACACAATTCACCTAGGTTGAGCTCGCCAACGGTAGCAAGCCGCGACCTGGCCCGGCACCCGCCGAGCTGGACCGGTGACCGGCTGCTCGGCTTGGCGGCGGGTCAGGGGCCGGTGGCGCGCAGGAGGAGGCTCGCGCCTGGGGCGGCGCGCTGGCCGAGCAGGGCGCCGCTCGATGGGTCGATCGCCGCGACCTGGCCGCGCGAGCGGCTGAGCGCGTACACGCGCTTGCCGTCGGCGCTGGTGACCAGGCCGTCGACCGCCCAGCCGCCAAGGTAGCGCTGCTGCACTTCGAGCGGGCCGGTGCGGATCGCCAGCACGCCGTGCGCGCCCCCGGCCAGCAGCAGGGACCCGTCCTGGCTGAGCGTCACGCTGCCGGCTCCGACCGGCGTGCCGGCGTCCGGCCGGTCCGGCGGGAACGAGGCCTTGCGGGTCACGGTGAAGTCCTGCTGCCCGTCGATCTCGGCGACCACGCCGAGCGCGGTGTTGACCGCGTACAGCCGCCCGCCCGCAGGGTCGCGGACCAGCGCCCATAGCCGCGCGAGGCGGTCGTCGCGGCCCCGGGGACCGCCGCGCGGCAGGTCGATGCAGAATGCGAAGCCGTCCTGCGCGTTGAGGGCGTGGACGAAGGGCCCGTAGTGGGCGTTGCGGTACAAGGTGTAGACCCAGACGCCACCGGGGTCGGTCACGCGCGTGTTCGGGTAGCCCGCCATGGACGTCTCCCAGGCATCGCGCTTGTCCACGATCGCCCGCTCGTCGAGCCTGCCGACGCCCCGGTCGTAGAAGCGCACGCGGTAGCGCGAGCGGTCCGGGCCGGGGAGGTGCTCGATCACGTAGAGCCTGGAGCCGTCCGGCGAGAGCGCGTCGAACTCGAAGTCGCCGGGCAGGTCGACCAGCTTGGGCTGCTTGGTGAGGCCGGTGGAGAGGACGGCGAAGCGGCTGACCGGAGCCTTGACCGTGTTGGCGAGGACCAGCGTGCGGCCGTCGCCGGAGAGGCCGTCGGGCACGCCGGCGGTGCCGACCACCGGCAGCCGGAAGCTTCCGGCGATCTCCAGCGAGCGCAGCACCCGGCCGCTGGCCGCGTCCACGGCCTCGACGGTGGTCCGGTCGCCGCTCGCGACCGCCACGTACAAGGTGCGCCAGTCCGGGCTCGGCACCCCGGCCGGCATGGTCCGCACCGCCTTGCCGCCCGCGGCGAGCACCTGGAGCTGGCCGAGCTCGGGGTTGCCCGCGTAGACGACGTCGCCGGCGACCGCGGACCCGCCGGGGGACGGCTGCTCCGCCTCCGGGCGGGCCGGACCGGAACGCCCGCAGGCGGCCGCGAGGAGTGCGAGCAGGAGGACGGCGGTGGCGGCACGGCCACCGCGGTCGAGGACGGTGCGGCGAGTCATGGTCACGCTCCCGGGACGGCGCTCGGCGTCGTCTCCCCTACACCCGGGCCGCCCGATCGGTTCCCACGCCGGTCCTGCTACGCTCGCGGCGCAATCCCGCCCGTGCGCGGCCCGACTGAGCAGGAGGACCTGGAGCCGATGGAGGTCAAGCTGGGGGTCATCGACAACCCCAAGGAGCTCGTGGTCGAGATCGACCAGTCAGCCGACGAGGTGGCCAAGACGGTCGACGAGGCCCTGGCCACGAAGGCGCGGGTCCTCTGGCTGAACGACGCCAAGGGCCGCCGGGTCGGCATCCCGACCGACAAGCTCGGCTACATCGAGATCGGCGAGGAGAACCCCGAGAAGCGCGTCGGCTTCTCCTCGCACTAGCGACCGGGGACCGGCTGCTACTGGTAGTCGCGGTGGTAGCCGATGCCTTCGGGGCCCAGCTCGACGACGGACACGCCGGGAGTGCCGGACCAGCGCCGGCCTCCCTCGGTGTAGGAGCTGGTCCACTCGGCCAGCACCGAGGAGTCGGCGGTCACCTCGCGCTTGACGGTGATCTCGACCGTACCGCGCCTGGCAAAGTAGGCGGCAAGGTAGTTGCGGATCTCGTCGCGGCCGCGGTGGGCCGTGCTGCCCGGCTCGTAGTACACCGCGTCGGGTGCGTACAGCGCGGCGGCGGCGTCCGCGTCGGCCTTGGCATAGGCCTCGCGCAGCGCCTGGAAGACCTCGGCCGGACTGGCCACGGGCGACCTCCTCGACGGCTCCGGCCCGGTCCCGGAGCGGGTGCAGGGAGCGGGCGCGGCTTGTGGAAACCGCGCCAAGACTACCGCAGCGGGCGAGTAGCATTGACGCCCGGGTCCAGGTCGCAGCAGATCGCTCAAGGGGGAACTCCAGTGGTAGCCAGGCTGGTCGAATGCGCTTCGTGCGGGGCGTTCGTGGAGCTGACCGAGGCCGCCGCCGACACTGACCACGAGCCCCGGGCGCTGCTCGAGCACGCGCCCGAGATGGTCAAGTTCTACTGCGCTGACTGCTGGGCGGAGGGCGCGGACTGATGCTCGGCGGCCGCCACCCGCTCCTCG
>WNFY01002929.1_pt1 | contig 19568 bp, 17 predicted proteins | sample 5400091 | NCBI WGS metagenome assembly WNFY01 (sample SAMN13153364, study PRJNA577476) | soil metagenome | isolation source: 60 cm soil or saprolite under grassland replicate 1 | place: USA:California | collected 2016-06-15
GCTTTCGTCCTCGACCCATTCGACCGCGCCGACCGCGCCGAGCAGCTGCGCGGCGAGCTCGCGCCGAGGGCCGCTCACGCGCGCGTCGGCGACCGCGACCGTGATGCCGCGACCGATGGCGGCCGGGAGATTCGGCATGGCTCGGATCCACGCTGCCTGCGGCAGCGCGCGCTCGAGACCCTGCAGCGTCCGCCCCGCCATGATCGAGATGACGAGGCTCGACGGGCCGACCCAGGGCGCGAGCGTCGGGACCACTTCGTCGGCAACCTGCGGCTTGACCGCGATGATGATCGCGCTCGCTTCCCCGGTCGGCGCGGCGGGGTTCACCCGCAGCCCTCGGGCCGCGAGCTTCATCACCTCGCGGGACGGCTGTGGCTCGAGCACCACGATTTTCGCGGGATCGATTCCGAGCGCGGTCCAGCCCTCGAGCATGGCGCCGCCCATCTTTCCGGCGCCGACCAGCACCAGCGTCCCGGAAAAATCCTCGAGTTTGCGTTTGCGGTCGGGCCCCGTCGGTCTAGCCATGCTTGCCTCCGTCGCCCGGAGGTATCAGGCCTCGCCCGAGGTGTCGAACATGGCCGAATCCATGGCTTCGCGCGCGCCCTTGCCGGCCCACACCACGAACTGGAACGCCTGGAAATAGCGCTCGCAGGCATCGAGTGCCGCCTCGAGCAACGCTTCGCATTGCTTGCCCGAAGCCTCGACGCCGCCCGAGAGCACCAGCGAGTGGCGGAACATCACCAGGCTCTCGCCCGGCCACAGGTCGAAATGGCCGACCCACAATTGCTCATTGATGTGGGAGAGCAACTGCCGAACCTCGACCTTGCGGCGGTCCGGCACCTTGAGATCGAACGCGCAGGCGAGATGCAGCGCCTCGATCTCGTGCATCCAGGTGAACGACACGTGATAATCGCTCCAGCGTCCGGCGATCGAGATGGTGATCTCGTCGTCGGCGGCGCGATCGAACGACCAGTCGTGGCCGGAGGCGAGGCGCTCGACGACGTCGACCGGATTGATCTGACGCTCGCCGGAGAGGTCGATCAGCGACATGCCGTCCCCACGCGGTGGCCGAAGGCCGCCGTCCCCGCGAAAGCGGGGACCTCGACCGGCATACTGCGCCTAGGCGTTTTCACGTTTTTGCAGAGAAGCGCACGCGGCTCGACGCCACCGACACTACGGCACCCGGCCCCCCGGCCCCCCGGCCCCCCGGGACCAAACGAATCACTCGGCAACTGAATATAACCTTTCGAGTCACGGCCTTATAGGCGTTCGCTCCATTTGATCGGGGATTCGCGCAATCCGGGCAATGCGGCGGCCGACGCCGTCCACAGCGCGCATCTGCGGCATTTTGACTCGGCGGCCTCAGGCCGCCGTCCCCGCGAAAGCGGGGACCTCGATCGGCAAACTCCGTGGCCGATCCCGGATTACGCGCCGCCGTGCGGCGCTTCATCCGGGCTACGGAATCGCCCCTCAATCGAACAGGCTGGAGACCGATTCTTCGGTCGCGGTGCGGCCGATGGCCTCGCCGATCAGCGAGGCGATCGACAGCACGCGGATGTTGCGGGCGACGCGCACGGCCTCGGTCGGCTGGATCGAATCGGTGATAACGAGCTCCTTCAGCCCGGAGGCGGTGATGCGGCCGACCGCGCCGCCGGACAGAACGCCGTGGCTGATGTAGGCGTAGACCTCGCTCGCCCCCTGCTCCAACAGCGCGTCCGCGGCGTTGATCAGCGTGCCGCCGGAATCGATGATGTCGTCGACCAGGATGCAGGTGCGCGCCTCGACCTCGCCGATCACGTTCATCACTTCGGATTCGCCGGCGCGCTCGCGGCGCTTGTCGATGATGGCGAGCGGCGCGTTGATGCGCTTGGCGAGGCCGCGCGCGCGCACCACGCCGCCGACGTCGGGCGAAACGATGATCAGCTTCGACGTATCGAACCGCTCGCGGATGTCGCGCACCATCACCGGCGAGGCGTAGAGATTGTCGGCCGGTATGTCGAAGAACCCCTGGATCTGCCCGGCGTGGAGATCGAGCGTCATGATGCGGTCGGCGCCGGCGCGGGTGATGAGATTGGCGACGAGCTTCGCCGAGATCGGCGTGCGCGGCCCGACTTTGCGGTCCTGCCGGGCGTAGCCGAAATACGGGATCACCGCGGTGACGCGCCGCGCCGAGGCGCGCCGCAGCGCATCGATGATGATCAGCAGCTCCATCAAATGGTCGTTGGCCGGATAGGAGGTCGACTGCAGGACGAACACGTCGGCGCCGCGCACGTTCTCCTGGATCTCGACGAAGATCTCCATGTCGGCGAACCGCCGCACCACCGCCTTGGCGAGCGGCCGTTCGATATAGGCGGCGATGGCTTCGGAGAGCGCGCGATTGGAATTGCCGGCGACCAGCCGGATCGCCCCGTTATTGGTCGCCACCGACCGCTGCATCGCGCGCACCTCGTTTTGCGCGGCGGTGATAACAAGATGGCGGCAAGCCGGCAATATCGCCGCCCGCGAGTCCCCCGGCATTTGCCGAAAAGACGTTACCAAAATACCCCAATGGGAGATCAACTATTCCCTTGTGATTCCAGAAACTTGCAACAGTTCAATTCGCACGGAAACTGCTTTGGGTTGTCCGATTGAACGTAAATACAACTTATGAAACGCATCATTCCTGCGCGAAGGCCGCCGGGAGGGCGGGCGGCGGCATGCCGGCGAAGGCTAGCGGAATGGTAGGCGGCGGCAAGCCGGCGACCGCGGTGTCGGGCGCGGCCAGGAATGCGACCAGCCGATCCATGCTGGTGCGCGCGATGCGCGAGAGCATCTCGTCGTCGAGCAGCCCCCAGGCGTCGGCGGCCTTGCCGGGGAAAACCTCCTCGCCGGCGATGCGGAACGCGCGGTGCTTTTGCGCATCGTAGACGTCCCACACCCAGCCGATGTGGGTTTTGCCGTGGGTCATCAGGGCGGCGAGATAGCCGCGCACCCGATAGGCCGGCTGGCCGGCCCGGGACACCACGAGAATCTGCCGCTGCTCGGCCTCGGCCGAAAGATTGGCCACCAGTTTCTGGAAAATCGGAAGCGGCGGGCCGTCGATCGATTCGAAGGCGATGCTGGGTCCGCGCAATTGCGCTTGCATCAGGGTCGGCGCGGTATCGCCGGCGCAGCCCGCGAGCACAAACGCGAGCGCCGCAACGGCTGCGAAATGTTTCGCGCCAAAGCCCGCCGCCCGCGCGGCGCGCCCCTTTTCTCTGCGCATGACACCCCCGTTCGCTCTTGGCGGCGACCCGTTTCACGCCGGCCCCAGCCGGTTACCGATTCCGTAGCCGTAAATTGCGGCGCGGTCCAGGCGGGCGAGTGCGAGCGGCAGACCCGCTTTCCCTCTCCCCCTGCGGGAGCGGGTGGTCCCGAGCGCAGGGACCGGGTGAGGGGTCGGTGCAAGAAAAACAAGCAACCCCTCACCCGGCCCGTTACTCGCTCCACTCGCAACGCGCCACCCTCTCCCACAAGGGGAGAGGGTTTCGGAGCATGAGGCCCACTCTTTGCCTCACTCCGTGAGCGCGATGGCGCTGATGTGGCGGCCGTAATCGGGCTCGGCCCGATGGGTAGCGCGGCGATAGCTGAAGAAATGCTCCGCTTCCGCGTAGGTGCAGCGCCCGAGGTCCTCGATCTTGCCGACCCGCGCCCGCCCGAGCCGGTCGAGGATTCGGCCTTCGCGCCGGCGAAGAACCGCGCGTTTTGCGCATCGGCGTCGAGGAACCGCGCGACAAACTCCGGGCCGACCTCGTAGCTCGCTTGCCGGATCAGCGGCCCGAGCGCCGCATGGATGCGCGCACGGGCGGCGCCGAGCTTCTCCATCGCCGCGATCGTCGCTTGCAGGATTCCGGACAGCGCGCCCTTCCAGCCGACGTGCGCGGCGCCGATCACCTGCGCCTCGGCGTCCGCGAGCAGCACGGGCCCGCAGTCGGCCGTCGTGATCGCGACCGCGAGCCCGCGGACGCGCGTCACCACGGCGTCGGCGCGCGGCGCGTTCTCGCGCGTCCAGGGCTCATCCGCGACCACGACGTGGGGCGAATGCACCTGATAGGCGGTCACGAGATGCCCGGCGCCGAGCGCGCGGGCCATGCGGGCGCGGTTCTCGCGCACGTTCGCTGGCTTATCGCGCGAGCCGATCCCGCCGTTGAGGCTCGTATAGAGTCCGCCCGACACGCCGCCGTGACGGGTGAAGAACGCATGGCGGATGTTCGGCGCCGCGAGCGAGGCGGCCTGAAGCGTCATGTCGGGCACGCGCGAAAGCTCGCCGCTTCGCGTCCGGCTGTCAAATGTGAGCGTCGACCAAGCCACGTAATCGTTTTCCCCTCTCCCAGTCCAAGTCGGATGTTTCCGACTTGGACCGTTTTATGGATTACCAAACCCGGGAACACCCGGGTTTGGGCCGGGAGAGGGTGCCGAGCGGGCGAAGTCCGCGAGGCGGGTGAGGGGTTGCTGAATCTGGGAAGATGTACCCCTCACCCGGCTCGTTGCTCGCTCCACTCGCAACGCGCCACCCTCTCCCGCAAGGGGAGAGAGGAAGCGCGCGTCCGGCTCGGGCCGTGGGATAATGCGGCCCGCCCCCGGCCAAGCCAATTCTGCGCGCGACCTGAATCATCCGGTCGTTGGCAAGGCGGGGATGAGCATGAGCAGTTCGGCGGTTTCACCGAAAAGCTTGAGCATCGGCGAGGGCGGACTGGCGCTCGTCTTTGCGGCAACGGCGCTGCTGTGCGTCGTCGGCGCCGCCAAGGCGCAGGACGCGCCGTTCGCCTTTCATGCCTATCTCGGCGCCGCGGCGAGCGTTGCCGCGGTATTTGCCATCTTCAACCGGTACTTCTCGCGCGGGCCGCAGCTGCCGCCGCAGCAGATCGGCGGCAAGCCGAATTACCAGCTCGGGCCGATCAAGCTCGCGACCGCGCTCGGGGTATTCTGGGGCATCGCCGGGTTCCTGGTCGGACTTTGGCTGGCGCTGGAGCTGGCTTGGCCGGCGCTCAATCTCGATTTCGCCTTCACCAATTTCGGCCGCCTGCGGCCGCTGCACACCTCCGCGGTGATCTTCGCGTTCGGCGGCAACGTGCTGATCGCGACCTCGTTCTATGTGGTGCAGAAAACCGGCCGCACGCGCATCGCCGGCGACCTCGCGCCCTGGTTCGTCGTGCTCGGCTACAATTTCTTCATCGTCATCGCCGGCACCGGATACCTGCTCGGCGTCACCCAGGCCAAGGAGTACGCCGAGCCCGAATGGTACGCCGACCTGTGGCTCACCATCGTGTGGGTGGTCTACCTGCTGGTGTTCCTGGGCACGCTGATGAAGCGCAAGGAACCGCACATCTTCGTCGCCAACTGGTTCTATCTCGCCTTCATCGTCACCATTGCGGTCCTGCATCTCGGCAACAATCCCGCGGTGCCGGTGTCGGTATTCGGCTCGAAATCCTACGTCGTGTGGGCCGGCGTCCAGGATGCGATGTTCCAATGGTGGTACGGCCATAACGCGGTCGGCTTCTTTCTGACCGCCGGCTTTCTCGGCATCATGTATTATTTCGTGCCCAAGCGCGCCGAGCGGCCGATCTATTCCTATCGGCTCTCGATCGTGCATTTCTGGGCGTTGATCTTCCTCTACATCTGGGCGGGCCCGCATCACCTGCACTACACCGCGCTGCCCGACTGGGCGCAGACGCTCGGCATGACGTTCTCGATCATGCTGTGGATGCCGTCGTGGGGCGGCATGGTCAACGGGCTGATGACGCTGTCGGGCGCCTGGGACAAGCTGCGCACCGATCCGGTGCTGCGCATGCTGGTGGTCTCGGTGGCCTTCTACGGCATGGCGACCTTCGAAGGCCCGATGATGTCCATCAAGGTCGTCAATTCGCTCAGCCATTACACCGACTGGACCATCGGCCACGTGCATTCCGGCGCGCTCGGCTGGGTCGGCTTCGTCTCGTTCGGCGCGGTGTATTGCCTGGTGCCGTGGCTGTGGGGCCGCAAGCAGCTCTACAGCCTCAAGCTGGTGAACTGGCACTTCTGGATCGCCAGCATCGGCATCGTGCTCTACGTCTCGGCGATGTGGGTGTCCGGCATCCTGCAGGGCCTGATGTGGCGCGCCTACACTTCGCTCGGTTTCCTCGAATATTCCTTCATCGAGACGGTCGAAGCCATGCATCCGTTCTATGTGATCCGCGCGCTCGGCGGCGCCCTGTTCCTGATCGGCGCGCTGATCATGGCCTATAACCTGTGGATGACGGTGCGCGTCGGCGAAGCCGAGGCGGCCGCGCCGCGCGCCGCCCTGCAGCCGGCCGAGTGAGGATACGCCATGTCGCTCTGGGTCAGACACCAGGTTCTCGAGAAGAACTCCATCCTGCTTATCATCGGCATCCTGCTGGTGATCACGATCGGCGGCGTCGTCGAGATCGCGCCGCTGTTCTATCTCAAGAGCACGATCGAGAAGGTCGAAGGCATGCGGCCCTATACGCCGCTCGAGCTCGCCGGCCGCAACATCTACGTCCGCGAGGGCTGCTATCTGTGCCACTCGCAGATGATCCGCACCACGCGCGACGAGGTCGAGCGCTACGGTCATTACTCGCTCGCCGCCGAAAGCATGTACGACCATCCGTTCCAGTGGGGCTCCAAGCGCACCGGGCCGGACCTGGCGCGCGTCGGCGGCAAATATTCCGACGAATGGCAGGTCGCGCATCTCGTCGATCCGCGCTCGCTGGTGCCGCAGTCGGTGATGCCCGGCTATCCGTTCCTGGCGTCGACCGAGCTCGAGCCTGAAAGCGTGGCGGAGCACATGCGGACCAACCGCGTGGTCGGCGTTCCCTACGGCGACGATCGGATCGAGCACGCCGCGGCGGATCTGCGCGCCCAGGCCAATCCCGACGATCCCGGAGCCGGCGCTTTCCAAAAACGCTACCCCAAGGCGCTCGCGCGCAATTTCGACGGCAATCCCAAGGTCACCGAGATGGACGCGCTCGTCGCCTACCTGCAGATGCTCGGGACCCTGATCGATTTCAAGCTCTACGACGACAAGGCCAACCTGCGCTGACGCGATGAGGATGACTCCATGGTGGAAACAACGATCTCCTACTTGGTGAGCACCTGGTGGACTCCGGTGTTCGTCGCGATCTTCGCCGCGGTCGTGTTCTACGCGCTGCGGCCGCGCAACCGTAAAACCTTCGATGCGGCCGCGAAGATGCCGCTGCGGGAGGACTGATCATGGCCGAGCGTCACGACGTCGAGCCTGGCATGCCCACCACGGGTCACGAGTGGGACGGCATCGGGGAGTACAACACGCCGCTGCCGCGCTGGTGGGTATGGCTGTTCGTCGCCACCATCGTGTGGTCGCTCGGCTATTGGGTGGTCTATCCGACGTTCCCGCTGTTCACGAGCTACACCGCCGGGGTGTTCGGCTTCTCCTCGCGCGGCCAGGTCGCCGCCGACGTCGGCGCGCTGCAGCAGCTGCGGGCGGAAAAGGCCGGCGCCTTGCAAAAAGTGGCGTTGGCCGACATCGAGAAGGATCCGGCATTGCTCGCGGTCGCCCGCGCCCAGGGCAAAGCGGCGTTCGGCAACAATTGCGCGCCGTGCCACGGCCTCGGCGCCACCGGCGCCAAGGGTTATCCCAACCTCAACGACGACGACTGGATCTGGGGCGGCACGCTCGACGACATCTACAAGTCGATCGAGGTCGGCGTGCGCTCGAATCATCCCGACACGCGCATGAGCATGATGATCGCGTTCGGCAAGGACGGCATGCTCAAGCGCGACGAGGTCGTCGCGGCGGCAAACTACGTGCGCTCGCTCTCCGGCCTGCCGGTGCGGCCCGGCGTCGATCTCGGTGCCGGCAAGAAAATCTTCGCGGAGAATTGCGCGCAATGTCATGCCGAGGACGGCACCGGAAACCGCGAGCTCGGCGCGCCGAATCTCGCCGACCAGATCTGGCTCTACGGCTCGGACGAGACGACGATCATCGACGTGATCGCCAACGGCCGGGCTTCCGTCATGCCGGCGTGGGTCGACCGGCTCGACCCGGTCACCATCAAGACGCTCGCCGTTTACGTGCACTCGCTCGGCGGCGGGAAGTGAATACCCTCCCATCCGCCGCGAAGATTTGAACGCCGCATTAGGCAAACTCCAGCCCTCTCCCCTTGCGGGAGAGGGTGGCCGAGCTGAGTGCAACGAGGATCGGCCGGGTGAGGGGTTCCAGCTTCGAAATTCACCCCTCCCCGGAGCAAGCGGCTCGGCTTGCCCGAAAGCGCGGCCGGACTTGCGTTAAATCAAGGCGCGGACCGGCGCGAGCCTCAAAGCTCGCCTCACCTGCTGAGATGAGAGCCCCCATGCGCTTCGGTCCTAGCCGATGAACCAGGCCATCGATCCCGCCGATCTCGACGTGGGCCCGCTCTATGCCGCGCGCAAGAAGATCTATCCGCAGAGCGTCTCGGGCACCTTCCGCAACATCAAATGGGCGCTGATGGCGTTCTGCCTCGGCCTGTATTATCTGCTGCCGTTCGTGCGCTGGGACCGCGGGCCCAGTGCGCCGCACCAGGCGGTGCTGGTCGATTTTCCCAACAAGCGCTTCTATTTCTTCTTCATCGAGTTGTGGCCGCAGGAGGTGTATTATTTCACCGGCCTGCTGATCATCGCCGCGATGGCGCTGTTCCTGATGAACGCCATCGGCGGCCGGATCTGGTGCGGCTATCTGTGCCCGCAGACGGTATGGACCGATCTGTTCTACGCGGTCGAGCGCTGGATCGAGGGCGACCGCCGCACCCGCATGCACAAGGACAGCCATGCGCTCACCTTGCGGCGCGCGTTCGAGCTTGCGGCCAAGCACGGCATCTGGCTCTGCATCGCGTGGTGGACCGGCGGCGCCTGGGTGCTGTATTTCGCCGACGCGCCCACGCTGGTCGGCGAGCTTGCGACCGGCGAGGCGCCGTTCCTCGCCTATGTCTGGATCGGCATTCTCACGTTGACGACCTATGCGCTCGCCGGCTTCATGCGCGAGCAGGTTTGCGTCTACATGTGCCCGTGGCCGCGCATCCAGGCGGCATTGACCGACGAATGGGCGCTCAATGTCGCCTACCGGCACGATCGGGGCGAGCCGCGCACCTCGATGCGGAAAGCCGAGCAGCTCCGCACCAAGGGATTGGCCGCCGGCGACTGCATCGATTGCTACCAGTGCGTCGCCGTATGCCCCACCGGGGTCGATATCCGCGCCGGCTCGCAACTCGGCTGCATCCAATGCGGGCTGTGCATCGATGCTTGCGATGCCGTCATGCGCCGGGTCGGCCGGCCGCCCCGGCTGATCGGCTACGATACCGAGATCAACCTCGCGCGCCGCCTCGAGGGCGAGCCCCCGATCTACCGCATCGTTCGGCCACGCACGCTGGTCTATGCCGCCGTCATCGCCATCGCCGGCACGATGATGTTATACACATTGCTGACCCGGGCCTCGCTGCACGTCAGCGCCTTGCACGACCGCAACCCGCTGTTCGTGAGCCTGACCGACGGCTCGGTCCGCAATGCCCATACCGTGCACGTGCTCAACCACCGCAACGAACCGCGCACCGTCAGACTCGAAGTCGACGGCATTGCCGCGGCGCGCGTGCAGGCCGTCGGGGTGCAGGACGGGACGCTGGGCATTCCGCTGATCTCCGTGGGACCCGATCAGACCCGCGAGGTGCGGGTGCTCCTCACCGTGCCGCCCGGCACCAAGCTCGATCGCTCGACGCCCTTGACGTTCCGGATCACCGACGTCGTCGACGGCGAGACGGCGATCGCAACCGATCATTTCGTCGTACGATGAGGGAACGCATATGACTGGCAGCTCGCTCCTGACATCTCCCCCTGAAAGGGGGAGGTCGACCGCGCAGCGGTCGGGAGGGGGTCGCGATCCCCACCCCATCCCTCCCCTTTTCAAGGGGAGGGAGCCGATGGCGGCTCGCACGGGGCCAAATGCGATCGCCCCGCAGCCGGATCCGAATGGTTCTACCGACAGGCGGCTGACCGGGCGCGCGGTTCTGCTCTACGTTCTCGCCTTCTTCGGCGTGATCGTCGGCGTCAATCTGGTGATGATGAAGCTTGCGATCGACACCATGCCAGGGCTCGAGGTCGACAGCTCGTATCGCGCCGGCAACGCCTACAACGCCGAGATCGCCGCTGCACGCGGCCAGTCGGCCCGGGAATGGCAGGTCGCGGGGCATCTGCGACGCGACGCCGACGGCCGCGCGTTCCTGGAGGTCCAGGCGCGAGACCGCGGCGGAGCGCCGCTGACCGGGCTCGGCTTCTCCGCCCATCTCGAACGGCCGATCGACAAGCGCGCCGACCGCAGCGTTGTGCTGCGCGAGCAGGGTGTTGGGATCTATCGCGGCGAGGCCGAGAACCTCGCGCCCGGGCAATGGGATCTGGTGCTCGAGGCCGAGCGGGGCTCCGAGCGCCTGTTCCTGTCCAAGAACCGCGTCGAGCTCAAATAGATGCTCGACACCCGCGACTTGTCCCATTTCGTCCGCCCCATCGACGGCGGCGCGGCGCGCATCGATCTCGCCGTCGACGGCATCACCTGCGCCGGCTGCATGGCGGCGATCGAGCGCGGCATCGCCGCGCTGCCCCAGGTCACGCGCGCGCGCGTCAATCTGACCAACCGCCGGCTCGCGGTCGAATGGAACGGAAGCCTGGATCCGGCCCGCATCATCGAGCGGCTGTCCGATCTCGGCTACCGCGCCTATCCGTTCGAGACCAGCCGCGCCGAGGATCAGGAACGGCGCGAGGCGCAATTCCTGTTGCGCTGCCTCGCCGTCGCCGCGTTCGCGACGATGAACATCATGCTGCTGTCGGTCTCGGTGTGGTCCGGCAATATTTCCGACATCACCGTGGAGCAGCGCGATTTCTTCCACTGGCTCTCGGCGCTGATCGCGCTCCCGGCCGCGGCCTATGCGGGACAGCCGTTCTTCCGCTCCGCGGTCCGCGCCCTGCTCGCCAGGAATCTCAACATGGACGTGCCGATCACGCTCGGCGTCGTGCTCGCGCTCGGCATGTCGGTGGTCGAGACGCTCGATCACGCGACGCACGCTTATTTCGATTCCGCGATGATGCTGCTCACGTTCCTGCTGGTCGGGCGCTGGCTCGACCAGAACCTGCGGCGGCGCACGCGGGCCGTCGCCGGCAATTTGGCCGCGCTCAAGGCGGAGACGGCGGCCAAATTGAACTGCTGCGGCGAGATCAGCGAAGTCCCGGTGGCATCGCTGCGCCCGGGCGACCTGATGCTGGTGCGGCCCGGCGAGCGCGTCGCCGTCGACGGCGTGGTGACCGAAGGCCGCTCCGAGATCGACCAGAGCCTCGTCACCGGCGAGACGATGCACGTGCCGGCCGGCACGGGCACGAAACTCTACGCCGGGACGCTCAACGGCTACGGCACGCTGCGCGTCGAGGTCGGCGCCGCAAACGGCACGCTGCTCGACGAAGTGATGCGCCTGCTCGACCGCGCGGTCGAGGCGCGTTCGCGCTACGTGCGGCTCGCCGACCGCGCGGCCCGGCTCTACGCGCCGGTCGTGCACGTGACCGCGCTCGCCACCCTGCTCGGGTGGGTGCTGATCGGCGCGAGCTGGCACGACGCGCTCGTGACCGCGATCGCCGTGCTGATCATCACCTGCCCGTGCGCGCTGGGGCTCGCGATCCCGGCGGTGCAGGTCGTCGCCTCCGGCGCGCTGTTCCGCTCCGGCGTGCTGCTCAATGCCGGCGACGCGATCGAGCGTTTGGCGCAAGTCGACACCGTGCTGTTCGACAAGACCGGCACGCTGACATTGCCGGATCCCGAAGTGGTCAACGCCGGCGACGTGCCCGCGCAGCGCATGGAGCTCGCCGGCCGGCTGGCGCTCGCAAGCTCGCATCCGCTCGCCGCGGCGGTTGCGCGCGCCGCGAAGGCGAAGACGCCGCTCGCGCGTTGCACCGAGTTTCCGGGCCAGGGAGTTATCGGCGAGATCGACGGCGTCGAGCTCAAGCTCGGAAGCCCGGCGTTCTGTTCGGCCGAGCGCGAGGCGCAAGTGTTGGCGGCGGCCGACCCGGAGGCCTCGGTGATCGCCTTCGCCTATGGATCGGAGCGCCACGTGTTCGCCGTGCGGCAAAAATTGCGCGCCGATGCCGCTGCCGTCGTTGCCGGCCTGCGCCGGCGGGGCATCGCGATCGAAGTGCTTTCCGGCGACCGCGCGCCCGCGGTCGAGCACGTCGCGCGCCAGCTCGGGGTGACCGCGTGGCGCGCCGATCTCAAGCCCGCCGAAAAGATCGCGCGCATTGCGGCGCTCAAGGCGCAGGGCCGCAACGTGCTGATGGTCGGCGACGGGCTCAACGACGCCCCTGCGCTCGCCGCCGCCGATGTGTCGATGTCGCCGGTCAGCGCCACCCATCTCTCGCAGGCCACGGCCGACGCGGTGTTCCTCGGCGAAAAACTCAGCCCCGTTGCCGAGGCACTCGCCATCGCTCGCCGGGCGAGGCGCGTGATGCGGCAGAATCTGCTGCTCGCGGCGATCTACAACGCGATTGCGGTCCCGATTGCGATCGCGGGTCTGGCGACGCCGCTCATCGCCGCGATCGCGATGTCGGGCTCTTCCATGCTCGTCACGGCGAACGCGTTGCGCGCCAAACCGCGGGAGAGCGCGCGATGGAAGTTTTGATCTACCTCGTTCCGCTGGCCTTGGGGCTGGGCCTGCTCGGGCTCGGCGCGTTCCTGTGGACGCTCAAGAGCGGCCAATACGACGATCTCGACGGCGCCGCCTGGCGAGCGATCATGGACGACGAGGAGCCGTTTTCGGCGCCCACCGATCCGCCGCAGCGGCGATCCTGAGCTGATGAACTTCGCGCGGGCATAGCGGCTGGCTCGGAACGCCTCCCCCTGAAAGGGGGAGGTCGACCGCGCAGCGGTCGGGAGGGGGTCGCGATCCCCACCCCACCCCATCCCTCCCCTTTTCAAGGGGAGGGAGTCGGTTGCGGCCCGCTTGGAGTCAATGCGATCACCCTCACCGGACGATCGACCCAATCGCCACCAGCCAACCCAAATTCACATCAGCACGCAAACGCGTTGCGGATGCCTTCCACCAGCGCGTTTCCCAACAGCGGCTTCTCGACGATGGCAACGCCGGCTTCGGCCGCGCGCTGGCGCACGAAGGCGCTGGGATGGCTCGTGATCAGGATGGCGGGAGCCGCCACGCGCCGCTCGCGCAGCCGGACGAGGACTTCGAGCCCGTTCATTTCCGGCAGATGGTAGTCGATGACGAGGCAGCCGGCGTCCGCGATTTGCGTTTCGCGCAGCAGCTCGTTCGCGCTCGAATAGTCGCGCACGGTGAAGCCCTCGACTTCCAGCGAGAATTTCAAGGAATTCCGCACGGCGAGATCGTCATCGACGACGAGAACCAGCCGATTTGCAACCGGGATCGCGGCCTGCGCCAACATGATGCTCCTCTCGGCGCCGGCGCCGGAGCTGGCAGCCGATGGGGCATGATCGCAGCAGGGCCAAGGCTCGCATTGATGTAGCGCAACCCCTCAGCCCTCGGCGTCGGGCGAAGGGCTCAACAGCCCGCCCAGGAGCGCCATCCGGACCAGGTCGGAGAGGCTCGTCGCCTTCATCTTGGTCATGACGTTGGCGCGATAGATCTCGACGGTGCGCGGGCTGATGCCGAGATCGAACGCGATGATCTTGTTGGGGTTTCCCGCCACCAGACCCTCGAGCACCTGGCGTTCGCGGGCGGAAAGGCTGGCGATCCGCTCGAGTGTCTCGGTCCGCTCCGCCGCGCGCCGGGCGTCGTGCTGGTGACGGCCGAGCGCCGATTGCACGGCGGCAATGAGCGCGTCGTCCTCGAACGGCTTTTCCAGAAAATCGACCGCCCCCAATTTCATCGCCTCGACCGCCAGCGGCACGTCGCCATGGCCGGTAATGACGATCACCGGAAAGCCCGCTTCGAGGCTTTTCAGGCGGCGCAGCAGCTCGACCCCGCTGATCCCGGGCATCCGTACGTCGGTGATGACGCAGCCGGGCTCCGCCCGGGACAGCGCGTCGAGGAACATGGTTGCGGATTCGTAGGTGCGGACCGCGAGGTGCGCGGTCCCCAGCAGGAACGCGAGCGACTCCCGCAGCGCCTCGTCATCGTCGATGACGTGAACCACGGAGCTATTCGGCATCGCCGACTTCCTCTTTGCTGACGGCGCGAAGCGTGAAGCTGAAAATTGTGCCGCCCTCCGGGTTGGGATCGAGCCAGATCTCCCCGCCGTGGGCCTCGACGATCGTCCGCGAGATCGACAGACCGACGCCCATGCCCTGGCGCTTGGTGGTGACGAACGGCTGGAACAGCTGCTCGGCGACTTCGGGGGCGACCCCGGTCCCGGTGTCGGCAACGCTGATCGCGACCGTCTCGTCCTGCTGCGCGCTGGTGGCGATGACAAGCTCGCGGCGCTGGGATTCTTCCATCGCATCGATGGCGTTGCGCATCAGGTTGATCAGCACCTGCTGGACCTGCACCTTGTCGGCCAGCACCAGGTCCGCGCGCGGGTCGAGCCGGAACGTGACCCTGACGCCGCGTTCCTTGGCGCCGACGAGCGCCAGCGCGCTCGCCTCCTCGACCAGCTTGGTGATGCTTTCCACGCGCCGCTCGGTTTCCCCGCGCGAAACGAAATCGCGCAGCCGCCGGATGATCTGTCCGGCCCGCATCGCCTGCTCGGCCGCCTTGTCGAGCGCGCCCCGCAAGGTGTTCGAGAGTTCGTCCGGCTTGCCCTCGAGCAGGCGCTGCGAGCCCTTCAGGTAATTGGCGATCGCGGACAGCGGCTGGTTGAGCTCATGCGCGAGCGTGGAAGCCATCTCGCCCATCGCGGTGAGGCGCGAGATGTGCACGAGCTCGGACTGCAGCTCCTGGAGCCGCGCCTCGGTCTTCTGCCGCTCCGTCAGGTCCCGGATGAAGCCGGTGAAGAACCGCTGGTCGCCCGACCGCATCTCGCCAACGGCAAGCTCCATCGGGAACGTCGAGCCGTCCTTGCGCTCGCCCACCACGACCCTGCCGATCCCGATGATCCGCCGCTCGCCGGTTCGCAAGTAGCGCTCGAGATAGCCGTCGTGGGCCTCGCGGTAGGGCGACGGCATCATCCTCATCACGTTCTGTCCGATCGCTTCCCGGGAGGTGTAGCCGAACAGCCGCTCCGCCGCGGTGCTGAAATATTGCATGACGCCCTGCTCGTCGATCACGATCATGGCGTCGGGGACGGTGTCGAGGATCGATTGCAGGTGCGCCTCGCGGGCCACGAGGTCGCGCGTGCCGGCGGCGGCATGCGTGCGCGTCCGCTGCAGCCGCTGCCCCAGCAGGGCGGCGCCGACGCCGATCAACGTGAACGCCGCGGCGCTGACGATGTCGGCCTGCGAGAGGTCCGGCAGGCTCGCGAAGAACGTGAGCCCGAGCCCGAGACTGAGGATCGTTGCGGCGATCCCCGGCCCGAAACCGCCCAGCGCCGCCGCGATCAGCACCGCCGGCGCGAAGAACAGATACGGCGCCTGCTGCGGCAGGGTCGAGGCGAGCAGCAGGCGAATCGCAAATGCCAGCGCCACGCAGGTCAGCGCGAGGCTGTAGGCGAACGGACCTTTCCAGACCGGGAAATCGGGCTCGACGAAATTGCGGCGGGGTATTTCACGGGAAGCGAGACTGGTGTCGTCCATCGCCAAGTATTCTCGCCATCCGCGGCACGAAGGCAAGTTCCTGGATCGCCTGAGGTTTTGGTCTTGTTTTGGTCTTGGAGCCGGGCGGCTCCGGGAAATCCCTTAGGGAGCTTATCTGAATTTCCACGCTCTGCGCGCGAGGTTACCAATGCGTATCGATCGCGTTCCGGAGGGACAAGCCATGCTGATGCGCACCGCAAATCAAGTAGCCCGGCAGCCGGCCCGGCAATTCCCGATCTGGAACGGAACCGGCAACACCATCGCCGGCTCGCTCGACCTCATGGGTGCGCGGATGTCGTATGCGCGCAACGTGGAGGTTTACGGCGAAGGCGAGCCGGCCGAATATCTCTACAAGGTGATCAGCGGCGCGGTCCGCATCAGCAAGCTGCTCGACGACGGGCGCCGGCAAGTCACCGCGTTCCATCTGCCGGGCGAGATCTTTGGCCTCGAGCTCGGCAAGGAGCACCGGTTTTCCGCGGAGGCGATCACCGAATCCAGCATTCTGGTGATCAAGCGCAGCGCCGTGCTGGCGCTGGCGGACCGCGACGGTGAAATCGCGCGGCAGCTTTGGACGCTCACCGCCGATGCGCTGCAGCGCGTGCAGGACCACATGCTGGTGCTCGGCTGCATGAACGCCAGGGAGCGCGTCGCGAATTTCCTGCTGCAATTGGCCAAGCGCGTTTCCGGCGGCGACGAGCTCGAGCTGCCGATGTCGCGCCAGGACATCGCCGATTACCTCGGGCTCACGATCGAGACCGTGTCGCGCACCATGACGCAGCTCGAGAACGACGCCGCGATCAGGCTGCCGACCTCCCGCCGCATCGTGCTGCGCAACCGTGCGGCGCTCGGCCGCCTGAACGCCTGAGCGGCAGCATCCGGCGTCGATTCTGTCTGGATCCGGATCACGCCTTCAATGCCTACTCGCCGATCGTTTAGGCCTGCTGCCTGATCGATCGGCCCCACCCCCGGCCAAGTCACGCGGAACGACTTGGTTGGGGATTTTTTTGGGCGCTCACACGGCGAGCGAGTGCCGCGCCTTTCCCTCGCGCAGGTAGACGTCGAAGGCCGCCGCCACGACCCGCACGAACGGCTGGCCCTGCCCGGTCACCCGGATCCGCTGCGCCTCGCGCTCGACCAACCCCTGGCGCTGAAGCAACGCGAGCGCCTCTAGCTCCGGCTCGAACCGGCCGCGGCTCGACCCTTTTACCTCGCCGGCGATCGCATCGAGATCGACCTCGAAGTCGCACAGGATGCGCTCGATGATGCGGCCGCGGATGCGATCTTCCTCGGACAGCGCGATGCCCCTTGCGGTCGCGGGCCGGCCGGCGTTGATCGCCGCCGAATAGGCGCGGATCGCGGGGGTGTTCTGCACAAAACCCTGCGGCAGCCGGCCGATCGCCGAGGCGCCGAGGCCGATCAGCGCGTCGGCGCCGTCCGTCGTGTACCCCTGGAAATTGCGGCGCAGCCGGCCCGCGCGGGCCGCGACCGCCAGATCGTCGTCGGGCAGCGCGAAATGATCGAGGCCGATCGCCTGGTAGCCGAGCGCCAGCAGCATCGCGCGCGCGGCCTCGGCCTGGTCCAATCGCTCGCCGGCGCCGGGCAGCGCCGCGGCGTCGATCAGGCGCTGGTGCGGCTTGAGCCAGGGAACGTGCGCATAGCCGAACAGCGCGATGCGCCGCGGCTGCAGCGTGGCGGCAGCCCGGGCGCTCTCGCGGACGTCGTGCGCGCTTTGTCTGGGCAGGCCGTACATCAGGTCGAAATTCATGCTGGGAATGCCGACCTCGCGCAGCATCCCCACGGCGCGGCTCACCGTCTCGAACGGCTGCACCCGGCCGATCGCCTCCTGGACCTGCGGCGTGAAATCCTGCACGCCGAGGCTGACGCGGTTGAACCCGATCTGCGCGAGCGCCTGCGCCAGGGCACGGTCGACGCGCCGCGGATCGAGCTCGATGGCGTGCTCGCGGACCTGCGAGAAATCGAAGCGCTCGCGAAGCCTCGCCGTAAGATCGATCAGGGCGGCGGGGCCGAGGATCGAGGGCGTGCCGCCGCCCCAATGGATGTGCAGGATTTTTCGCCCGCCGAGATGCCGCGCCAGCAGCGCGATCTCGCCGGCGAGTTTTTCGGCATAGGCTCGCAGCGGCTCCGGCCGCCGCACCATCTTGGTGTGACAGCCGCAATAGAGGCAGAGCTGGGCGCAATAGGGCACATGGATGTAGAGCGACAACGTCGCCGCCGCGGGAAGCGCGGCCAGCCAATCCGCATAGGTCTCGGGGCCGATCGCGGCGGAAAAATGCGGCGCGGTCGGGTAGGACGTGTAGCGGGGAACCTTGTGCTCGGCCAGCGCCAGCGCGTTCAACATGCTCCCGCTTGTGTGCCGAACGTGCGCCCGCGGCATTGATCGGGGTCAAAGTCGGGCCGGAAAGCTTGCGGCGATCGGCCCCTTCGTTGATCCAGGTCAACGGTCGCGGGTCGGGGCCGATGACGCCGATCGCGTCGGATCGCAGATGCGCAAGATGAAGATCGACGATTTCATGACCCGGAACGGCTGGATCCGCGAGGACGGCCGCATCATGCGCGACATGGTTCTGCAGCAAGTGAAATCGCCGGCGGAATCCCGCTATCCGTTCGATTATTTCAAGACGCTGGCCAGGATTCCGGCCGAGGCGGCGTTCCGTCCCCTGGAGGAGGGCGGCTGCCCGCATGCCAAGAAGAGCTGAGGCGGCCGCTGTAGGGCGGCGGTACTGGGATGCCGGACCTTGCTGCATCGCACCGTAAGGTTCCGGAAGAACTTGTCAAAATATGCTGGTAAGAAGATGGCGAGCACCATAAGCGTGACACCGACCTCGTGTCCCGGGCATAGCGCGTCACGAAGTGGTGCGCTGCTGAGCCGGGACCCAATAGTGAATGGCGAGGTGCCAGGTCGAGCAATGCAGACGGACCCCGGATCGGCGGTGCATCGCTTACGCGCCGCACCGCGTCCGAGGAACGCAAAAGAATATTTAGGGAAACGCCAATGTCTGTCCTGGATCTCGTGCCGTCGCGGTACTACGCCCTCGTCGGGGCGATCTTCGTCACCCTGGTCGGGCTCGCCGCGGCGCTGATCGATTGGCGCTGGCTCTTGCTCGCCGGCGCCGCCGGTCTCGTCAGCGCGGTCGGCGTTCACGACGTGCTGCAGACGCGCCACGCGGTCTTGCGCAACTATCCGATCCTCGCCCACATCCGCTTCTTCTTCGAGACGATCCGGCCGGAGATCCGCCAATATCTGCTCGAGGGCGACAACGAGGCGGTGCCGTTCTCGCGCGCGCAGCGTTCGCTGGTCTATCAGCGCGCCAAGAACGTCGAGGACCGCCAGCCGTTCGGCACCGGCAAGGACGTGTATCTGGCCGGCTACGAATGGATCAATCATTCGCTGCGCCCGGTGCACATCGAGAACGCCGATTTCCGCGTGATGGTCGGCGGCAAGGACTGCAAGCAGCCCTATTCCTGCTCCGTGTTCAACATTTCGGCGATGAGCTTCGGCGCGCTCTCGGCGAATGCGGTGCGCGCGCTCAACAAGGGCGCCAAGCTCGGCGGCTTCGCCCACGACACCGGCGAGGGCTCGATCAGCCGCTATCACCGCGAGTTCGGCGGCGACCTGATCTGGGAGATCGGCAGCGGCTATTTCGGCTGCCGCACGCCGGACGGCAGGTTCGATCCGGAAAAATTCGCCATGCAGGCGCGTGAGCCGCAGGTGAAGATGATCGAGCTCAAGATCTCGCAGGGCGCCAAGCCCGGCCACGGCGGCGTGCTGCCGGGCGCCAAGGTGACGCCGGAGATCGCCGAGGCGCGCGGCGTGCCGGTCGGGGTGGATTGCCTCTCGCCGGCGCGGCATTCG
>WNFY01001968.1_pt1 | contig 19565 bp, 23 predicted proteins | sample 5400091 | NCBI WGS metagenome assembly WNFY01 (sample SAMN13153364, study PRJNA577476) | soil metagenome | isolation source: 60 cm soil or saprolite under grassland replicate 1 | place: USA:California | collected 2016-06-15
CGCCCCGGACCGCCTGGCCATCGATTGCGTCACGCTGATGGAGAGCATGCCGAAAGTCACGGTGCTGCTCGTCGTCGGTGACGACGGCCGCCTCGCGGGGGCGCTCCACCTGCACGACCTCTTCCGCGCACGGGTGTTATGAGCCCCCAAGCTCACTTCGTTCGCCTCCCCCCGAGGGGGATGCCAGCCTCCCTTGAGGCGGCTCGGCGGGAGGCGTGATGGCCGACGACCTGCCCGCCGGCATCGCACAGCGCGCGCGCGGCATCCGCCTTCTCACGTGCGACGTCGACGGCGTGCTCACCGACGGCCGGCTCTATTACGGGGCCGACGGAAGCGAGACGAAGGTGTTCTCATCGCTCGACGGCGTGGGACTCAAGATGCTTGCGCGCGTCGGCATCACCGTCGCGTGGATCACCGGCAGCAGTGCACCGGCGGTTGCCCATCGCGCCCGCGCGCTCGGCATCGCGCGGCTCATGCAGGGAGCCGAGGACAAGCTCGCGCCGTGGGAGGCTCTCCTGAGCGAGCTCGGGCTCGAGCCCGCTCATTGCGCACACATCGGCGATGATCTGCCCGACCTGCCGATCCTCGCACGCTGCGGGCTCGGAGTCGCAGTCCCGCACGCGCCGCCCGCGGTGCGCAGGCACGCTCATTACGTTACGGTGCGCGATGGCGGCGCAGGCGCGGTGCGCGAGGTTTGCGAGCTGATCCTGGTCGCGCAGGGTGCGCTCGAACGCGAGCTCGCGGCGTTCGGCGCCTGAAGCGTCGACGCAACACAATGGATCGCAGGCGCATTCTCTTCGACCGGCTGACCGCGTGGTCGCCGGTGCTGCTCCTGGGAAGCCTTGCGGCCCTGACGTATTGGCTCAATGCACAGGTGCAGCCGCCGCCGGCGCGCATCGACGGCACCGCGCGCCACGATCCGGATTTCTACATCGAGAACTTCCGTGCGGTGAGCTTCGATGCCGACGGTCGCGTGCGCCAGTCGCTCGCCGGGAGCCGCGCCGAGCATTACCCGGACGACGAGAGCGTCGATTTCTTTTCCCCCTCGCTCGCGCTCACCGATCCGGGCCAGCCGCGGATGTCGATCGTGGCCGAATCGGGGACGGTGTCGGGCGACCGCGAAACGGTCACGTTCCGAGGCAACGTGCATGGCGTGCGCGATCCCCTTCCCGCCGGCACGCCCGCAGCCAATGGGCCCACCGGCCAAGTGACGTTCAGCGCGGATTCGCTACGCGTAATTCCGAAAAAAGGCCATGCCGAAACCGACGGGCCGGTGACGATTCAAGAGCCGCGTGGAATAATCCACGGCGTCGGGATGGTGCTCGACAACGAAGCCAGGACGGTCAAGCTCAAATCGGGTGTCCATGGCACCCTCGCACCACAGCTGATTCCGAAGTGATTGCTATCGCCGTGTCCAACCACCGGCTTGCGCGCGCTCCTCGGCGCCGCACTCCGAGCGTCCTCTTGATGCTCGCGGCGGCGTGCGGCCTCGCCATCGTCTCCGCGGCGCGAGCGGAACAGGCCGATCGCGAAAAGCCGATCAACTATTCGGCCGACACGGGCGACGTCAACTACCAGACGAAGCTCGGCGCGCTTTCCGGCAACGTCGTCATCACGCAGGGAACGATGACGATTCACGCTGACAAGATCACCTTCAAGCAGAACCCCGACAACTCGGTGTCGGCGACCGCCTACGGCAACCCGGTGAGCTTCCGGCAGAAGCGCGACGGCTATGACGAATATTTCGAGGGCTATGCGCAGCGCGCCGAATACGACGGCGCCAAGGAAGTGCTCCAGCTCTTCGATCGCGCCCTGCTGCGGCGCGGGCAGGACGAGATCCGCAGCAACTACATTTCATACAACGCCAGCACCGAGCAGTTCAAGGCGGAGGGGCGGCCCGGCGAGACTCCCGCCGCGGAGCTCGGAGGCCCGGGCGCACGCGTGCGCGGCGTGTTCCAGCCCAAGTCGGAGACGCCGCTCCTGCCCAAGGGCAAGGACGGCAAAGACGGCAAGGACGGCAAGAACGGCAAGGATGCCAAGGATGGAAAGGACGCAGCCAAGGCGGGGCCGGCGAATTCGCCGCCGGCGTCCGCAGCGCCGCCCGTCACGCTGAAGCCCGTCCCCGAAATCGCGCCGCCGCCGGGCAAGTGACCTGAGGATGAGTCAGCTCGCGGTTGCCCAACTCGAAAAGCGATACAAGGCGCGCACCGTCGTTCACGACGTCTCGCTCGGTGTCGACAGCGGCGAAGTCGTCGGGCTCCTCGGGCCGAACGGCGCCGGCAAGACGACGTGCTTCTACATGATCGTCGGGCTCGTCGGCGCCGACGGGGGTCGCATCGAGCTCGACGGCCGCGATCTGTCGCGCATGCCGATCCATGCGCGCGCGCGGCTCGGACTTTCATACCTGCCGCAGGAAGCCTCGATCTTTCGCAAGCTCACCGTGGCCGAGAACGTGCGTGCGATCCTCGAGCTGCAGGATCTGGACGCCGACGCGTTGTCGAACCGCCTCGACGCGCTGCTCGAAGACCTGTCGATCTCGCACCTCGCCGACGCGCCGGCGCTGTCGCTTTCCGGCGGCGAGCGTCGCCGCGTGGAGATCGCCCGCGCGCTCGCCACGAGGCCGCGCTTCATCCTGCTCGACGAGCCGTTCGCGGGCGTGGACCCGATCGCGGTGCTCGACATCCAGAAGATCATCGGCTTCCTGAAGGAGCGCGGGATCGGCGTGCTCATCACCGACCACAACGTCCGGGAAACGCTCGGCATCTGCGACCGGGCGTATATTATCAACGAGGGTCGCGTCCTGGCGTCGGGAGCGCCCGGGGAGATTGTCTATAATGAAGCCGTCCGGAAGGTCTACCTTGGGGAGCATTTCCGTCTCTGAGACGATGACCGCAACATGAAGCAGACCCTCCAGCTCAAGCTCTCCCAGCACCTCACGCTGACCCCGCAGCTGCAGCAGTCGATTCGGCTTCTTCAGCTGTCGACCCTCGAGCTCAATGCCGAGGTCGAGCGGATGCTGCAGGAGAATCCGCTGCTCGAAAAAGCCGAAGGCGACGACGAGGCGGCGCCCGTCGAGCTGCCGCATATCGCGTCGCCGCCCACGCCCGAAGCCGAGGCCCGTGCCGAGCGCCGCGATGACGGCGATCTGCCCCCGGATCGCGAGCGCCCCACCGACGCGACCGAACGCACCGAAGGCGTCGACCGCGCGGATTTCGACGACTATTCGTCGGGGGAGTCCGACTGGGGCGGGAGCGGCTCGACCGACGACGACGACGGCTTCTTTCCGCAGCAGGTCGCCGCGAGCTCGTTGCGCGATCACCTGCTCTGCCAGCTTGCGGAATTGAACCTTCCGCTGCGCGACCGGCAGATCGTGGCCTCGCTGATCGACGCGCTGGACGACGACGGCTATCTGCACTCGTCGCTCGAGGAAATCGCCGAGCTGTTTCCTGAAGAGCTCGACATCGATCCGGACGAACTGTCGATCGCGCTGCGTTACCTGCAGAGCTTCGAGCCCGCCGGCATCGGCGCGCGCGACGCGGCGGAATGCCTCACGCTGCAGCTGAAGGCGCTGCCCGCGACCACACCGTGCCGCGCCGACGCGCTCAAGGTCGTCGCCGAGCATCTGCCGCTGCTCGCCGCGCGCGACTTCACGAAATTGAAGCGCCTGCTGCATTGCGATGACGCCGCCGTGCGCGCGGTGCGCGGTCTGATTACGAGCCTGAATCCGCGCCCCGGCGCGTCGTTTGCCAAGTCGGAGGCGAACTACGTGATCCCGGATGTTGTCGTACGTAAGGTACGCGGCAAATGGACGGCTTCGCTCAACGAGGCAGCGATGCCCAAGCTGCGGCTGAACCGCATCTATGCCGACATCCTCACGCGCAACCGCGAGGCTTCGAACCAGCAGCTTGCCGCGCAGTTGCAGGAAGCGAAGTGGCTGATCCGCAACGTCCAGCAGCGCTTCGAGACGATCCTTCGCGTCGCTCAGGCGATCGTCGAGCGACAACGCCGGTTCTTCGAGCACGGCGAGGTGGCGATGCGGCCGATGGTGCTGCGCGAAATCGCCGACATGCTCGACCTGCACGAGTCCACGATCTCGCGGGTGACCACGCAGAAGTACATGCTCACCCCGCGCGGGACCTACGAGCTCAAGTATTTCTTTGGCAGCCACGTCGCCACCGATACGGGCGGCGCCGCGTCGGCGACGGCGATCCGGGCGCTGATCAAGCAACTGATCGGGGCGGAGGACCCGAAGACGCCACTGACCGACAGCCGAATCGCCGACCTGCTGGGCGACCAGGGTATTCTCGTCGCGCGGCGCACCATCGCCAAATACCGGGAGGCGCTCTCGATACCTCCCGTCAACCTGCGCAAGGCGCCATGAGACGCCTGGCGCGGATCCCGCAGCCACAAGAGGAGAGCTCGATGAATCTAAACCTCACCGGCCATCACCTGGATATCACCCCCGCGCTGCGCGACTACATCGTCGCGAAGCTCGATCGCGTGACGCGTCACTTCGATCACGTGATCGACGTGAACGTGGTGTTGTCGGTGGACAAGCTGCGGCAGAAAGTCGAAGTCAACCTGCATACGCGGGGCAAGGACATCCATGTCGAGGCGATCGAGCCCGACATGTACGCGGCGATCGACGCGCTCATCGACAAGCTCGACCGCCAAGTGCTGAAGCACAAGGAAAAGCGCGAGACGCACCGGCACGAGGGTGCCGCCGTCAAGCGCGAGGTCGCGGAGGGCGAGGGGCAGCCCGCGCCTGCAGCCGGGGCACCGAGGGCGGCCAACGGCTGAGGATCAGCGCGGCGTATAATCCGGCAGGCGTTCGCGCCGGCGGTCGGTCAGGCGAGTTCCTTGACCGCCCGCCGTTTTGCTTTTCCGGCCACGGCGCAGGAAAAGCCCGGCGCCGCCACCGAGCAAACGCTTCCGATGAATCAGATCGCCCAGCTGCTGCCCGCTGCGAACATCGTGATCGATCTCGACGCGGGATCGAAATCGCAACTGTTTTCCGCAGTCGGCCGGATGTTCGAAGGAAACCGCGGGCTCAAGAGCGAGCTGATCGTCGACAGCCTCGTCGCCCGCGAAAAGCTCGGTTCGACGGGACTGGGCCAGGGCATCGCGATTCCGCACGGACGGATCAAGGGCCTGGCCGAAGCCCAAGGCGCTTTCGCGCGCCTCAAGGCGCCGATCGCCTTCGATGCGCCGGACGGCAAGCCCGTCGCGCAGATTTTCGTGCTGCTCGTCCCCGAGCACGCGACCGAGCAGCATCTGCAACTCTTGTCCGAGCTCGCGCAGATGTTCTCCGAAAAGGGCTTTCGCGAACGGCTGGCCGCCGCCGCCGATGCCGGCGCGGTGCACGAGATTTTCCGCGCGTGGGAACCGTCGTGAGCGCCGCACGGCCGCCCGAAGGCGCGAATTGCTCCCCCTTGGGGGGCAGCGCGGCGGCGAGAGCCGCAAGCGTGGGGGCACACATCTGCCTGGGGGAGGTCACCCAATGACCGGAGACGGCGCCATGATGCGGCAGGTCAGCGTCGAGAAGTTCTTCGCCGACAACCAGGCGCGACTCGGCATGACGTGGGTCGCCGCGCGCCAGGGCGGCAACCGTGTGCTGACGGGTGATGCCGCACTCAGGCCGACGATCGGCCAGGTCGGCCACATGAACTTCATCCACCCGTTCCGCATCCAGATCCTCGGCGCCGCCGAAGTGGCCTGGCTGCGCGCGCTGTCGGATACCGCGCGCAAGGAATCCGTCGACCGGCTGTTCATGACGGAGCTCGTCGCCATCATCGTTTCCAACGCCGAGGTGGTGCCCCAGTATCTCGCCGAGCTGTGCGCGGCGCGCCACGTCGCGCTGTTCACGTCGGTGCAGCCATCGCCGCATCTGGTCGAGGTCATCCGCCTGTATCTGTCGCGCGTGCTCGCCGAATCGACGACGCTGCACGGCGTGTTCCTCGACGTGCTCGAGATGGGCGTGCTGATCACCGGCGCCTCCGCGATCGGCAAGAGCGAGCTCGCGCTGGAGCTGATCTCGCGGGGCAACGGCCTCGTCGCGGACGACATCGTCGAGCTCTACCGGATCTCGCCGGACACGCTGGAGGGCCGCTGCCCCGGGGTGCTGCGCGATTTCCTCGAGGTCCGCGGCATCGGCATTCTCAACATCAGGACGATCTTCGGCGAAACGGCCGTGCGGCCGCGCAAGCTGCTCAAGCTGATGGTCCATCTCGAGGACCACAGCAACGAGGCGTTTTCGGAGCTCGACCGGTTGCAGGTCAACGCGACGTACCAGGAAATCCTCGGTGTCCCGGTGCGCAAGGTGACGATCCCCGTCGCCGCCGGCCGCAACCTCGCCGTGCTGGTGGAAGCCGCCGTGCGCAACTTCGTGCTGAACCAGCGCGGCATCGACAGCACGAAGGAATTCATCGAGCGGCAGCAGAAGCTGATGGACGATGGAGGTTGAACCAAATCGTCTAGCGTCCGGCGTCGAGCGTCCGGCGTAAACACCCGCGCTTGGGAAATTGTGATGGCTGTGGGGATCTTCGATTCATTGCTGGTCGACAACGCGCATGAATTGCATGTTCGGCGCCGAATGCGAACGCTCGACGCTCGACGCCGGACGCTCGACCTGAAATGGACTTGCTGCTGATCGGCGGTGTTTCCGGTTCCGGCAAGAGCGTCGCCCTCGCTGCGCTCGAGGATTCCGGTTACTACGCCGTCAACAACCTGCCGCTGCCGCTGGTCGCACAAACCGCCGACTATCTCGCGGCCGCGGGCCGCGATCGCGTCGCAATCGCGCTCGACGTCAAGACCGAGCCGGGCCTCGCAGGCCTGCCCGATACGCTCGCGCACCTGCGCATCTCGGGCTGGAACGTGCGCTTTCTCTACCTCGACGCGAAGACGACCGCGCTGGTCAACCGCTTCTCCGAAACACGCCGGCGGCACCCGTTCTCGAGCGACACACGGACGCTGACCGAGGCGATCGAGTACGAGCGAGGACTGCTGGCCGAAGTGCGTCCCCTCGGCTTCGCGTTCGACACGAGCGAGCTGCCCGCCGCGGCGCTCCGCGCGTGGATCAAGGATTTCATCAGCGTCGATGCGTCGAAGCTCACGCTGCTGTTCGAGTCCTTCGGCTTCAAGCACGGCGTTCCGCTCGACGCCGATCTCGTGTTCGACGTGCGCTGCCTGCCGAACCCGCATTACGAGGCTCATCTGCAGCCATTGACGGGCGAGGACGCGCCGGTCATCGCGTTCCTCGAAAAGATGCCCGAGGTCGAGCGCATGTATAACGACATCTATCATTTCGTCGGCAGCTGGCTGCCGGACTACGCCCGCGATAACCGCAACTACCTGACGGTTGCGATCGGCTGCACCGGCGGGCGCCACCGCTCGGTCTATCTGGCGGAGCGGCTCGCGCGCACGTTTTCCCCGCGTTACCAGGTCCTCACCCGCCATCGCGAGCTCGGCGGAGATGAGGGATAGAATTCGCCGATGACCGGGCCGCGCACGATCACGCTCGCATTCACCGGCGCGTCTGGAATGCCGTACGGCTTGCGCGTGCTCGAATGCCTGGTCAAGGCCGAGCGCCGCGTCTGGCTCACCTATTCGCCCGCCGCGCAGGTCGTCGCGAAACAGGAATGCGATCTCGTGTTGCCGACGCAGCCGCGCGAGGCCACCCGCTTGCTGTCGCAGCGCTACGGCGCGCGTGAAGGCCAGCTTACCGTGTTCGGACGCGAGGACTGGATGGCGCCGATGGCGTCGGGATCCAACGCCGCCGAGGCGATGGCGATCTGCCCTTGCACGATGGGAACGCTCGGCGCGATCGCCGGTGGTCTCGCAGATAACCTGATCGAGCGCGCCGCGGACGTCATGCTCAAGGAGCGGCGCCCTCTGGTGCTCGTCCCGCGCGAGACTCCGCTGTCCACCATCCATCTCGAGAACATGCTGAAGCTCGCGCGCGCCGGCGCAACCATCGTTCCACCGGCACCCGGCTTCTACGATCATCCGCAGACGCTCGCCGATCTCGTCGACTTCGTCGTCGCGCGCGTTCTCGATCAGCTCCATGTTCCGCACGAGCTCGGACCGCGATGGGGCGAGGGCCGCGGCGACACGGGTCCGCTTCCCGGCACGCAGTCGGCGTGATGTTCTCGTTTCTCAAGGATGCTGCCGGCCGCCGGCCGTTTGCTTTGCCGCTCTTCCTCCTGAAGACGGTGCTCTTTCCGGGCGGCGTCCTGCCGCTCAAGGTCTTCGAGCAGCGCTATATCCAAATGGCGAAAGCGTGCCTCAAGGATGGCGCGCCGTTCGGCGTTTGCCTGATCACGGAAGGCGAGGAAGTCGCGAAGAGCAGCGGCGTCACGCCGCAATTCGCGCCGGTCGGCACGATGGCGACGTTCTCCGCGTGGGACATGCCGCAGCTCGGCATCCTGCATGTCACGGCGACCGCCGGCGCACGCTTCCAAGTGCAATCGCACAACGTTCAGCCCGACGGTCTCGTCGTTGCCCGGGCGACGCGGATTCCCGTCGAGCCCGCGGTCGCGCTGGCGGAAGGCTACGCGCCCCTGGCGAAGCTCCTCGAGCTCCTCGCGAGCCGCGTCGGGCCGCGGCAATTTCCGGAGACCCACGCGTTCGACGATGCCTCGTGGGTAGGGCACCGGCTGGCCGAGTTGCTGCCGTTGCCGCTTTCGATCAAGCAGGGGATGCTCGAAATCAACGACAGCGACATGCGCCTGCAGCTCCTGCAAAAATTCCTCCGCCAGCAGGGCCTGTTGTAGGCGATACGAAGCGATCCGCCACGCTCGAGCCGGTATAATTTCGGTCTTTCTCGAGCGCAACCGGAGCGACGATGGCGGGCCACAGCAAATGGGCGAACATCAAGCACAAGAAGGCGGCCACCGACGCGAAGCGCGGCAAGATCTTCACCCGGCTGATCAAGGAAATCACCGTCGCCGCGCGCCTTGGCGGCGGCGATGCCTCGATGAACCCGCGGCTGCGCCTGGCCATCGACAAGGCGACCGCGAACAACATGCCGAAGGACACGATCGAGCGTGCGGCGAAGCGCGGCGCCGGTGAGCTCGAGGGTGTCGCGTACGAGGAAATCCGCTACGAGGGCTACGGCATCAACGGGGCGGCAGTGATCGTCGATTGCATGACCGACAACCGCACGCGCACGGTCGCCGACGTGCGGCACGCATTCACCAAGCACGGCGGCAACCTCGGCACCGACGGCTCGGTCGCGTTCCTGTTCAAGCACTGCGGACAACTCGTCTTCGCGCCGGGCACCGACGAGAACAAGCTGATGGAGGCGGCACTCGAAGCAGGCGCGGAGGACGTCGTCGCCAACGACGACGGCAGCCTCGAGGTCATCACGGGCCCGTACGACTTCATCGCGGTGAAGGACGCGCTCGTCAAAGCGGGCCTGAAGCCGGAATTCGCCGAAGTGACGATGAAGCCGTCGACCGAAGTCGAGATGACCGGGGAAGACGCGGCGCGCATGGGGAAGCTCCTCGACGCCATCGAAGCGATCGACGACGTGCAGAACGTGTACACCAACGCCGTCATGGACGAGTAGCACGGCGTTGCGGAGCCTCGGCACACCCGCAAGCGTTTCGGTACGGTGCATCCTCGGCATCGACCCGGGACTGCGGGTGACCGGATTCGGCGTTATCCGGATGACCGGGAACACGCTCGAGTACGTCACCTGCGGCTGCATCCGGTCGCACGAGGGCGAGATGCCGGACCGCCTGCGCGTGATCCTCACCGACTTGGGAGAAGTGATCGCACGCCATCGCCCGACCGAAGTCGCCGTCGAAAAGGTCTTCGTCAACGTCAATCCGCAATCGACGCTGCTGCTCGGCCAGGCGCGCGGGGCCGCAATCTCGGCCGCCGTGCTCGCCGACCTTCCGGTCGCCGAATACACGGCGCTGCAGGTGAAACAGGCGGTGGTCGGGCACGGCAAGGCCGCGAAGGAGCAAGTGCAGGAAATGGTACGACGTCTTCTCAAGCTGCCTGGCGCGCCGTCGCCGGATGCCGCCGATGCGCTTGCGTGCGCCATCGCCCACGCGCACGGCGCGCAAGGGTTGGGCGGATTGCGCAAGGCGGGGTTTCGCGTCCGCGGTGGACGTCTCGTCTGATGCGGCCGCGGCAGCCGACGCGCTGTCCCGCCGCGGTCATCTTCGACATGGATGGCCTGATGCTGGATACCGAGCCCCTCGCGGCGCGCGCGTGGAGTGTCGCGGCCGCCGAGCTCGGCCTCGCCTTCGACGGCGCGGTGACGAGCCGGCTCGTCGGGCGCAATTTTCCCGACTGCCGCGCTCTTCTCGTCGCGCATCACGGCGACGACTATCCGGTCGACTTGCTGATGCGCACGTGGCATGTCGCTTATGACGCGATTGTCGAGCGCGAGGGGATCGCGCTGAAGCCCGGACTCATCGAGCTTCTCGCGTGGCTCGAAGACAATGGCATCGACAAGGCGGTGGCGACGTCGACGCGTCGCTCGCGGGCGCAGGCGAAGCTCGCGAAAACCGCGCTCGGCGAACGCTTTGCGGTGCTGGTCGGCGGCGACGAAATCGCGCGCGGCAAGCCGGCACCCGACATTTTCGTGCTCGCCGCCGTGCGCCTCGCCGCCGCGCCGGACGCATGCATCGTGCTGGAAGATTCCGAGCCGGGCATGCAAGGCGCACTTGCAGCGGGCATGACGCCGATTATTGTGCCCGATCTCCAGGTGCCGCCGATCGCAGCCGATGCCCGCGACGTTCTGGTGCTGCCGACGCTGCACGATGTCCGGCTGCACCTGGCCGCATTGCCCGCCTGACACACCTTGCATGCCATAATCAGCCGCCTAAAGCGCCCCGCCCATGATCGGCCGCCTCACCGGAATCCTCGTCGAAAAGAATCCGCCGCAGCTTCTGCTCGACGTGCAGGGCGTGGCGTACGAGGTCGATGTCCCGATGAGCACCTTTTACAATCTGCCCGCGACCGGTGAGCGGATCGCGCTGTTCACGCATCTCGTCGTGCGCGAAGACGCCCACCTGTTGTTCGGATTCGGCAGCGAAGCCGAGCGGCGTGCGTTTCGGCAGCTGCTCAAGATCAGTGGCGTCGGTGCGCGCACCGCGCTGTCGGTGCTTTCCGGGCTTTCGGTTGCCGAGCTTGCGCAGGCCGTGACGATGCAGGACACCGGTCGCCTTACCAAGATCCCCGGGATCGGCAAGAAGACTGCCGAGCGCCTGTTGCTGGAGTTGAAGGACAAGCTCGCCGCCGATCTCACGACGGCCGTCGGCGTTCACCGCGCACCGCCTGCGTCGTCCGACATTCTGAATGCGCTTCTCGCGCTCGGCTACAGCGACAAGGAAGCCGTCGCCGCCGTCAGGAAGCTGCCCGATGGGCTTGCCGTTGGCGATGGGATCCGTCAGGCGCTGAAGCTGCTGGCAAAGGCTTGACGGCCAAATGACGATCGAAAACGACGAACTCAACCGCCTGGTCGGCGGCAAGGTTGCCGGCGGCGTCGAAGTCGAGGTCGAACGCACGCTGCGTCCGCGCGCGCTCGACGAGTACGTCGGGCAGGAGAAGATCCGCGGCCAGCTGTCGATCTTCATCGAGGCGGCGGTGAAGCGCAAGGAAGCGCTCGATCACGTGCTGCTTTTCGGCCCGCCGGGCTTGGGCAAGACGACTTTGTCGCACATCATCGCGCACGAGCTCGGCGTGAACCTGCGCCAGACTTCCGGGCCGGTTCTCGAGCGCGCCGGTGACCTCGCAGCGCTTCTCACCAATCTCGAGCCGCACGACGTGCTGTTCATCGACGAGATACATCGGCTGTCGCCGGTGGTGGAAGAGATCCTTTATCCGGCGCTGGAAGACTTTCAGATCGACATCATGATCGGCGAGGGACCCGCGGCGCGCAGCGTGAAGCTCGACCTGCCCCCGTTCACGCTGGTCGGGGCGACGACGCGCGCCGGCATGCTGACCAATCCGCTGCGCGACCGCTTCGGCATCGTCGCGCGGCTCGAGTTCTACACGGCCGAGGAGCTCACGCGCATCGTCACCCGCTCGGCGGGGCTCCTCAACATTGCGATCGATCCGCAAGGTGCGCTCGAAATCGCGCGCCGCTCGCGTGGCACGCCGCGGATCGTCAATCGCCTGCTGCGGCGGGTTCGCGATTTCGCCGAGGTGCGCGCCGACGGGGAAATCACCCACGCCGTCGCGCGCGACGCGCTGGCGATGCTCGACGTCGATCTCTCCGGGCTCGACGTGATGGACCGCAAGCTCCTGCGCACCGTGCTCGACAAGTTCGCCGGCGGTCCGGTCGGCATCGACAATCTGGCCGCCGCGATCGGCGAGGAGCGCGACACGATCGAGGACGTGCTGGAGCCGTTCCTGATCCAGCAGGGTTTTCTCCAGCGCACTTCGCGCGGGCGCGTCGCGACGGCGTTGTCGTATCGGCATTTCGGGCTGACGCCGCCCACGCCGGGGGCGGCCGCCGATCTCTTCCCTTCCGAATGAAGGCCCGCGAAACCTTTCGCTTTCCCGTCCGCGTCTATTATGAGGACACCGATGCGGCAGGCGTCGTCTATTACGCGAACTATCTCAAGTTCATGGAACGCGCGCGCACCGAATGGCTCTCCGCGCTGGGGTTCGACCTCGCGGCGATCGAGCGCGAGCATCGCATCGTGTTCGTCGTGCATCATGTCGAAGTCGATTTCCGCCTTCCGGCGCAACTTTCCGACCGGCTCGACGTCACAATGACGCTCACCGAGCTTGGCCGGGCGCGAATGCACGCCGATCAGGACATCCACCGCGGCGACGAAATCCTCACGCGGGCGCACGTTGCGCTCGCCTGCATCAATCCATCCACTCGGCGCCCCGCCCGCATTCCCGCGCCGCTCTTCGCCCGCATGGAGACGATGCTTTGAACCTGCACCCGGATCTCTCCTTCGCCGTCCTGGTCGCGCAGGCCTCGGTCGTCGTCCAGGCGGTGCTCGTCCTGCTCTTCGCCGCATCGGTCTGGTCGTGGTGGCGGATCTTCCTCAAGATGTTCCAGCTGAAGCGCACGTCGCGCGACACCGACGCTTTCGAGGACCAGTTCTGGAAAGGCGGCGACCTCAATGCGCTGTATCAAGGCGCGAGCCAGTCGCTTACCGGCAGCGGCCTCGAGCACATCTTCACCGCGGGCTTTCGCGAGTATTCGAAGCACCGCCGGCAGGGCAGCAATGCCGCGGTGACCCTCGACAGCGCACGGCGAGCCATGCGCGCCGCCTACCAGCGGGAAGTCGACTCGCTCGACGCGCATCTCGCCGGGCTCGCCACCGTGGGGTCGGTGTCGCCCTACGTCGGGCTCTTCGGAACGGTGTGGGGCATCATGAATGCATTTCGTGGGCTCGCCAACGTAAGCCAGGCGACACTCGCCAACGTCGCGCCGGGAATCGCGGAAGCGCTGATCGCGACCGCAATCGGCCTTTTCGCGGCGATTCCCGCCGTCGTCGCCTACAACCGCTATACGCACGACGTCGACCGGCTTTCCGTGCGCTACGAGACGTTCATCGAGGAATTCTCGAACATCCTGCAGCGGCAGGGATGAGGGGACGGCGGAAAATCATGAACCACGAAGAACACGAAGAGCATGAAGGAAACCCGATTCCTTGCCTTCTTCGTGTCCTTCGTGCCCTTCGTGGTTGAAGATTTGATCTTCGTGGTTATGATCCTGAGTTGATCCAGCCAAATGCGACGCGCGCGCAAATCGATCAACCAGATCAACGTCGTTCCGTACATCGACGTGATGCTGGTGCTGCTCGTGATCTTCATGGTCACCGCGCCGCTCGTCAATCCAGGCGAGATCGAGCTGCCGTCGGTCGGATCGAAGCTGACCGCGCCGGCGCAGCCGCTCGAAGTTACGCTCCGCACCGACCAGACGCTTCTTCTCCTGGATCGCCAGGCCGGCGGATCGGCGATTCCCGTGTCGCGCGACGAACTCGTCGCGCGGATCCGTGCGAAGCAGACGAGGATTCCCGACCAGCCGGTGGTGATCGCCGCGGACAAGTCGGCCCGCTACGAGGACGTGCTCGCAATCCTCGACCTCCTGCAGCGCAACGGCGCAAGAAAAGTGGGACTGCTGGCACGTCCGCCGGGCACCTGAGCGATGGTGTCCGAGCGTCCCGGCAAGCCCTCGAAGATTGCGGGCCGATGGCCGGCGCTGCTGCTCGCGATCGCCGTCCACGCGCTGTTCATCGCGGTGTTGATCTTCTCGATACGTTGGCAGAACCGGCCGACGGCGCCGGTCACCGCGGAGCTCTACGCGCCCAGCGCGAAGGCGCCGGTGAGCGAACCGGCGGTTGCGCCTCGGGAACCGGAGAGAAAACCGGAACCGCCGCCTGCTCCGGTGCCACAGCCGCAGCCGACTCCTCCGCCACCTCCCAAGGCGATCCCCGAGCCCAAGCCCGAGCCCCCTGATCTGCGCGCCGCGGACATCGCACGCAAAGCTAAACAGGAGGAGGAGCGCAAGGCCAGGGAAGCCATCGAACGCGAAAGGCTGGAGCGCGAAAAGAAGGAAGCCGAAAGGAAGAAGCAGGACGAGCAGAAACGTCTCGCCGAGGCGAGGCAGGCACGCGAGGCTCAGGAGATGAAGGCGCAGGCCGAACGCGAAAAGGCAGCTCGCGACGCACAACAGCAGGCGGTCGCCGCGGAAGCGACGGCACGCTCGCGCGCCGAAGCCGATTACATCCGCCGCATCCAGGCCAAGGTCAAAGGCAACGTCACGCTGCCGCCCGATCTCACCGGCAATCCGGAAGCGATTTTCGAAGTCGTCCAGCTCCCGACGGGAGAGATCATCGACGCCGTGCTCAAGAAGTCGAGCGGCGTGCGCGCCTACGACGAGGCCGTGCAGCGCGCGATCCAGAAGTCCTCGCCTCTGCCGCGACCGGATCGTCCCGAGCTCTTCCAGCGCGCGCTCACGCTCAAGTTCCGGCCGCAGGACTGATGAGCATCGTGCACAGGCGCGGCGAGGCATTGGTGCACCCTTGGCGCTGCGCGCCGTCCCTCCGAGAGGGAGCAATTCGCGCTTGGGGCGGCCCGGCGCGCTAGGACGACCCCCACACCCCCCGAGGGGGCCCAATTCGCGCTTGGGGCGGCCCGGCGCGCTCATGTGCACAATTCTCAGATTGGCAGGAACACCGCCGTTGCGACACTCTGCACGACGTGGCGAATCGTCCGGTTCGTCCGTTGCGCGGTGATCTCGGCCATCACGTCCTGATAGGCGATCATCTTGCCGAATTCACGCTCGAAGGAGAGATTGCGGACCTCTCCGGCCAATTCGTTGGACAGGAGCAACGGATCGCCGCGCGCGTCACGGGCATTGGCGAGCTTCCACGCTGCGATCTCGAGGTTGCGCGCGCAGTTGTAGAGCTTCTGCGCATCGAGAACGTCGGTAACGTAGAACTCGGTCTTCCCATTGTAGGCGAGGAAGATCATGCTCGAGATGCCGACGCCGAACGCGAACACGCGATCGCCGCCGTAGTCCGGCTTGAGCGCCAGGAGGATCGCTTCGGCGCCGCGCACCTGGCCGAGCTCGGCAAAGCGGAATTCGCTTCGCGGATCGAACGCTCGCGCGAGCGCTGCTGCGGCGCTCGCATCGCCGCCCTTGCGCCACTCGCGCGGATTGCGCCGGTAAAGCTTCTCCATGAGCAGCCGCGCCGAGGCGAGGCTTTCGTGCACGTGCAGCTCGCCGACCGTGTCGATGTCGGACTTGGCGAGATCCGAAGCTCGGAAATCGCGGTCGGTAGGCGCAGCGCGCTTGCCGGTGTTCGGCGCCGCGGGTGGAAAGACGGGAGCGCCGGCACAGCCGGACAGAAGTGCACAGGCGCCGAGCAGCAAGCGCAACGTCACCGCGCGTCGCCGCGGCCACGGCGGGCGCCCCTTGGATGCCAACGCGGGAGCTTTCCGATGCATGCTGCGTCGCCGGTGCGACCCCGGTCGAGTGCGACGGAGCTTGTCACATCTGAACCTGCGGCACAAACGCGTGCTGTGCCTTTAGTTCCCGCCTGGCACCGGCCTCGCGTCCGACGCGGGAGGCGGACGATCGTTGCACGCCTTCGCCGGCGCCACGGGGAACACCGTCCCGCCGGCATAGGTGAAATACATCTTCCGCTGACTGTGGGCGACGAACACGCGATGGGAACGCAGAAAGTCGGCGCCGAGGAGCATCTGCGGCTGTACCGATGCGATCGGCACCCGACTCCCGGTTTCGGTGTAGGTCGAATACCGCCACAGATCCGCGACATGGATCCTGGGATTGCGGATGACCTCGTTGCCGATGCCGAAGCTCTCGAACTGACCCACGCGGGATTCGATCGACCTTTCCCCCAGGCCCTTGCCGCAATCGGCACCGCCAACGCCGGGGGATTCCGCGGTGAAGCCGAGCGCCGCGGCCTCGCCTTGGGTCAGCACCGATTGAAAGGCGCCGGAATCGAGCTGCGCCCTGACCGGACGCCGATTGATCTCGACGCTGAGCTCGATCGTTGGCTTTGCGTCGGATACCGCTTCGATTTCGACGACGCCGATGTCGCCGCTCGCCCAGTACGCGAGCGCCGCGCCTTCGCAGTCCTTTGCCTGGAACAACCTGACGGAATTGTGGGCGAGATCGAATTCGATATCGACCTGACGGAAGAAATCGTCGCCCAGAATGACCGCGATATCGCCGAAATCCTGGTCACCCGCAACGAACATCCGCCAGTTCCTGCGTACCGCATCGCCGATCTTGAGCTCATCGATGGTAACGCTCTCGACGGCGGTCTCGCCGCCCACGCCGAGCATCCTGTGGCCCTGCGCGTCGTAGCGGACGAGCCCCAGACGCAGGGCCGCGGAACGCACGATCAGCGTCGTCCCGGATCCGGTATCCAGCAAAACGCCGACGTTCTGGCCGTTGATCGCGCCATCGACCACCGGAACGTTACCGCCCTGCCGGATCTGCCATTCGGCGATCCGTACCAACGTGCATTTGGCGGGCACGGCGGCGGCGGCGCGGCCCGAGAGCGCCAGCGCGAGAGACACGAACGCCGTGACGACGGCGCAGCGCGCGATCGACATCAGGTCTCCGGAAGAATGTTCACGATCTGTGCGCGGTTCGGGCTCTCTCGCGCACTCGCGGATGCGCGACGGTCAGGAAAACGCCGCGTCGGCCGAAGCCATTCGCTTTAGAGTTCCTTCGGCTTCTTCTCGACGATCTGGATCGCGGCCCAGCTCCATTCGGCGCGCTGCTCGACCAACTGTCGCAGCGCGACCGTGTATACCGAACGTCCGGTCGTGAGGATGATGTTGCGGCCCTCGACGTATTCGGACGTCGGCACGATCAGCGTTTTCACCGCGAGCGGCTTGTCGGGACGCGACGGAGGCGGCAGATACAGGCCGTCGAAACGCGCGCCCATCGTCGAGACGTCGATGCCGTTGACGATGATGCCGAGGTCTTCCTTCGCCTCGCGCTTGGCGTGCAGCACGACCGAGACCAGACGCTCGGCGATGATCGACACGCCGGCTTCGACTTCGTCGTTGGAAACCTTGTTCAACCGACGGACGACGCCCAGAACCCAGTCGGTGATGTCGGACTGGCGCACGGCAACCAGCGCGCCGAGGGCGAGGCTCTGGCCGATGCCGCCCGACGCCGCGATGCGCAACCCCGCTACGCTGCGGTCCTTCACCTGCCACATCGGATCGCTGAACGAGGAGATCGACGCGGCGAGCGAATCGTGCTCGCTTGTCGGGAACCGTTTCGCACGCGGGCCGCCGGCGACAGCGTACACCTCGATCTGCTCGCCGCTGGCGTTCGGGTCGTTGGCCGGCTCGTTGATGTCCTTCGCGGCGAGATCGCGGCAGATGCGGCCCAAACCGACGCGAACTTTCGCCGCGACGGTCACCGCGATCCGCGGGTCACGCCGCAGATCGGCGTTGAGATTCGGCGAGACCGCCGGTCGCACCTTTTCGAGGATCGCGACGCGTTGCTGATTGATCGGCGCCGCCGGCCCCTGGTCGGTCGCCTCGGCCTGGCGCAACGCGTGGATCGCGCGCTCGAGCTGATCGGCCATCGGCGTCGTGTCGAGGTAGCGCAGCATCGAGCCCGAATCGTTGCCCGTCCGGCGCACGAGACCGCCCTTGCCCGCGACGTCGACGAAGAATCCTTCCGGCGAGCGCGGGACCGCATCGAGCTGCAGCTTGCGGCTCCACGCGCGGAGCTGCGCGCTCGCCCAATCGAGCTCGGCAGGAGAGAGATTGCCGGTGTTGAGCTGGTGGATCAGCAGCACGAACAGGTATTCCTGCTCGACCGTCCACTGCGTCGAATTCGAACCGCCGTTGATCGCCGCCGGGACGCGCTCGACGCCGAGCTCCGCCGCACGCATGTACAGCTGGTGCAGCTCCATCCATTTGGCGGGGATCCAGCGTTCGTAGCGGAAAACGCGCAGCTTGGCGTCGGTGCCGTAATAGTGGACGAGCCGCGAAAACAATCGCGGCATGACCGGCTTCCAGCGCGGATTGTCGGTCTGCACGAGCGCCTGCTCGAGCGCCGTCTGGTAGGCAAAGATGAACCCTTGGCACATCTCCTGGAGCGCCTGCCAGATGCGCTCGGCGAGACGCGCCGAGCTATCGACGTTTTCGACGTACTGCTTGGTGAGCTGGCGCCGATCGGCACCCAGGGCGGAATCGAGAAATTCGACGGCGGCCACGCGATTCAGGTCGGCCGCCCGACGCGACTGACGCATGCCGTCGAATGCGCGCATCACGTGCTGCTGCCGTCCGATGACATCGAGCGAGGGCAACTGACGAAGCCATCCCGACGCAGTCCTGGGCGTCAGTAATGGGTCGGGATGGTCCCGCGCTTGCTGGGTCAGAAATCCGAACATCGCCTAAGGCAACTCCACGACCGAAAACGACCGACGCGCGGCCGGCGCACACCGCGTAACGTCCCGTCGTGTCCCGACCGCCGCGCGTGGCGCTTCGAAAACGTCGCAAACCCAAAACGTCGCAAACCCAAGTGGAACCTTCATTTATAGCCCAATTCCTCCGGCGGCGCAAAATACCGCTGGTGTCGGCTACAATTCATGCGGTCCGCATCAACGCGCGCGCGGTTTCCAAACCCGCCGCCTGTCGAAACGTTCCTTCCCTTATCCGGAGATTCACGATGTTCCTGCCTTTCGATCCCCGTTCCCGACGTCGCGGCTTCGGCCGCGCTCCTCTGTTCCTCGGAGGCGCAGCGCTGCTCGTGGCCGCTATGGCGTTTGCGCAGACCGGACAGACGCCGGCCAAACCCGCAGCCGACGTCGCATCCACTCCCCTTTCCAGCAAAATTGGTGCCCAACTGACAGAACTCAAGAAAATAGATACAAAACAAGGCGATGGCACGGAGGCCGTCGCCGGAAAAACAGTGATCGTCCACTACACCGGGTGGCTTTATGACCCGTCGGTGTCCGATGGCCACGGCGTGAAGTTCGACAGTTCGCTCGATCGGAAGAGCCCCTTCGGCTTCACGCTCGGCGCCGGCCGCGTGATCAAAGGCTGGGACGAAGGCGTTGCCGGAATGAAAGTCGGCGGCA
>WNFY01001969.1_pt1 | contig 19559 bp, 17 predicted proteins | sample 5400091 | NCBI WGS metagenome assembly WNFY01 (sample SAMN13153364, study PRJNA577476) | soil metagenome | isolation source: 60 cm soil or saprolite under grassland replicate 1 | place: USA:California | collected 2016-06-15
CAGGCCTGATGAAGCATCACGGACGGGCTGTCGTCTTTGAAAGCATCGAAGACTTTCACTCTCGGATTGACGACCCCAACCTCGACATCGACGAAGCCTCTGTCATGGTGCTGAAAAATTGCGGCCCACGAGGCTATCCAGGAATGCCCGAAGTCGGTAACCTGCCGCTTCCGGCCAGGATCTTGCAGCGAGGTATCGCGGATATGGTACGCATCTCCGACGCGCGCATGAGTGGTACGGCCTACGGCACGGTGGTTTTGCACGTGGCGCCTGAAGCCGCCGCAGGAGGAACACTCGCACTTGTTCAGAATGGAGATATAATCGATCTGGATGTTAGTGCTCGTCGTCTTCATCTCGACGTCAGCGAAGCCGAGATCGAGCGGCGCCGTGCTGGCTGGAGCCCTCCAGCGCCACCATCTGACCGCGGTTATTACAAGTTGTATTACGAACACGTAACGCAGGCCGATCGCGGCGCCGATTTGGATTTCCTGGTTGGCAGGAGCGGTGTCAGTGTGCCAAGAGAGAGTCACTGAAGTGGAAAAGACGTCTCGACTCTCATTCACACCGCGGCATTAGCCTGTTGAGACAAAAGGCCCAATAGAATTCATGGGGGAAGAAAACCGTTCAAACGGTTCCAGACTTCCCAATGCAACAAGGTCCCCTGGCTAAGGCCGCGCCGTACACGAGAGTTTCTTAAGAAGCGCGTAGCGAAAGAGTCGAACTTAGGAGCTAATCCATGTCATCGTCAACATCTCGTCGTAATTTCATTATCGGCATTGGAGCAGTCGCCGCAGCATCGGCTGTTCCTGTTTCCGCTTTTACGAGCATCCTGGAGCCGGCTCTGTATCCACCGACAAATCTGTCTTATTTTGCTCGCCCGGTAACACCCGCACCCGGAGATATCACCTTTGGCTATGCGGCGATCACCTGGAATGGCAAAGACGAGGACGCGATTCGGGAGATCTCGGAGAGTGGATTTCGTGGTATCCAGCTGCGCAGCAACATTCTCGCGGATTACGGTGAACGACCGAAAGACCTACGTGAGCTCCTGGCGCATTACCACTTGGAAATGGTGGCCCTATCAAGCGGAGGTGTCGGCATTGCCCCGGGAACAGAAGGCGAGGAGATCGTCAAGCACGTTCGTAATGCAAGATTCGTCCATGATGTTGGCGGGCATTACTTACAGGTGACCGATTCGGCTCGGCCCAAGGACAGGAAGCCAGCCGCATCCGATTTCAAACAACTCGGGAGAACGTTAACTGAAATCGGAAAGCGGGCCACCGATCTGGGAGTTCCCGTTGGCTACCACAACCATATGGGTTCGCTCGGTGAATCGCCTGACGAAGTTGACGCAATCATGTCTGAGGCCGATCCACGTTACGTAAAGCTCGAACTTGACATTGCGCATTACCAGCAAGGTGGTGGCGACCCGGCAAAGGCGATCAGAAAATACCGTGATCGCCTGCTCTTTCTGCACATCAAGGATTTGGAGAATTTGGCAACGCCCGACTCGCGAGGGCGCAGCTACCGCTTCGTCGAACTAGGTCGCGGCAGAGTCGATCTTCCGGCGGTTTTCACCGCACTCAAGGACGTCAAATTTCGCGGCTGGGCCGTGATTGAGCTGGACAGCGTGACTGATCAGTCGAGGTCGCCGAAAGAGTCGGCATTGATCAGCAGGAAGTATTTGGAAGAGAAGTTGGGGATGACAGTCGGTCAGTAGTCCGTTGTCAGTTGTCAGTTAAAACTCTGTGCTTTGTCCTTTGTGCTTTGTGCTTTGAACTAAGTGCTAAGGTCTAAGGTCTAAGTACTAAGTTCTAAGTGCCAGGTACCAAGCACCAGGTCTCATGCCTACACCAACCTTCAAACTGTCCGTCATCAACGACGAGATCTCCGCGGACTTCGGACGTGCCGCTGAAGTCGCTTCGCAGGAGTTCGGTGTTCACTACATTGAGATGCGAGCTCTTTGGGGCAAAAACATCATGCGGCTTGACGCAAAAGAGATCGCCGAAGCCCGTGCGATCCTTGAAAAATATAAGCTCCGAGTTTCGTCCATTGCCTCGCCCATCTTCAAAGTTGATTGGCCCGGTGCTCCTCCGTCCCGGTTTAGTCCAAAGCGCGATCAGTTCGGCGCTGACTTCACCTTCGAGCAGCAAGATGAACTTTTGGAACGTGGCCTTGAGTTGACACGCGTCTTCAATGTAGATCGGATACGAATCTTCGACTTCTGGCGACTCGACGATCCGAAGCCCTATCGCCGAGCGATGGATGAGAAACTCATTGAAGCGGTACATAAGGCCAGCAAGCCTGGCATCACGCTGCTGCTGGAAAACGAGCCCAGTTGTAATACAGCTACCGGCGCTGAAGCGGCGCGCACCCTCGATGCGGTTCGCTCGTCAACATTCAAATTGAATTGGGACCCAGGGAATGCTGCCAGTGTTGGGGAGGTAGCTTACCCGGATGGTTACTCACGCTTGCCAAAAGCTCGCATCGGCTACATGCACTGCAAAGATGTGGTGCGCAGTACGACCGGCAAGTCTGATTGGATGAAGATGGGCGGCGGTATCATCGACTATGTTGGGCAGTTTCGTGCACTCAAGAGGGATGGTTATCGCGGAGTTGTGAGTCTGGAAACACATTGGCGAGGCGCCGGGACACCGGAAGAGTCCAGCAGGCAAAGCATGGCAGGAATGAAAGAGTTGCTGCGCCGCGCAGACGCGCTTTGATGTCCGATCAGCTTTAACTTCTCGCGCTTGGAACCAGGAGAGCCTTTGTTGAAACTAACGATAAACTAAAGTTCATCGGCCATTGATCCAATATTGCGTACATGAAGGGAGAAAACATCATGTCCAGGAACACGCGCAGGAATTTTCTCAAGACCGCAACGCTCGGTACTGCCGCGGTCGTGTTCGGCACCCGAGCTTCCAGCTACGCAAAGATTCTCGGCGCTAACGATCGCATAAGAGTTGCAGTCGTTGGACCTGGTGATCGCGCGACTGACGCGTTAATACCGTCCTTCCTGCGATTATCAGACGAGCTCAACTTTGAACTGGTCGCGATTTCCGATCTTTGGAAACTTCGTCGTGACGCAGCCGCTGCGAGAATCAAGGAAAGGACAGCTAAGGACGTAGCGCAAGCTCGCAACACGGACGAACTCTACGCAATGAAGGATGTCGATGCGGTCATCATCGCCACAGCGGATTTTCAACACGCCTACCATTGCATGGAAGCCGTGCGCGCGGGTAAAGATGTCTACGTCGAAAAGCCCTTCGCTAATACGATGGTCGACGCGCGCGACGCTCTCAAACTTGTGAGTGGCTCCGACCGGATCATTCAGGTGGGCAGCCAGCGTCGCTCTACACCGAGTTACATGCGTGCTAACGACTTTATCAAGTCAGGCAAATTTGGCGACATTGTCATGGTTGAGATGTCCTGGAATGTGAACCAGCCCGGTCGCTGGCGCCGGCCCAATCTGGTCCCATTACTTCAAGAGCAAGACGTCGACTGGAAGCGCTTTCTCATCAATCGTCCTTTCGAGCCCTTCGATGCACGTAAGTATGTCGAGTTTCGACTCTTCTGGCCTTACTCATCCGGTATTCCCGACCAATGGATGTCTCATCAGATCGACACGGTGCATTGGTTCAGCGGTTATGACCATCCGACCAGCGTGGTCGCCAACGGCGGAATCTACCTATGGCACGATGGGCGCACCAATTTCGACACCATGACAGCGGTATTCGATTATGGCGACGCCGGCAAAGGCGGCAAGGGTTTCCAGGTCACCTACTCATCGCGTCAGACGAACAGCGCGGGAGGCACTAAGGAGCTGTACTACTCCAATGGCGGAATGATTGATCTGGATACTAACAAGATAACTCCGGCCGGCGGACTGGAGGCGAAGTATGCAGACCCAATGAAGATGAAACCGTTTCGGCTTCCAGAGGCTTCGCTAATCGAGCCCGGGAATTCAACTGCAGCAAAGGTTGAGAGCGCAGCCAACACTGGCGTAGATAATTCTACGCTCGCCCATATGCGCAATTGGATGGAGTGTGTACGCTCAAGGAAGACACCCAATGCTGACATACACGCAGCCTATAATCACTCAGTTGCAATTTGCATGACGATTGCGGCGTTGCAAACCGGCAAGCGAGTCACCTTTGATGAAGCGAAACAAGAGGTCGTCACAGGTTAATTTATTTTCCTGGGAGACATGAAAACTCAGACGTTTAGGGCCAACCCTTTACTGGGACCGCGGGCGTCTCGCCCGCAATGACCGCGAACAGCACCTTAGATATCTGAAATCTCACGAAGACCGCGCCTTGCCGGTGCTCATTGCGGGCGAGAGCCCGCGGTCCCAGTAAAGCAGTTGCTCGAAATATCTTAGGTTGATTCGATTTGACTACAACTCTGGGGGAACGTTCATGGTGCTTGTAGTTCGTCTTCTTCGTCAGCCAGGCCTAACCTGCTTTCTCATTGGAACGCTGCTGCTTCAACTCGCCATGCCCGCACATGCACACCAACAAGAGCATGGCGTCCGCATTATTAAGAATGAAACGTCACGTCGCGTCGACGTCTTTGTGGATGGTCAACTCTTTACTTCCTATGTCTGGCCGGAGATGCTCAAGACGCCCGTGCTCTATCCACTCCGCACCGCGCAAGGCACAGTTGTCACGCGCGGGTTTCCGTTGGAACCGCGTCCGGGAGAACGCATCGATCACCCTCATCACGCTGGATTTTGGTTGAACTATGGAAACGTTAACGGCGTCGATTTCTGGAACAGCTCAACATTTCTCCCGCTTGAACAACAGCGCAAGATGGGGATGATAGCTCATCGTCGTGTTGTGCGAGCAACGGATGGCAAGGAAAGTGGCGAACTTGAAGTGGAAATGGACTGGATAATGCCAGACGGACAACCGATTTTGCGCGAAGACACCACATTCGTCTTTCGTGGTGGTCCAAATCTGCGCGCCGTCGATCGAATCACAACCCTGACTGCATTAGACAAGCGAGTTGCCTTTCATGACGACAAAGAGGGCATGTTGGGGTTGCGCGTGCGCCGCGAGCTCGAGCAGCCTTCAAATGAACCGCTCGTTTTTACTGACGCGAGCGGGCGGCCGACCACCGTGAAGGTTATGGATAACACTGGCGTGACTGGTTTGTACCACAGCAGTGAAGGGAAAACGGGAGACGCTGTGTGGGGCACGCGCGGTCGTTGGACCATGTTGACGGGTAAGGTAAATCAAGAAGAGGTGACACTGGCAGTGCTGGACAATCCAAAAAATGTCGGTTTTCCGACCTACTGGCACGCGCGCGGTTACGGCCTCTTCTCCGCCAACCCACTTGGCCAGGAAGTCTTCAGCAACGGCAAGGAGAAGCTTAACTTCACGCTGGAACCAAAACAATCAGTGACGTTCCGCTATCGTCTGTTGATCCTTTCCGGTCCAACCACACCGGATCAAATCGAGACACAGTATCAGCGGTTTGTGAACGAAGTTAAATAAGAGGCAGTGTCTCTCACGTTAAGAGGGCCTCATCTTGATCCTGAATAAGTTCGTGTCGTCAGCGACGCCAAGGCAGATTGTCACCGCTGTGGCCTTTCTACTTCTATCGCCGTTGCACGCCAGGCCGGTCGACCTCTTCTACGACGACTTTTCAAAGTTTCCACCAGGCTGGCTCTCAACCCCGGTGGGACAACTGAACGGCGCTATTCAAGAAGCCCACTACTTGCCGAATCGCGGCGTTCCATTGGGAGGTCAACATCTTTACACCCCAACTCGGAATCCCTCGTACAACGAATCTAACTACCGGGCGCTCGTTTCACTACCGCATTGGTTGAATTGAATGCGCAATCCTAATCTGGAGAACAATCGATGAGTGAGAGGCTACCTTCTGGAAGACTTCTTCTTTTACTACTCGTTGTTTGTGCAAGTGCGCTCCGCGCAACAACGCAACAAGCGGCGCATTACGACTGCCAATCCCCAAATGGCAGGATTCAAGTCCGAATCCAGACAGGCGAACATCTCACCTATGACGTTCTTGTTAACGACAAGACAGTGCTCCGCAACTGCATTCTCTCCATCAATATTGATCACAAAACGCTTGGACTGAATCCCAAAGTTAAGTCTGCAAGACCCAGCGCTGTAGATCGAGAGATCGAACCCGTGGTGCGGCAGAAGTTCGCTAAGCTCCGCGAAAACTACAAAGAACTGCGCCTGGAAATGGAAGGCGATTACCAAATCGTCTTTCGCGCCTACAACGAAGGTGTCGCTTACCGCTTGGAAACATCATTGCCGCAACCAGAGGTAAAGGTCTTTGGCGAGCAAGCGACTCTGAATTTCGGTGGTGACTACAACGTCTATTATCCGAAAGAGGACAGTTTCTTCTCGCACAACGAACGAGAGTTTCTCTACCTCCCGTTGAAAGACATTCCAGAAACATCAATTGCCAGTCTGCCGGCCGTGGTTGATACAAAAGAAGGAATCAAACTCGCTATCGGCGAGTCAGATACGGACGACTATCCGGGCCTGTGGTTACGAGGAAATAGCAGCAACAGTCTGTCAGCGATCTTCCCGCCTTATCCGGTCAAGGAACAGTTGAATCGCGACCGCGACTTCAAAGTCGTTCAAGCGGCCGACTACATCGCGGTAACAAAAGGAACGCGCACATACCCGTGGCGCATTATCGGCGTCGCCGAGAAGGATGCTGACCTCATTACAAACCAGATGGTCTATCTGCTGGCCAGGCCATCCGACGTGCAGGACACGTCCTGGATCAAACCCGGTAAAGTCGCGTGGGACTGGTACAACGCCAACAACATCTATGGAGTCGATTTCAAATCAGGAATCAATACACAGACTTATAAATACTACATCGATTTTGCTTCCAAATACGGTATCGACTACATCATCCTCGACGAAGGCTGGTACAAACTCGGCAACTTGCTCGAAGTGGTTCCGGAAATGAACATTGAAGAGCTCGTGGCCTACGGCAAACAGAAGCATGTTGGCATTATTCTCTGGATGGTGTGGAAAACGCTCGACGATCAATTTGAACCGGCAATGAATCAGTTTGAGAAGTGGGGAGTTAAAGGCCTCAAAATTGACTTCATGCAACGCGACGATCAGCCGGTGATCAACTTCTATCACAAAGTCTGCCGCGAGGCTGCAAGGCGGAAAATGCTCGTCGACTTCCACGGCGGAATCAGGCCCGCCACGATGACCAGGACCTGGCCCAACCTAATCAATACGGAAGGCGTCCGCGGCCTCGAACAAAACAAGTGGAGCAAGTATGCCAATCCGGAACACAACGTGACTCTGCCGTTTACCAGGATGTTCCTGGGTCCATTGGACTACACGCCGGGAGCAATGGTGAACAGTGGTAACGAGAAGAATTTTGCGGCCATCTTCGATCGGCCGATGAGTCTGGGTACGCGCTGTCATCAACTTGCGATGTACGTCGTTTACGAGAGTCCACTGCAGATGTTGGCCGACAGCCCGTCACATTATCTTCGCGAGCCGGAGATCATGGAGTTCCTCGGTCCGGTCCCGACTGTTTGGGACGAAACGAAAGTACTCGACGCAAAGCTGGGTGACTACGTCGTCATCGCGCGCAGGCATGACCGCGATTGGTATGTGGGCGCTATGACTGATTGGACCGCACGGGAACTTGAAATTGACTTTTCGTTTTTGCCGGCGGGCAGCTTTCAGTTGGAAGCCTATCAGGATGGAGCCAATGCCGATCGTTATGGAAGCGACTACAGGAAAGTGACAAGCGTTGTAAGCAAGACGACTAAGCTCAAGATAAAACTAGCTGGCGGTGGCGGCTGGGCCGCGAGGATTCATCAGAAGGCCTGAATGTCAGACGAATTCGAGGAGTTTGTGATCACGTCGGCCAAATACAGTAATTAAGTCTGAATGCTCAACGACAACTAAGATTCGTGGGACATCACTTGTCGGACAAGGAAAGCAAAATGACTAATCGTCGTCGATTTGTTAAGACGCTGTTGGGCGGCGCCGGCGCGCTGTTAACACCTCGCTCTCTCATCGGGCATTCGACGCTGCGAGAATTTAACCTCGTAAGCACAGCCCTTTTCTATGATCAACCCACGGACGATCCCTGGTCGCGAGTCCCAAAAATTCTTGCCCGAATCAAGGCTCCGGTTTTTCCGAAACGTGACTTCCCTGTTACCGACTTCGGCGCGGCCGGCGATGGTGCGAAAGACTGCACCGCAGCTTTTCAGCAGGCGATCGCAGCTTGCAACCGGGCCGGAGGCGGACGCGTGGTTGTTCCCATCGGAACATTTCTTACCGGCGCGATCCATTTGAAGAGCAGCGTTAATCTCCACGTCTCAGAAGGCGCGACTGTAAAGTTTGACACCGATCCGAAGAGGTACCTGCCTGTTGTTTTCACTCGCTTCGAGGGAATCGAGTGCCTGAATTACTCTGCACTCATCTATGCTTTTGAACAGGAGAACATTGCTGTTACCGGGACGGGCGTGCTCGACGGTTCGGCCTCGACTGAGAATTGGTGGGCCTGGGCCAGACGCACGTCGGATGACACCGCTTCTCCTGCGAGGGATGACATTCGTCGCTTGCTCGACCTTGGTGAGCGCGGCGTTCCGGTCGAGCAGCGTCTGTTCGGGCAGGGCCATCTTCTCCGACCCAACTTCATCCAACCCTACCGTTGTCGCAACGTTCAGATCGAGGGCATCACAATTCGCAATTCCCCGATGTGGGAGATCCATCCGGTATTGAGCACGAATGTAATAGTTCGCGGCGTCAAGATTTCCAGTCACGGTCCCAACAACGATGGCTGCGATCCGGAATCAAGTCGGGACGTCTTGATTGAAGACTGCGTCTTCGACACAGGAGACGACTGTATTGCCATCAAATCCGGCCGCAACAACGACGGCCGCCGGCTCCACGCTCCCGCGGAGAACATTGTTATCCGCAACTGCACGATGAAAGACGGGCATGGCGGGGTCGTGCTGGGCAGCGAGATTTCCGGGGATTGTCGTAACGTGTTCGTAGAGAACTGCCATATGGATAGCCCTAATCTCGATCGCGCCTTCCGGTTTAAGTCCAATGCGCTGCGTGGCGGTGTCGTCGAGAACATCTTTATACGCAACGTACAGATCGGGCATGTTGCAGAGGCCGTCCTGACCATTGATTTTCTCTACGAAACGGGTGCCGCGGGTCCCTACAAGCCGGTGGTGAGAAATGTCCAGCTGGAAAAAGTCGAGAGCACGGCGAGCCCGCGCGTGATGTGGGTCGTAAGTTTCCCTGGCTCGGTCATCGATAACATTCGTTTCATCGACTGCAAGTTCCGCGGCGTGGAAGCGAGCGAAGTACTGCAAAACGTCGGCTCCGTATCTTTCAAAAACATCACAATCGAGCCGGCAAAGAAGACCCGCACTATTAACTCACGCTCCACTTGGCCTTAACGGCGATTAGCCGCTGATAACGCGGATCAGAACCGAGAAATACAATACAAAGTATATCCTGCATTTGACATATAGCGATCGTTAGCGTAAGGTGGCATGCGAACCGAGTCCAGCTTACTCCCTTCTCAGCTCCTCTGGGATCTTCCAGATCACCTGATAATCCACAGCTCAATCACTAGGAAAGCCCGGCATCATACGTTTTTCCAACCAGTCTCCGGACCAGTGTCGGGCGAACTAGGAGCAAAGGCGAACGTAGAAAGCCCATAAGGAAGATAATCAGATCATGACAACTAAAATCATACCGCTGCACGATCGCGTGATTGTGAAGCGCATTGACGAAGGCGAGCAGATTCGCGGCGGCATTATCATCCCCGACAGCGCGAAAGAAAAACCTCAGGAAGGTGAAGTAATCGCAGTCGGTGCGGGAAAATACAAGCAAGACGGAACGCGCCAACCATTAGATATCAAGAAGGGCGACCGGGTCCTCTTTGGCAAGTACAGCAGCTCGGAAATCAAGATCGACGGTGAAGAACTGTTGATCATGCGTGAGGATGAGGTTCTCGGAATCATCGCGCGCGCCGGTGCTGCAGTTGGCGGCAAGAAGGGCGCGAAATAGTTTTAGCCACACATGAGCACGGAAACGGATCCAAAGACAATTCAGTCTGCCTCTACCCGCTATCCGTGTCTTTCTGTATTCATCTGCGGCTGAGATGTTCGAGCGTCAAATAGTGTTTAGTTAACAGACAGTTTCGAGTCAGGAGAAGAAATACAAGTTATGGCAAAGCAAATAGTTCATGGTGAAGAGTCTCGTGCGGCAATTCTGCGTGGCGTCAATCAACTCGCCGACGCGGTAAGAATCACGCTCGGTCCCAAAGGACGCAACGTCGTTCTCGGTAAGGCGTATGGTAGCCCGACAATCACCAAAGACGGTGTGACCGTGGCAAAAGAGATTGACCTCAAAGACGCGATGGAAAACATGGGCGCACAGATGGTGCGCGAGGTAGCGTCGAAAACCAGCGACGTTGCTGGCGATGGCACAACCACCGCCACCGTGTTGGCGCAGGCGATTTACCGTGAAGGTGTGAAAACCGTCGCCGCGGGTGCAAACCCGATGGCCTTGAAGCGCGGGATCGACAAAGCAGTTGAACGTGCGACTGCGGCTATTAAAAAACTCTCCAAGCCCGTCGCGGGCGACATGATTGCGCAGGTTGGTACGATTTCGGCAAACGGTGACGCCGCTATCGGCAAGCTGATCGCCAAGGCGATGGAAAAGGTTGGAAAAGATGGCGTAATTACCGTCGAAGATGCGAAGACAATGGAAACGGATTTGGAATTTGTCGAAGGAATGCAGTTTGATCGCGGCTATCTGTCGCCTTACTTCGTCACCGACCCCGAGAAGATGGAAGCCGTCCTCGAGAATCCAGTCATTCTGCTGAGCGAGAAGAAAATTTCTTCGATGAGAGATTTGCTGCCCATTCTGGAGCAGGTTGCCAAATTGGGTAAGCCGATTCTGATTATCGCGGAAGATGTTGAAGGGGAAGCCCTGGCAACACTGGTTGTCAACAAATTGCGCGGCACGATTAACGTGGCGGCTCTCAAGGCGCCAGGCTATGGCGATCGACGCAAAGAGTTGCTGCAGGACATTGCGATTCTGACCGGCGGCAAAGTCATTAGTGAAGACCTCGGCATCAAACTCGAGAACGTTAAGCTCGAAGACCTGGGACGCGCCAAGAAGGTGACGATCAACAAAGACAACACGATCATCATCGATGGCGCCGGCAACACAGACGACTTAAAGGCTCGCGTGAAAACGCTAAGGAACCAAATTGAAGATAGCTCGTCAGACTACGACCGCGAGAAACTGCAGGAGCGGCTCGCAAAACTGGTTGGCGGAGTCGCTGTGATCCGCGTGGGCGCATCCACTGAAACTGAATTGAAGGAAAAGAAAGCGCGCGTTGAAGACGCTATGCACGCAACTCGCGCAGCCGTTGAAGAAGGCATTGTTGCCGGCGGGGGCGTCGCCCTAATTCGTGCCGCGAAGGCATTGGACAAGTTCAAAATCTTCGAGGCCGACGAGGATGGTGAGACCACCGGCGACCACGATGAGCAAATTGGCGTGCAAATAGTGAAGCGCGCACTTGAAGAGCCCTTGCGTCAGATTGCACAGAACGCCGGCAAAGAAGGCGCGGTCATAGTAGAGAAAGTTCGTGCCAGCAAAGACTCTAACTTTGGCTACAACGCAGCCACTGAAACTTTTGAGGACCTTGTGGCCGCGGGAATTATTGATCCCGCGAAAGTCACACGTTGCGCATTGCAAAACGCCGCATCTATTGCGGGGTTAATGCTGACAACCGAGGCCCTCATTTCTGAGCTAAAGGAAGATGATAAGCCACGGGCGCTGCCCGGCGGCATGGATATGTAAATCCCAACGTCCTTAGCAAATTGGGAAGCTACCATGCCAGCATGGGACTTCTGTTAACTTGCCAAAGGAGAAATCTCCTGGGCGAGACCCCAAAGGGGGAAAGGTAAGTAAATTATGTCTATGAAACTTTATGTTGGTAATCTCGCGTTCGAAACTTCGAGTCAAGAACTGCAAACGTTGTTCGCGCAAGCGGGCACAGTCGAAAGCGTATCCTTGATTGAAGACCGCGAAACCGGTCGTTCACGCGGCTTCGGCTTTGTCGAAATGTCGACGAAGGAAGAAGGCGCCGCTGCTATTCAGCAGTTCAATGGTAAGGACCTAGGAGGACGTGCGCTGAACGTCAACGAAGCCAAGCCCCGCGAAAATCGCGGTGGTGGTGGCGGCGGTCGCAACGGCGGCTCGCGTTACTAACTAGCGGCACGCAAGTGTCCACAAAGACGAAGCCTTCGCGCGGACCTGTTCGCGCGGAGGCTTTTGCTTTTGTGCGTGCCTGATCGATCCGAAGAGTGCCAACCAACGGTCAAAAACTCCTAAAACCCGACGCGCCGCAACAAATCTTGAAAGCGCGGGTCATCGCGCAAATTATTCCATTTCGGTTCGACTTTCAGAAAAACCATTTTCGGGTCTCGCTCTTTAAACCCACGCTCCAGCAAGGCAATCGCTTCGTCGCGCTCGCCCCTGGCTAACTTCTGCCGCGCCTGCGGCGCGGATTGGGTGTTTTCGTTCCCTTCAACTTCGCTCCTCCACTATTACTCTCTTCAGCATCTTTTGAATAAAAGCGATGATTTTGCTTTCCTCAACGATTGGAACACTTCACTTCCCTTCTTTAATTAAGCCACGATAGAAGTTCTGCAAAACGTAGAACGCCTGCTTCCTTTCACCACGACTCGAGATCAGTCCTTTGCGATTGTAGAAATCCTGTATGTTCGGCAAAGGCCTCCTTGGCGAGCGAAAATCAGTCAGGATCCATGGAGTCATGCCTCGAAGCGAAGGAATTTTCTTCAACATTGCAAGCTGATGCTGATACAGATTCTTCTGGTACTCTTCGGTCCACCTCACCCCCGCTTCCCCGTGGTAGCCGAAAAGGGCATCACCGCCGAATTCGCTGATGATGAGCGGCTTGTTGTAGGTTATCTTCCACTGCAGGCGGTCAGCCTTCTCCGGCAGACCATCGTACCAGCCGACATATTCGTTGCAGCCCAGCACGTCGAGATATTCTCCCAACGGATCATCAATCAGTTGCGTCTCGGGGTCCGCGTAATGGCGTTCGTTGGCAGCGGTCAGCAAACGCGTTGGATCCAACATGCGCGCTTGCTCGACCAGGCCTTTGAGAAACTTCACACGCGCTTCAGTAACCGGTGTCTCGTTGGCCACTGACCATAGAATCACCGACGCCTTGTTCTTGTCTCGAGTAATACTTTCGCTGAGTTGGTTTCGGGCATTCGCGAAGGTTCCGGGGTTGTCCCAGAGCACAGTCCAATAGACTGGGATTTCGGACCAGACCATGATTCCCATCTCGTCCGCCAGCCTGGTCATGTGTTCGTTGTGAGGATAGTGGGCGAGCCGAACGAAATTGCAGCCCAGCTCTTTCGCCCAGGTTAGAAGCATTCGAGCATCGTCCTCGCTGAAGGCACGCCCACCTCGCAGCGGCGACTCCTCGTGGATGCAGATGCCGCGCAAAAAGATCGGCTTACCGTTTAAGAGTATATCTGCCCCCCGCACCTCGATGCTTCTGAACCCGATCCGATCGACTACTGAATCGACATCGGTGGAGACTTTGACCAGATAGAGTTTTGGGTTCTCAGGTGACCAAAGATTCAGACTGGCTTTGAAACTGACTGACGCGTAACCATTAGCATCAGTCGTGACCGACTGCTTCACATTGGCTTCCGGTATTTCGACAGTGATCACTTTGCCGCCGGTCGTGCCGTTGAGTTTGACCCAGCCTGTGATCTCATTCGTCGAGCCTTTCTTCAGTTGAAGAAAATAGTCCTCAATGAAAGAGTCCGGTACCTCCGCGAGATTCACATCACGCGTCAACCCGCCGTAATTCCACCAGTCGGTATTAAGAGTGGGTACGGCATCGCGCCGGCGTTTGTTATCCACTTTGACCACGAGGAAGTTATCTTTTTCGCGAACGAAGTTTGTAATCTCAAAATTGAACGGTGTGAAACCGCCCTCATGTCGGCCGAGCTTCTGGCCGTTCAAGTAGACATCCGCCAGGTAATTGGCCGCTCCGAAATAAACGAACAGACGTGTGTGATCTTTCTTTTGATAATTGAACGATTTCTTGTACCAGACCGTACCCTCATAGAAGAGCAATCGTTGATCTTGCGAGTTCCAATCGCCGGGCACATTTATTTGTTCGGAAGTGTCGAAATCATATTCGATCAAGTCGCTCGGGCTTTTGGGTTTTGCGTTCTTGAAGTAACCGTCCGTACTCGGCTGATAGCGGTAATCGTAATACCCAGTCTCGTAGGGGTCGATAATTATTTGCCACCGTCCGTTGAGGTCTATCGTGTGACGCCCTGCGATATTAGTAATCAAGGCGGCTTGCTGCTGGGCCTGACCGGTTGTAACGAGCAGGATGAGGCTGGCAAGGACGGTTCCGACTAGAATTTTCATGGGCATAATCTCCAGCTGGCGACGATCTCCTAATTTGTCTCGCTCATTGTTTGTCTCCTGGGATCGCGGTCTCGCGGTTGGATGCATTCTCACTCACATCGTGGCTTTAAGCCGCGGTGTGAACGAGAAGACAAAGTCTCTCCAGGACCAGCGACGCAAATCTGCCACAATGGTCTACCATTAACTAGACGATAATTGTGTTCGATATGCTTCATTCAGCTTGTCGTTTTCGTCCGCCGAAGACTTCCAGGAGAGTCAGCGACAAGCTAAAGAGCATATCGGACACCACTGCAGTCGGACACCGTCCCTACAAACGTACGAAAAGAACCCTCTCTCTGTAAATCATTTTGAACAACTTGTCAGCTAACTGATGATCGAGAGTCTTCAGCTCCGCGTATCGAGCAACTGCCGAGTTCCGGTCATTCATTTTCAAATTAACTACCCCCAAATTAAACAATGCTGTAGCGAATTGCGGTTCAAGCACTGTCGCCATTGTCAGCGATTCAGCCGCTTCCCGGTAACGCTTCAAGTGGGCATACGCATAACCGAGATCGTTGTAGACGATGGCATCGTTCAAATTGAGCTTCAGCGCCTGTTGCAGGGACGCAATCGAGTCCTCATACCGGTCCAATTTCAGATATACCTGGCCCAGCCTGGCGTGGCCCATCGCATAATCCGGTTTCAGGCGCACCGCCTGTTCGAGAGATGCGACTGCTTCCCCGTAGCGGCCCAGGAAATAATATGGAACACTCAGATTACCATGAAACTGTGCCTGCTCAGGCGCGTATTGGACGGCTGTTTGAAACGCGCGGCCTGCATCCTCGTATTGTTCTAACTGGCAGTAAGCCACGCCCAGTTCGTTGTAAGCGGCGGCGTAAGACGGACGGAGGGCAATCGACCGTTTTAAAGACTGAATAGCAGCCGTATACTCTCCGGCTTCAACCTCTGCTCGACCAAGATAAAAATGCGCCCGGCCGTCGTTAGGGTTCAGAAGTATGGATTGTTTGAGCGACGCCACTGCCTCGCGATGGCGATTCGCGTCTTCATAGATCATGCCGAGATTGTAATAAGCAACGGCCAGGTCGGGTTTTAACACGATAGCGCGACGGCAGGCATCGATAGCTTCGTCGTCGCGTTTCAGCCGATCATAGACTACACAGAGACTGTTGTAAGCTTCCGCAAAACCAGGATTGATCGTGACCGCCTGCCGCAGAGATTGAAGTGCTTCGTCGTACCTACCCGCGGCAAACTGTGTTGCTCCTTTTTCAAATGACTTCGCGGCACTATTGACTTCGATGTCGTCTGGAAGGCTGAATCTTAATGTGCCGGAAGAGTGCCGCTCCTGGCCAAATGCGCTTATGGCAATCAATAAACAGAACAGGAATGTTGAGGTGCGTTCCCGGAAAAGACTTAGTCCACCTGCATGATCTTTCATCATTATTTCTCCTAAAAGTTATGCGCGCCAGAGCGCGCGTGTCAGTGTCTTTTTTTTTGGCCCGTTAACATTGGCCGCAGTGCAATTAGCGTCACCCTTGATCTTCACGCTCCACGACAAACGGATGAATCTAGCGATGGGCGTGATCACTTGATCCGTTTGGTGTGCAAGCGGCAGGAAGCCGATGTTTCATTCATCCAACCCATCAGGCAATGTCCTCAACACTGCAACAAGCAATGCTTGTGCCTGCAGTGGTTTGAGAGCGCAGTTAGATTGCGCTATGGCGTTTATCTATCTGTGGAGCTTGCGGTTTATCGGATTGCCAGTTTCTCTGGCGTTAGGCGAGATTGGCTTGCGCATCAATACGAATTTGTAAAGGTGGCGGCCGGGGAAGCAACAAGTTTGTTGTGAAGCTCGTCGATACTTTTTCAGGCGGGTTGGAAAGCGTCAATATGTCTGACATACATGCCTCTCCAAGATGCGCAACCAGAGCGGCGCGTATTTGCCGGATGTCGAAGATGTTCGTAGAGTTGTCTCACGATAGCAGCCCACTCAAACCTACCAAGAAGCCCGCCCACCGGCGAGTGCGCTGCAAGTCTGGTTGGGCGTTAACTACTAGAATCTCTCAATCTTTGCTCTGCTTTCTGGACCTAAACGGTTGTCAGGATTCTGCAATAACCCTAGTTTAATGGCTTCGCTAGCGTCTGCCTTCCAGTTGTTATCTTCGAGCACAATGCGCACGCCACGAGTTTTAGCTTCTTTGTCGCTGAGAAATGTTATTGGAGCATTAGCTTCACGGTGGGCCAACTCCGCAATCTGTATTCTCGACAAACTAGCAAACCTCCTGGATGATTGACGCACTCTGCTGGCCATAAAATCCTCCCAGCCCTTGATCCCGTTCTGCTGGAAAGTCTTTACCATTTCCGTATCTTTGATCAATTCTTCGTACATCAGTTTGTATAAATTAAGCATATGCCGAGCAGCATGTTCTTTGTAACTTTTCATGTCAGCTGTCAATGCAGCGAAGGTTGTTTCATATATGGCCGAGCGAATTGCCTCCTCAGCTTTCAGGCGCGAGGAACTCACCACATTCTGACCAAATATCGTTACGGCTGAAACCATCAAGAGTAGAGGTCCAATAGCTAAATTCTTCTTCATCGTCTCTCTCCAGATATTTGTTTGCCAGGCTTCCAGAAGTAAGAATGCTGCGCTTCTGCGGCGAGCGATTCCAAACAAACTTCGATTCAAATGACTACTAACGTAACGAGTCCGCTGCAAGCGCTTTTGATCGCGCTTGGCTACGCATCCGCTTTCCTTTTTGCGAGCACTCCCTCCACAAATGCGCTCTTACTAATGGCGTATTCCACCGAATCAGATACACCAGCTGCCAAGATTCCCTTCTTCACTTCGACATACTCCTCAAGCAATCTCGCATCAGTCTTTAGCATTTCCTTAAACCAACGCAATGCTTCCACCTCGGGAGAATTCATCGCAATTACGTGGGCGTGGACTGGATAATCCTTGCCATGGTACGCGAACCGACCGACCCTCATCGGACGCCCCTCAGGAAACGGATCGCGTGATGTCTGCGGCTGAAAACCGAGCGCCGCTAAGCCCGCTTTCGTTGCGTCAATTGCGCCTTCAGAATAAAGCACCATCAAATCGATGTGCCCTTTACCCGCACAACCTGGAACCGAGGTGCTGCCGACATGCTCGACCTCGACGTCCTGCAATTCACCCCGAATCAGATCTCTCAAGATGCGCGCGACCTCTACGGCCTGCGAGTCGTAAGGGTGACAGCCAACCGGTGGCGAATCGTATCGGAGAATTTGGTGAATACTCATTTTCAACGCGAATGTGCGACACGCGATCTTACGAACTCTTTAATCTCCCTAACCATAACGTAAAGCCATGAAGCGCATATCGCTGATGGCACCCTATCTAATGCGCTTTGCCAAAATAGGTGATGGGCACGGTCGTCATGCCTTGCAGTAAGATTTTCCGTCTCGTTAGACCAACGCGAATGGCAAACACAAACTCCTGGGGAGCCAGCGCCTGGATGCCGAACACCTGAGTTGTTTGGAGGCGATAAATGCCGGGCATCTTCGATGCAGGAAAATCTGCATTAACTTCCGTTAAGAGTCTGATGTTTAGCTCTCCAATGGTCGTGAGTTCCCAAACGGAAAAACTCCTTTTTTTGAGACCTTCAACCGGGGTTCCCTCTTCATCAGTGACGAAGATGCCGAAAACATGGGTCCAGCCTTCCGGCTCAATCGTGTCGAACATCGCACCGCTTGCCTGAACAATGAAATGTGGGTCCATCTCTTTCTCCTTCCAGATTCTGTTTAAAGTGAGATGTCCTTGTATGCGGCCGGAATTCATGCCGCCCGGTTTACCAGGTTCTTCATCTTCTTAACGTCCCGACTTGAGGACGATGATGAAGTGTAGCTATCGATACAACGCACTCGTAGTTTGCAGTCAGTAATGACAGGTCCATGATGTAGCTCGCGGCTTTAGTTTCTTCACTATAGGGTTATTTGACATTACCTTGAAAGCATCCAACGCTGCTTCAACGGCGAGCGATTCAACATCCATTTCAATTTAATACTACGCAACCTTAACCAGAATCCGCTGCAAGCGCTTGTTCGGCACTGGTCACGTGGGATCAGGTGCATCCCAGGGTACGGGTAACGCATCACCTTCGCCTGTCTTCACTCTGACTGGAGCCATTGCGAGAGCGGCGATGAGCTTCATGTCGTCGTTGGATGCGTTCACAATCTGATGCACGACATCCGGCTCCAGGATCAAAGTGGTATTGGGGCCGAACGTTGTTGTAGGCGGGACCATTTCAGCTTCCACACGTGGGTAACTCTGAAGCATCGATCCATTCTCTTTGTGGTTTGCTTCTATCCCCTTTGTAACCGTAATCAATCTTAGTTTGGAGAACGTCTACGGAGTCAATCTGACCTTCAAGTATGACTCCTTTTGGACCAGCTAAAGAATTCGTCATGACTCGAGCTAATCCTTCCACTTCTTCGGGAGTCATACCATTATATCCGGCCTTTGAAAGTAAACCGAAAAGTAACTCTCTTGAGCCTTTCCAATCTGTTAAAGACAGGCCCAGTTCCACGGACTCAACCTTAATCCATTCATTTGGCACCTCTAACATTTCTACGCGGAAAGGCTTACCAGGAGATCCAGGCAAAGGACAAAACTGTACGAGTGCGAGGGACGAATCAGCGAGATCATTTCCGGACTTCACATAACCTTGAGAGAGCAATTGGATACGACAACCGGATTTGTTTGCCTGATATCCGCCATGAAACCGATAACCCATATCGGGGAATAGGCATCCGCCGCCGCAGAGTACCAATGGGAGAAGTACGCCGATGATTCTTTTCATATCTAAATCAGTCTTCAATCTGATTCAGTGATAATAACCGCACGGCCATCGGGATCGCGAATGGTTGCGTAGTTGCCGCGACCACCTGTCTCGGACGTCGATTCGGACTGTATTCCTCGCGCTGCCAGCAGCCGAAGAGCCTCAGAAACAGATTGCACTTTTAAGCCTATGACGGGATCCGAGCCTCCAACCTTGTGAATCTCATTGTCCGCAAGATCAACGCAGAGCCGCAAAC
>WNFY01001970.1_pt1 | contig 19553 bp, 16 predicted proteins | sample 5400091 | NCBI WGS metagenome assembly WNFY01 (sample SAMN13153364, study PRJNA577476) | soil metagenome | isolation source: 60 cm soil or saprolite under grassland replicate 1 | place: USA:California | collected 2016-06-15
TCATTGCGAGCCACGATCTTGGTTTTGATCGAGAACTTATACTGGGCATTCTTCAGCGCTTGCAATGCAGTTGCATCATCCAGACCACCGACTTCGAACATAATGCGGCCCGGCTTGACCACGGCAACGTAATATTCCACATTACCCTTACCAGAACCCATGCGGGTTTCAGGCGGCTTGTGAGTATATGGCTTCGCAGGGAAAATGCGGATCCAGACTTTTCCACGGCGCTTCATTTCACGGACGATGGTGCGGCGGGCGGCTTCGATCTGGCGGGCGGTTACCCAACCAGGCTCCAATGCCTGCAAGCCATATTCGCCGAAGCTTACCTCCGCGCCACGCAACGCTTTACCGGTCATGCGACCGCGCATTTGCTTGCGCCATTTAACACGTTTTGGCATCAACATAGTAAAACCTCTTCCAAAAGCAACTGGTTTGTATACGCAGCTATTCGCTTACGTATACACCTTCTGTTGCCTCTACTTTTTCTTCAGTCTCAGGGACAGCTTCGCCCTTATAGACCCACACTTTGACACCGAGTTGACCATAAGTGGTGCTGGCTTCGGTCTTGGCATAGTCCACGTTGGCGCGCAGAGTCTGCAGCGGGACGCGTCCATCGCGCAGCCAAACATCGCGGGACATTTCAGCACCGCCCAAGCGACCACCCACCATGATCTTGATACCCTTTGCACCCTGGCGCATTGCCTGTTGAATCGCGCGCTTCATGGCACGGCGATATGCAATACGGCGTTCGAGCTGATCGGCGACATTGCGTGCCACAAGCATGGCATCGGTATCAGGAGAAGAAATCTCTTTGATATCGAGATCCACCTTCTTACCAACCAAAGTTTCCAAAGCCAGACGGATCTTCTTCACTCCTTCGCCTTTACGACCGATCAAAATACCGGGCTTGGCAGTATGGATGGCGACGCGAATCTTGCCGGGGAAGCGTTCTACTTCTACGCGTGAGATGCCCGCTTTGCCATTTTTGATCGTGTCAGGCAAATCCTTGCGGAGCTTGCGCACATCAGTATCTTTGAATGCGCCACCTTTGGAAATGGTTCCTAGCAACAAAGCGCGAATGGCAAAATCCTGATGCAGCTGTTGTCGATATTGTGAACCTTCGGCGAACCAGCGACCTTGCCAACCCTGGTTAATTCCAAGGCGCATGCCAATTGGATGAACTTTACGTCCCATAATTTCTCCTTCTCTCCTGGTTACGAACCGCGCTCACGCAAGACGACAGTAATGTGGGAATTGCGGCGAAGTATCGGTTTGAAACGACCGCGTGCACCAAAACGGCGCCACTTGCGAGTGGGGGCTTCATCGGCAAAAATCTTGGCGACAAATAGATCATCGCGACTAACGCCGAAATTTTCTTCCGCATTTGCAACGGCAGAAGCCAGCAGTTTACGAACTGGCAATGCCGCTGCTTTGTTCACAAAGCGAAGCATTTCGAGCGCAGTATTGGCATCCTTGCCGCGCACCAAGTCAACCACCAGGCGGACCTTCTGTGCAGACATCGAGAGATAGCGTAAGTTTGCTTGAATATCATGTGCCATAGTATACGTTCCTCAACCTATGCCGCTGCAGCTTTTTCTGCAGCCTGATGACCACGGAAAGTGCGTGTCGGGGCGAACTCGCCTAAACGATGACCGACCATGTTTTCGGTAATGTAGATCGGCACATGGCGGCGTCCATCATGAACAGCAATTGTGTGTCCAACCATCTGGGGGAAGATTACACTGGCGCGACTCCAAGTGCGCAGAACTTTCTTCTCACCTTTCTGGTTCATTGCTTCGATTCTCTTTAAAAGTTTGGGCTCAATGAAAGGGCCCTTTTTCAATGATCTTGACATAACTTCCTCTATATCTTAGCGGTTCGTCTTACTGCGACGACGCACAATATACTGGTCAGTTTTCTTGTTTTTGCGGGTCTTATAACCCAGGGTCGGCTTGCCCCATGGACTCTTCGGACCAGGCAGACCGATCGGCTGACGACCTTCACCACCACCATGTGGATGGTCGCGAGGGGACATCGCAGAACCTCTTACAGTGGGACGAATACCCTTATGTCGGCTGCGACCAGCTTTACCAAGCTTTACGTTGCCATGATCGAGATTGCCAACCTGACCAACAGTCGCGTAACAAACCTGGCGAACCAAGCGGACTTCGCCGGAGGGCATACGCACTTGAGCAAAATCGCCTTCTTTGGCAAGCAATTGTGCTGCTCCACCAGCCGAGCGAACCAACTGTCCACCGCGACCCTCCACAATTTCAATATTGTGGATCAGTGTACCGACAGGGATGTTTGCAATCGGAAGCGAATTGCCAGAGCGAATTTCCGCTGCTGCACCAGCCATAACTGTATCGCCAACTTTGAGATCCAGCGGAGCGACAATGTAGCGCTTTTCGCCATCAGCGTAGTGCAAAAGTGCGAGGCGGGCTGTACGGTTCGGATCATATTCGATCGCTGCCACCTTCGCGGGGATCTCATGCTTGTCGCGTTTGAAATCTACGAGGCGGACAAAACGTTTGTGTCCGCCGCCACGATGACGAACAGTAACACGTCCATAGGAATTGCGGCCACCGCTCTTGCGAAGTTCCAGAAGGAGCGAGCGTTCCGGTTTGGACTTGGTAATTTCCTCAAAGGAGTGACCGGTCATCCCACGAGTACCAGGAGTTACCGGTTTATACTTTTTTACAGCCATTATGACACTCCTCCAAATACTTCGAGGGTTTGTCCCTCAGCCAAGGTAATAATCGCCTTTTTGTAAGCAGCCTTGCGAATGAGCAAGCGGCGGCTGCGAAGGCGGCGACCACGCTTAGGAGTTGTATTGATAATGTTTACTTTCTCCACGGTCACATCATAAAGGGTTTCAATGGCATCCTTTACCTGTTTGCGTGTGGCGTTATCGGCGACAACAAAAGAATATTGGTTCAACTTGCCAGATTGGTAACTTGATTTTTCAGTCACCAATGGGCGGCGAAGAACATCGTAAATCGTTGACATTCTTTTCTCCTATCCTAAACTCGCCACCAGGGCATCTAAAGCCTTCTCAGGCAGAACCAGTTTTTCATAGCCAAAAAGATCACGGATGTTGAGATAACCCGCGAGCAAAATCTTGGTGTCACCTAGATTATTGGCAGAGCGCATGACGGTGTCGTAGGCTTGATCTTTTTCCGCCAGGACAACCAGTGCTGTGGATTGACCAACCAAATTCTTCAAAGCACCGACGACCACACGGGTCTTGGCTTCAGAAAGATTGAAATCATCTATAATGACAACCCCAGATTCGGCGGCTTTTGCAGACAATGCAGAACGAAGAGCTGCCTGCCGCATCTTCTTGGGCATACGCTGTTCATAGCTTCGTGGATGTGGGGTATGAATACGCCCACCACCAACCCACTGCGCTGCACGGCGGGAACCTTGGCGAGCACGACCGGTTCCTTTTTGCTTGTAAGGCTTGGCACCACCACCGGCAACTTCACCGCGAACTTTGGTCTCGTGAGTCCCGAGACGAGCATTCGCCATCTGACGGACATAAGCCTGGTGCATCAAGTCCACATTAATGGGGGCTTCAAAGATCGCGGAGGGAAGTTCCACCTCGCGCAGCTTCTTGCCTTCTATGTTAAGAACATCTACTTTCATGATATCTAGCTCCATATCCTCAGCGGCTACTGCTTGCGAGCCTCTTTGATCATGACCAGACCGCCTTTGCCGCCGGGGACTGCACCATGAACGCCAAGCAAATTCCGCTCGAGATCCACCAGCACCACCTTTAAGGCTTGGACGGTCACACGCTCACTACCCATATGGCCTGCGCGACGGGAATTCTTAAGAACACGGCCTGGCGTTGTACCAGAGCCATTCGAGCCAGGAGCGCGATGACGATCTGATTGACCATGTGTCTTCTTGCCGCCTTGGAAGTGGTAACGCTTTACGGCACCGGCAAAACCCTTACCCTTGCTCGTGCCTACTACATCCACATGTTCACCAACAGTGAAGACATCTACAGTCAATTTATCCCCAACATTTACGCTTTCCTTGGAACGAAATTCACGCAAAAAGCGCAACGGAGAAATCTCATTCGCCTTCAGGTGACCCAATTCACCAGCAGCCAATTTCTTGGGATGGATTTCACCAAATCCTAATTGAATGGCAACGTACCCATCATGTGCCTGAGAACGCACCTGGGTAACGTAACATGGCCCAGCTTCGATGATCGTCACAGGATACGCGACGCCTTGCTCATCGAAGATCTGGGTCATGCCGATCTTCTTTCCTATAAGCCCTTTTAACATACTCGGTTTTCTCCTATCCTAAAGATTTGTCGAGACTGTCAGCCTGGGCTTAGGCTGCATCATCTCCGGACAACGCAGTAAACAGTTTGTGGGATCGTCTCGTTTTGGTTCGTCCCGAGCAAGACTGTTCTTGCGTTGTCGAAATTAGAGAGTAGAGAAATCGTGCAGTCTCTACTCTCCAGTAACGACTAACATATTAGATTTTGATCTCGATATCCACACCTGCAGGCAGGTTCAATCGCATTAACATATCAATGGTCTTCGAATCGGGATCGAGGACATCGATCAATCGGTTGTGCGTGCGGATCTCGTAGTGTTCGTGCGAGTCCTTGTCAATGAAAGTCGAGCGCCGTATTGTAAACCGTTCTTTCTTGGTTGGCAAGGGCACGGGACCAACTACATGTGCACCACTGCGTTCCGCTGTTTCCACGATTCTTTTAGCAGACTGATCAAGAACACGGTGATCGTATGCTTTAAGTCTGATGCGAATTTTTTGCTTCGTCATGCCTGCACCTATTCTATGATCTTTGTAACGACACCCGCGCCGACGGTAAGACCGCCTTCGCGAATGGCGAACTTCGAACCCTGCTCGAGAGCCACAGGAACAATCAGTTCCACGGTGAGATTGACATCGTCACCCGGCATCACCATTTCCACGCCTTCCGGCAGGCTGATGTTCCCCGTCACATCCATCGTGCGGATATAGAACTGCGGTCTATAACCGGTGAAGAACGCCTTGTGTCGTCCACCTTCTTCTTTCTTGAGGACGTACACCTGCGCTTGAAACTTCTTGTGCGGAGTGATGGAACCTGGCTTGACCAACACCTGTCCACGTTCCACATCTTCACGCTCAATGCCGCGCAACAATATGCCTGCATTGTCCCCTGCCACAACTTCTTCAAGTTCCTTGTGGAACATTTCTGTGCCGGTAATGACAGAGGTCTTCGTTTCGCGCAAGCCCACGATCTCAACCTGGTCGCCTTTCTTGGCAACACCACGATCGACACGTCCAGTGACGACTGTGCCACGTCCTTTGATCGAGAACACATCTTCGATGGCCATCATGAACGGCTTGTCAGTCTCACGCTTCGGCTCGGGAATATATTCGTCGATAACACGCAGAATCTCACGGATACTTTCATATTCTGGAGCGTTCGGATCGGTTGAGGTGCTGTCCAATGCTTCCTTGGCACTGCCACGCACGATCGGGGTCGTGTCGCCAGGGAACCCATAGCTGCTTAAGAGTTCACGCAGTTCCAACTCGACCAACTCAAGTAACTCAGGGTCGTTCATCTGATCCACTTTGTTCAAGTACACCACGATCGAAGGAACTTCCACCTGTCTCGCCAATAACACATGTTCACGAGTCTGCGGCATCGGTCCATCCGGGGCTGCCACCACCAGGATCGCGCCATCGACCTGCGCGGCGCCCGTAATCATGTTCTTGATGTAGTCACGGTGTCCAGGCATGTCCACATGGGCATAGTGACGCTTGGGCGTCTGGTATTCCACATGGGCAATGTTGATGGTGATGCCACGCGCTTTTTCTTCCGGCGCATTGTCAATGCTGTCATAAGCGCGAAACTGCGCCATACCCATCATCTGCGATACTTTGGTGATCGCTGCCGTCAAGGTTGTCTTGCCGTGGTCGATGTGTCCCATCGTTCCCACATTCAAATGCGGCTTGCTTCGATCGTATTTTTCCTTCGCCATTGATGAATCTCCTTCTAATGATGAAAAGCAGTTATTTTATTATTTCAAGATCTCTTGCGCGACAGATTGTGAAACCGGCGCATAATGATCAAATTCCATGTTGAACACACCGCGTCCCTGTGTCGCAGAGCGAAGTTGTGTTGCATATCCAAACATTTCAGCCAATGGAACCAGCGAACGAATGGCTTGCGCATTCCCGGGGCGAACTTCCATGCCTTGAATCAAACCACGACGACTGTTAACCTGTCCCATAACATCACCGAGATACTCTTCAGGAACAACTATTTCAACCTTCATCATCGGTTCGAGCAAAATGGGCGCACCTCTTTGAACACCTTCCTTGAAGCCCATGGATGCCGCCAATTTGAAGGCCATTTCACTCGAGTCAACTTCGTGGAAAGAACCATCGAATAATGTTATTTTCAAGTCGACCACCGGATATCCAGCCAATACGCCACTTTCCGATGCTTCTCTGAAACCTTTTTCAATCGGTGAAATATATTCTTTCGGAATCGCCCCGCCTACGATTTTATTTTCAAAGATAATACCACTACCGCGCTCGCCAGGCTCCATAGAGAAAACCACATGACCATATTGACCATGTCCACCAGATTGCTTGGCATATTTGTAGTTCACTTCCTTTACGGGCTTGGTAATGGACTCGCGATAAGCAACCCGCGGAGCACCCACATTTGCCTGAACTTTAAATTCGCGCAACAAACGATCAACAATAATATCAAGATGAAGTTCACCCATTCCCCTCAGAATCGTTTGTCCCGTAGTTTCGTCAGAATTGACACGGAAGGTCGGGTCCTCCTCCGCTAACTTGCGAAGCGCCTCGCCCATCTTTTCCTGATCGGCGGAACTTTTCGGTTCGATTGCAATCGAGATTACCGGTTCGGGGAACGTGATATTTTCCAAGACTAAGGTCTTGGTATCGCAAAGCGTATCACCTGTGAAGCTCTCTTTGAAGCCGAGAACAGCGCCAATATCACCGGCACGGACCTCGGTCACATCTTCACGGTGATCGGCATGCATGCGGATCAAGCGACCGATGCGCTCTTTGCGGCCCTTTGTGGAATTCTGTACCGATTGTCCCTGGTTGATGACACCAGAGTAAACACGAACATAAGCCAAACGCCCTACATAGGGATCGGTTACGATCTTGAACACCAATGCAGCCAGTGGTCCGCTGTCATCTGTATGAAGTTCGATAACCGCATCATCGTTTTTGGGATCTGTGGCGTTTACGGCAGGGATATCCGCGGGTGACGGCAAATAATCGATAACTGCATCCAATAAAACTTGAACGCCTTTATTCTTTAAGGAAGAACCTGCAAACACTGGATACGCTTTATTTGCAAGAACTCCTTTGCGAAGTGCCACTTTCAATTCGTCAATATTAATCTCTTCGGCTTCGAGGAACTTCATGATGAGTTCATCGTCCAACTCAGCGATCTTCTCAACCATGTGCTTGCGAGCTTCAACAGCCTGTTCTTTTAAATCATCAGGGATTTCAATGACCTTTGGTTCTTTGCCAAGATCATCTTCCCAAGTGGTTGCGGTCATGGTAAGCAAATCCACCACGCCGCGGAATGTTGCCTCAAATCCGATTGGAACCTGCATAGGGATCGGGTTAGCACCCAAACGATCTTTAATCGATTCAATCGTGCGCTCGTAGGAAGCACCGACACGATCCATCTTATTAACAAAACAGATGCGTGGTACTCCATATCGATCCGCCTGTCGCCAAACGGTCTCGCTTTGGGGTTCCACGCCCTGAACGGCATCGAACACGACAACGCCACCATCCAATACTCGGAGGGAGCGCTGCACTTCAGCAGTAAAGTCGATATGTCCCGGCGTATCAATTAAATTAAACTGATAGCCGTTCCACTCAGCAGAAACCGCGGCAGATACAATCGTAATGCCGCGTTCCCGTTCCTGAACCATCCAGTCAGTAACGGTGGTGCCTTCATCGACCGAACCGATCCGATGCGTTTTACCGGTATAGAACATAATACGCTCGGTAGTAGTGGTTTTACCAGCGTCAATGTGGGCAATAATCCCAATATTTCTGTACTTCTCGAGCGGATACTCACGAGCCATTCTTAAATGCTACCTTTATTTATTCCTAAATTATTTCGTCCAAAATTTAAACACGATAGTGCGAGAAGGCACGGTTAGCTTCTGCCATTTTATGAGTTTCATCGCGCTTGCGAATTGCGGCGCCTGTCTCGTTAAAGGCGTCGATTAATTCACCAGCCAGTTTCTCAGGGAAGGATTTCCCGGCGCGATCGTGAGCCGCAGACAAAATCCAGCGGAGTGCCAATGTGGTGCGGCGGTCGAGGGAAACTTCCATTGGGACCTGATAGGTCGCGCCACCCACGCGGCGTGGACGGACCTCCATCACCGGCGCAACGTTTTTCAACGCACCATCAAAGACGTCCAGCGGATTCTTCTGGGTTCGTTCCTGGATCAAATCCATTGCTTTATAGATAAGGCTCACGGCAACACTTTTCTTGCCGCGCTTGAGCACATGTTTGACCATGGTCTGAACATGCACGCTGTTATAACGGATGTCGGGAAGGATTTCCCGCTTTTCTGGTTTTGCTCTGCGCATTTGATTACTCCATCAAAATTACTTCGGACGCTTGGCGCCGTATTTGGAACGACCCTGCTTGCGATTGGCCACACCGGTTGTATCGAGGGAACCGCGGACGATGTGATAACGCACACCAGGCAGATCTTTCACACGACCACCGCGAACCAGCACAACAGAGTGCTCCTGCAACTGGTGACCTTCACCAGGAATATAAGCGGTGACCTCGATGCCGTTCGTCAAACGCACGCGGGCGATCTTCCGCAAAGCCGAGTTCGGCTTCTTGGGCGTCATCGTGCGGACAACAGTACAAACACCACGTTTTTGCGGCGCGCCCTTGTCCTGACGTACACGGCGTTGCTTATATGAATTCAATGTGTATTGCAGAGCCGGGGCTTTGCTTTTTACTTTCTTGTTTTTGCGTCCTCTGCGGACCATTTGATTGATTGTCGGCACAATCAGCCTCCGATTATTAGATTCTTCACAATGGTTCTTTGCAAGAAATAAGGCCATCAATTCTTTCTGATGGCCTCATTTGTAGTGCCATGCCTATTTATTGCGGGATTATCGCCGCTTTTCTTTTTGGGCAACGGAGGGTGATTTTATCACTCACTCTATTAACCGTCAAGATTACTGCTTGGTTACCATGTTGCTTCCGATACCTAGCAGTCCGGTATCAAGCTTCGGTGGATGTTGTTTTTCCTCATCCTTGCCAAATCGGACCACATCTCCACCTTCATTGATCGCTTCGACAGCAAGACCAAGAGACTGTAGCTCTTTGACAAGAACACGGAACGATGCAGGAATACTGGGTTCCTCAATCGGTTCGCCTTTAACAATTGCTTCATATGTATTGACGCGACCTTGAACATCATCCGACTTAACAGTGAGCATTTCTTGAAGTGTATAGGCAGCACCATATGCTTCGAGTGCCCACACTTCCATCTCACCAAAGCGTTGACCACCGAATTGTGCCTTACCACCAAGCGGCTGTTGCGTGACCAAACTGTATGGTCCAGTGGAGCGGGCGTGTACTTTATCTTCCACGAGGTGATGAAGTTTCAAAACAGTCATCACGCCAACAGTCACCGGTTGATCGTACGGAACACCTGTCTTGCCATCACGCAAGGTTTGCTTGCCAAGGATTGGTATTGGATGCCCTGTAGCATTGGTCATTTCCTGAGCGACTTCCATCACACGTGCATCAGCAATTCTTCCGGTGTGACCTTCACTCTCAACCCACAGTCGGAGACATGCATTCACAGCCGCCGTGTCATATGTGTTGCGATTGTGCGGATCCATATCCTCAGGATGAAAAACTGTTTCGGGATCATAGCCGCGATCGCGCAACCATTCAGATGCTGTCGCGAAACGAGCATAATCCACATCACTTAGGTCATATGGATCATAACCGCGCTCACCGAGGCGCTCTTCCAGGAAAAGACGGCGAACTTCATTATCATCTTGAATAGATTCTGGATCATACTCTTGTTGCTTGATCCATTCCCATGCAGAGGCAGCGGCTTCTTTCCAGGACTGATCGACCATCCAGGCTCGGGCGAGTTCAGCTTCAATCTCAGCTTCGGTAGCACCGTCAAATACAGGTGTGACTGCACGATAACCAAGGCGCTTCGCCGCCCAACCAAGGTGAACTTCCAATACCTGACCGATGTTCATACGTCCCGGCACACCGAGCGGATTCAAGATGATATCTACTGGAGTTCCATCTTCGAGGAACGGCATATCTTCCACGGGAACAACTTTGGAGACAACACCCTTGTTTCCATGGCGGCCTGCCATCTTGTCGCCCGCTGTCAGCTTGCGGCGCTGAGCGACAGAGACGCGTACCATCATATCCACGCCAGCGGAAAGATCGGAATTCTCTTCGCGGGTAAAGACCTTTACATCCACAACCTTACCGCGTTCACCGTGAGGCATGCGCAGCGAGGTATCCTTCACATCGCGGGATTTCTCACCGAAGATCGCACGCAATAATCGCTCTTCAGGAGTTAATTCCTTTTCACCCTTGGGCGTGATCTTTCCAACCAAAATATCGTTTGGACCAACTTCAGCGCCGATGCGGATGATTCCATTTTCATCCAGATCTTTGATCGCATCTTCACCTACGTTGGGAATATCACGGGTGATTTCCTCAGGCCCGAGTTTCGTATCGCGCGCTTCCACTTCATACTTTTCGATATGAACGGATGTAAAGCGGTCTTCCTGAACAAGCCGCTCAGAAATCAAAATCGCGTCTTCGAAGTTGCCACCTTCCCAGGAAAGGAAAGCTACAACTACGTTTTGACCGAGAGCCAATTGACCACTTTCAGTCGAAGAAGAGTCGGCGATAATATCGCCCTTCTTAATACGCTGCCCTTTGACGACTGCAGGACGTTGATCAATACAAGTGCTCTGATTGGAACGTTGATACTTGCGCAGCTGGTATGTATGAACGCCGCCTCGTTCCTTGACCGTGATCGTGTTGCCGGTAACGGATGTTATTTCGCCATCGGCATCTGCAACGACAACCTGACCAGAGTCCAACGCAGCATGATATTCCATACCTGTGGAAACCAATGGAATTTCAGGGCGAACAAGAGGAACAGCCTGCGCCTGCATGTTCGAACCCATCAAAGCGCGGTTGGCATCGTCATGCTCCAGAAATGGAATCAACGCGGCACTGATGCCCACTACTTGATGGGGGGCAACATCCATGTAATCCACCGCCTCAGGATTGGAAAAAATGAAGCCTGAGTGATATCGGCAGGACACACGATCGCGCACAAATTCTTTATTTTCAGTCAGCGGAGCATTGGCTTGTGCGATCACATACTTATCTTCTGCATCGGCAGAGAGATAATCAAACTGATCCGAAACAAATGGATTGATACTCGCGGGTTGCCCGGTCTTGGCGATGCGCTTCAGCATCTTTGCATCGATGACTTCACCAGACTTAAACAGCACCTCTCCAGATTTTGGATCGACAACATTTTCGCGTAAGGTACGGCCCTCCAGGCGCTCATTATCAGCTTCCATCGTTCGGAAGACTTTGCGATAAGGAGTTTCGATGAAGCCATATTCATTCACGCGAGCAAAGGAAGCCAAACGACCGATCAAACCAATGTTTGGACCTTCAGGGGTTTCAATTGGACAAATACGTCCATAGTGTGAGTGGTGCACATCGCGGACATCGAAGCCAGCGCGTTCACGTCGCAGGCCACCAGGACCGAGTGCCGAGAGCGTCCGTTTGTGACGAAGCTCAGCAAGCGGGTTAGTCTGATCCATGAACTGCGATAACTGCGAAGAACCAAAAAACTCGCGCAACGCAGCCACCACAGGACGGATATTGACCAGCGTTACCGGAGATAATTGTTCCTGATCGCGAATCGACATACGCTCTTTGATGACGCGTTCCATGCGGCGCAGGCCGATGCGCAGCTTATTCTGGATTAACTCACCCACTGTCTTAACGCGGCGGTTGCCGAGGTGATCGATATCATCCGCGGGTTCAACACCGTTATTGATTTGAATCATGCGGCGCAAGAGTCGAATGACATCGCTGTTTGTCACGGTGCGGTGCGGGATCGGGACGTTCAAATCGAGCTTTTGATTCAATTTATAGCGTCCAACGCGTTCGAGGTCATAATGCCGCTGATCGAACAGTTGCTCTTCCAGGAACTGACGGGCGTTCTCGAGCGTGGCTGGATCACCCGGGCGCATCTTGCGGAAGAACTCAATCAATGCAGCTTCAGCGATTGACTGTCCACCGGCAAGATCCCACTCCGGTTCCTGCTTGAGAGTGGATGCAACGAAAAGACGCTCCGGATTGTTATCGACTTCCTGGAACAGGGAAAGCAATTCTTCATCGGAGCCAGTCTTCAACGGCGTATCTTTGATGCCATCGTTGACAGCGGCAAGTGCGCGCAAGAATACTGTAATAGGTACAGTGCGCTTGCGGTTGAACTTTAAGATGATGTAATCAGACTTACGAGTTTCAAACTCCATCCATGCGCCGCGGTCCGGAATCAGCTTGGACATGGCGAGCAGACGTCCCGTGGCACGATCGGTAGGCGCTTCAAAGTAAACGCCAGGAGAGCGGATCAACTGCGAGACGACGACGCGCTCTGTTCCGTTGATGATGAAGGTACCTTTATCCGTCATCTCGGGGAAATCGCCAAGGAAGATATCCTGCTTGATCGGCTCAGGCACATCCGGTCCAGCCAGCAACACGGAAACATATAAAGGACTGGAATAGGTTAAATCACGTTCGACACATTCTTCAATCGAATGCTTGGGATCCCCAAACCAATATTTAAGACCCCACTGTTTTGACTCGGGGCTTCGGCTGGGGAAATACAACTTCATCCCTTTGTTATAGGATTCAATAGGCGATACCTCATGAAAGAGATCGCCAAGACCCTCACGCTTGAGACGCTCGAATGAATCCAGTTGAACTTCAATTAGATTGGGAAGCTTGATGTTAACGGGGATTCGCGCATAACTCTTACGGGGTAAAGAAGACATTCGGTTCACTCCTAATCTATTAGGTATGTGCGCCGTTACGAAGTACCGTATCTCATCTTTGGATTCAGTGCTTGCCAGGTAACAGATGCAATTCAAATCCAAAAGATCGAGCTAGACACGGTATACACACGAAGACATCCCGCGGCAAATGGCGGGATAGCAAACTATTATTATATATGAAGGTTTGTTTCTCTGCAAGGGTTTTTGCTTCGAATTTTTCCCCCTTTCTCGCCCCTGGATGGTTTGATTCTATCACAATCCGATGCTTTCGCAACCTACAATAGCCTTACGGGGTTTCGAATATAATACTAACAATCGGAGGCGTCATGGCGACAGCAGAGGCAACGATCAATGATAAGCGAGAGATTTTTGGCTGGGCAATGTACGATTGGGCAAATTCCGCCTTTAGCGCTACGGTGGGGACTGTTTTTCTTGCGCCCTATGTCGGCAGCCTGGCAGCGAGCGCAGCAAAAGCAGAGTTTCTTGTCCGGACAGGAACAACGTGGAGCGAAGGTCATCCCCTGATTGTCCACCTTTTAGGGATTCCCATCGCGCCTTATTCGTTTATTGGATATTGCACATCGTTATCTGTTTTGTTGCAAGTCTTTTTTCTTCCTATCCTGGGGGCGATCGCAGATTATTCTCACATCCGCAAACTGATGATGCAGATCTTTGCGACGCTGGGAGCTGTATTCACTATTGCAATGTTCTTCATTACTGACAGCGCCTGGTGGTTGGGAGGTTTGCTGTTTATCTTCGCCAACCTGACCTTTGGCGCCGCTGTCGTTTTCTATAACGCGTATCTCCCGGACATTGCCAGCGAAGATCAACGTGACCGAGTCTCTTCCTTCGGTTGGGCGATGGGTTACCTGGGAGATTTCTTGTTATTACTTTTGAATCTTGCGTTTTATCAATTCCACGACAAGCTAGGTATTCCTGAGAATTTAGCCATTCGAATCAATCTTGCATCCGCGGGAGTTTGGTGGCTGAGCTTTTCCTTTATTACATGGGCAAGATTACAGCCGCGTCATGCGCGTCGTCCACTCCCTAAAAACGAAACATACGTAAGCATTGGTTTTAAACAATTAGGAAGCACCATTCGAGAACTGAAGCATTTTCCTGAAACGTTGCGTTTCCTCATCGCTTATTTTCTTTATAACGATGGCATCCAAACGGTGATCGCCATGGCGTCCACGTTCGCAACAGCTCCCCTACTCGCTGGCGGTCTTGAACTGGATTTAAGCACATTGACTGTTGTTATCCTCATCATTCAATTCGTTGCGTTCCTGGGCGCGCTTTTTTGGGGACGACTCGCAGGTTGGGTCGGATCAAAGCAGTCGATTATTATTAGCCTGGTGATCTGGGCAGGCGTTGTTATCTATGCCTATTTTGGATTACACAGCTCCGCTCGTGCCTTGGAATTCACATTACTTGGCGTTGTAATCGCGATTGTCCTCGGCGGCAGCCAGGCGATCAGCCGCAGTCTCTTTGCACAAATGATTCCAAAAGGAAGAGAGGCGGAATTCTATTCCTTTTATGAGGTCAGCGATCGCGGCACTTCCTGGACGGGACCGGCAATCTTTGGTTTAGCAAATCAACTGTTTGGTAGTCTTCGCTATGGCATTATTTCGTTGATCATTTATTTCATCGCAGGCTTGCTTATTCTGCCATCGGTCAATGTGGAGAGAGCGATGGCAGACGCAAAATCATCTGATGCAGATCACGCCTAATTAGTCGTACAGATCGGAAAGAGACAACGCGGCCACAATTTTGGTCGCGTTTTTATTTGTAAAGCGGAATAAATCACTTCTGTCGAGGCAATGACAATATTTCACTTCCATATTGGGCACGGATCAAAGCAACACTAACAGTTGGAAGACTGGTAGGGCTCGGATAAATCAAATAGCGCGGTGACCAGATAGGATGAAACTTTTCCTTGAACGCGTGCAATCCGCGGAAGTTGTAAAAGCGATTCACATTTGTATAAATGTATCGCAATGCGCGCTCAATGGGAGCTGCGTCAGAATGTTCGCCGACACCTGAGAGAGCACTCAAACCCAGATTAAAAGTCGAATATTTTTGTTCCTTTGCCCACGTCAACAGAGATACAAACAGGAAATCCATCAGACCTGATTCAACATGGGCACGGTGACGCATCAGATCTACAGCAACACTGTTGTTTTGAAATTCAGTGACAACATTTGCAAATGCTTCAATAAAGCCTTCGCGATCCCGTACTAGCAATATCGGACAGGTATTGAGGTACTCTTCATCAAACCAGCCCAGCGAGAATCGCATTTCGGCAGCGCCGCGACTGCTGAGCCATTCATTGCTGATCGTATTCAATTCACGCAACATCCTGGGTGAAAACGGTGGCTGGACAACATCATAATGATAGCCATTCCTCACTAGCTTGTTGTATCCATTGCGGAGGGTCTTATTTTCGCTGCCATCCAATGTGAAATTCGATACATCCACAATCGCTTCCTGTCCCAGCAGTAGACTTTCAAAATCGGCGTCTTTGTAATCACTCAGGCAATCTGGCAGCACCTGATAAAAAGCAGGGAGCCAATCGTTCGACTCACAAAGTGACTTAAACGAAGAGATCGCGTTAGCAACATCTTTTGACGGTCCAATCGGATCGCCTAGGGCGAGCGCGACACGGTTTTCCACCACATACGAGATCAAAGTGTCATTCGGGGTGAAGAAGAATTTTTTGTCTTCCAAAACGGCATAACGGGCAAGAGCAGTCCTTCCATGGGCGCGGACGATGTCCCAGGCGCGTGAGCGATCTTCATCCGTAGCAAGGCGGCGATTCAAAACGGGACGCAACAGCATCACGAACGCGTATCCAAACGTCGCCGCGCCAACCGCATAAATGGATGCAGCAAAGTAGGGACCAAATCCTGTAATTGGCTGCAGGCCCGGATCATAGAATTGCGTAAACATTACAACCGTTTGACGGATTGCATCCCACAATCCAAAATGCACACGGAAGTGACGATCCAATAAATAGAAGCCGATCACTCCATATGCTAAAGTAAACAGTAGCGCGGCAAATAACACTTGCAACCCTTGTTGAATGGATGGCGGATCAGAGCGCGCGTGGAAGTAAGGTCGCAAATAAATAAGGAGACCCGCTAACAGGGCGGCAAGCGTTGCCTCTTCGTAATCCAATCCTTTGAAAAGGTGTACAAAAATGGAGAGGATCAGAATAATGACCGTCAGCAACCACCCCATCTGCTTTCTGCGCCATAAGCTCACGGAAAGCAGAAACAGCGCAAACCCTGCTAAAGCGGACGTAAGATGCCCCCCGTGAGTGACTGTAAACGGCGAATATTGTTCCAGCAGACGCAAGCGATATTGCATGGCAGGCGTAATTGCCGAAAGGAAATTGATCGCCCCCATCAAGGCGGTCAGCAGTGCGACTAGATGAACAAGAGCATCTTCGGATGGAGAAAATTTAGATTTCATCGAATTACTAGAACGAATCTTTGGACAACAAGCTTATGGATTGACAAGCTCAAGCTTGTATCGAGCTAATAACGCATAGTGACTGTCCGGGAAATCATGCCATAGTTGCCAATAAATCTGCGCTGCTTTCTCTTCATCGCTTGAAAGTTCGTATGAAAGACCACATAGATAATACATGTAGGGCAAGTGCCAAGCGCCCTCACTATTTTTCCAATCTTTCAAAATCGGATAAATCTGTTGGGCTATTTGAACAGCACGTTTCGGATCGCGCAAGACAAAAAGCTGATACTCCAGCAAATCATTCTTGAATATATGTCGATCATCATCCCAATGATACCCGTCCCAGGGATGATCGGGAAAATAAGCATTGTTCGGCTTCCTATACTTGATTTGGAATTGTACAACAGGATCCATACTCAATATTCTAAAGTCAGTCACCCCGAATTCCTGTAATAAGTTTTTCGATTCGTAGTTTTTATCGATTTCTAAAACTGCCAGTTCTTCGTCGGATTGAATCGTCATGACAGGATTTTTCAGACCGTTCCAAGTCTCAATATTGACTTTTAAAGAAGAAATGTTTTTGTATTCAACATATCCATCAAGTTCCTTTGCTGAGAAGTGAGAACCATCTGGGTATACCAAGAAGAAATCGTAGGTATCGAATGCGAAGAACCATTCATCTGCTTTGCCATCTAAATTGGCATCGATTTGTAGAGAGTAATCTATGTCTGCTTTATTGTTCTTCAATTCGGCCGATAAATTTTTTATCATAACAGGAATTGAATTGATTAATAAAGCAAATGCAGTCTTTTCATCACACCGTGAAATACCGATTGAATAAGGATCAAAAGGAAAGCCAAATACATTTTCATATACTTTTTCATCAAACCCCGAATTTTTATAAAGTTTTTGCGCTTCATCATAAATACTGTTAGACTCGTGGCAAGCAGCATAAACGCTCAGATTATCTTTGTATAGACTCAAAAATTTCTTCGCCATTTTTGGAAAAATTTCTCTAGTTTTATCGAATGGCGAGTCTATCAAGCCCTGTAATTCACGAACAGCATCACCGTACTTAGAATCAAGAGCATAAATAGTACCTAATTCATATCGAAGATAATCTGGATAAGCAGAGCCTATCCGGGGCGCATCACCTGAGTTAAGAATATTTTCTAGTAATCCTTCTTTCTGTGAATACGAGAGACGTGAGTTCATCAATGATAGTGACCAAATATCTAAAGGTGTGGCACCCCGATATTCAGAAAATTGATAAAAGGCGCCATTCCATGAGTAGATTTCGGTTCTGCCTGGAAAAAAACCGGAATAAGTTATTGACGGCGAACCTGCCACAGTAGAGTATTCAAAATTCTCACCACAATCTCGAATTGAAATTTGATTTTTAGTCAACTCCACAAAATGATCATCCTTCCACTCATAAATTAGCAAATTACCGCTACACGTTGTGCCACTGTGATATCCAATGTAGAGTCCAATTTCAGGTCGCCCATTTTGATTGTGATCTGATATCTGATATAAAGAACTTTCTCCAAATGCGAAATTCCACGAACTATTCAAAAAGAATACTTGAAACTTGTGAGGTTGTATTTCACGTACAACAAAAAACAATCCTCCATGTGGCAAGTAATCTGCGGACTTTGGATTATTCTCTTCTTCCTTCTGCACCTGAGGCGTAACCACATAAAACCATGATATTTTCCCATCACCAAATAAATTTTTTACTGCTTGAAAATAGGCAACATTCAGCCAATAATGATCGAGAATGGTTTCAAGTTGGTCTGGTCCTCCTTCTCCATTGTTGAGCCTCTTCTGGAATTCATTCAACATCCAGTGGTTTCCATATTCATTTCCTGCCAGGCTACTGTATGCAATGGAATTTATAAAAGCCAATTGCCAATGCATCCAATCCGCATTCGGACTTTCAGGATAATGGTAAAGGTATTCTTGAATTGCAAGGGCAATTGGTTCCTGAGATGATACGAAGTCCACTTCTGGTCCCCAATCACTGAAAGGAGGAGAATTCTTGTAAGAATAATCATTCATCTCATAAATTAGATTAAGAGCATTTTCTTCTGATAATGTCCTTAACTTCAGAGAGGATTTACTTAATTCAGGGGCAGCAATTGGAGTTGGAGTATTTACGAAACCACTAGACATTGTAGGAATAGTAAATGTTTGCCCTACTTGCGACTGCGTTGCCGTGGCAGACGGTTCCGGGAGACTCATATTGGTAGGCAAAAGAGTTTTGGTTGGTGGAAGTGTCGCTGTCGGCACAGCCGTCACCGGAACGCAAGATGTGATCAGCACAGAAAAGAACAGAAAAATAGAAATTACTTTCGAAATAGCTTTCAAGATACCCTCCCCAAAAATCAGGGTTGCGATGTTTGCAACCCTGATTCTACATTCAAACTACAACTTCGGCAGAACAATGGACTGTTGTTTTTGATATTTTCCATTCTTATCTGCGTAAGAGATTTCACATTCCTCGTCCGCTTCGAAGAACAGAACCTGTGCTAACCCCTCGTTAGCATAAATCTTGGCGGGCAAAGGCGTTGTATTGGAAATTTCGAGCGTGACGAAACCCTCCCACTCTGGTTCAAACGGTGTGACGTTGACGATGATCCCGCAGCGCGCATACGTAGACTTTCCCAAACAAATTGTCAATACTTTGCGCGGGATGCGGAAGTATTCCACCGTGCGTGCGAGCGCAAACGAGTTCGGCGGGATGGTGCACACATCGCCGATGTAATCCACCATGGATTTTATGTCAAAGTTTTTCGGGTCAACGGTTGCAGAAAATACGTTCGTGAAAATCTTGAATTCATCCGCCACACGGACATCATAGCCGTAGGAGGAAACACCATACGAAACGACTCCCGTGCGGACTTGCTTCTCTTCAAACGGTTCGATCATACGAT
>WNFY01004102.1_pt1 | contig 19550 bp, 19 predicted proteins | sample 5400091 | NCBI WGS metagenome assembly WNFY01 (sample SAMN13153364, study PRJNA577476) | soil metagenome | isolation source: 60 cm soil or saprolite under grassland replicate 1 | place: USA:California | collected 2016-06-15
TGAAAACACATTATACTTGTCTTCAGCAGGATAAATATCATGGAATGATCAATCATCTCAGTAAGGATAAAATATTGGAAGAGCTAAAGAAAAATATGGACCTGCCCGATTACGATTTACTTCAATTTAATTATAATGAAACAAAATCAGAAAAACCTTATATAGATGAACAATTGCAGTTAGTGGCCAATAATTATTCATCTGTTTCAGGCAAGCGTTTATTTGTAATGCCAAACATACTCTCAAAAAACAGAATTAAACTTACTGCATTAGAACAACGAAAATATGATATTGATCACTCCAGCTCGTTTATGGATATTGACACTATAAGCATCCAAATGCCTTCTGGCTACAACATAGAGGCAATGCCCAAAGATGTTACCATCAATAATAAATTTGGCGACCACGAAATACATTTTAAAATTGATGACCAAAAAATAAACTGCACACGTTTGTATAAAAGAAGTGAAGGGCGCTTCCCTCCATCAGATTATGCAGAGCTTGTAAAATTCTATGATGATATGTACAAGGCAGACCGCAGTCGCATTGTTTTTATAAAAAAAGAAGGATAACAGGCATAGTTTAAGTGTTTCAATGTTTGAAAGTTTCAATGTTAAACTCTGGAACAATCAAACATTTGAACTTGTCAGGCAAAGCCGTAATGAAGAGAGTGACATGCAGCATCCTGTGGACGACAGCCGGTGTTATAAGTATAAAAGCAGGCAACATAAAAAATATCAAGGGCAAAAATAAGAGCTAAAAAATAAGAACCAAAAAAAAATCCGAAATCCGAAATCCGAAATTCAAAACTCAGAACATAGAACTCAGAGCATAGAACCTCTCCATAGCAAACTTATAACCCAAAACAATTGATTAACTTACACGCCATTTCAAAAATTTTTTATGAGTTTTGGATATTTTAGCTACCCGTTGCCAACCAATGAACCTGTTTCGCAATATGCACCAGGCTCTGTAGAAAGGGCAACGCTAAAGAAAACATTAGCAGAATTAAAAAAGAATACGATTGATGTGCCGATGTATATCGGTGGCGAAGAAGTGCGTACAGGTAAAAAATTGCCATTGAATCCGCCACATGAAATAAAACACACACTTGGATATTATTATGAAGGCGATGAGCAGCATGTGCGCATGGCAATTGATGCTGCATTGAAAGCAAGGGATGCATGGGCGAATATGCCCTGGGAAGATAGAGCGCATATTTTTTTGAAGGCCGCCGACCTAATTTCAACAAAGTATCGTTCATACATGAATGGTACAACTATGCTAGGGCAAAGCAAGAATCCATATCAGGCAGAGATTGACAGCGCCTGTGAGCTGATAGATTTTTTGCGTTTCAATGTTCACTTCTTAAGTGAGATTTATAAACAACAACCCTTTTCTTCTACCGGCGTGCATAACCGCATGGAGTGGCGGCCACTCGAAGGTTTCGTACTTGCAATTACACCCTTCAACTTTACCGCAATTGGAGGCAATCTTCCTACTTCTGCTGCCATGTGTGGTAATGTTGTAATATGGAAACCAGCGCATACACAAATCTTTGCTGCGCAAATGTTCATGCGCATTTTAATGGAAGCCGGTTTGCCTGCGGGAGTTATTAATTTGATTTATGTTGATGGGCCTACGCTTGGTGATATTTGTTTTTCACATCGTGATTTTGTGGGTGTCCATTTTACGGGGTCAACAGGAGTATTTAATCATATGTGGAAGACGATTGGAGAGAACGTGAATAATTATAAATCTTATCCGCGGATTGTTGGTGAAACTGGTGGAAAAGATTTTGTACTGATCCATAAAAGCGCAAATGTTGATGTTGCCGTTACTGCGCTTGCACGTGGTGCATTTGAATTCCAGGGGCAAAAATGTTCTGCCGCATCAAGAGCTTACCTGCCAAATAATATTGCAGAAGAAATAAAACAAAAACTCGTTGCTGAATTAAAGACCATGAAAATGGGCACGGTGGAAGACTTCAGCAATATGATCAATGCAGTGATTGATGAAAAGAGTTTTGATAAAATTGCTTCTTATATAGACAATGTAAAGAAAGATAAGAACGCAAAGATTATTGCTGGTGGCGGTTATGATAAGAGCGAAGGTTATTTTATAGAACCAACTGTTATTGAGGCAACGGATCCGAGATACGTTACAATGTGCGAAGAAATTTTCGGGCCTGTGTTAACCATTCATGTGTATAATGCAGAGAAATTTGAAGAAGCACTTAATCTTGTTAATACAACTTCCCCTTATGCATTAACCGGCTCCGTTCTTGCGCAGGACAGAGATGCAATTATATTAGCAACAAATAAATTGCGTCATGCTGCCGGTAATTTTTATATCAACGATAAACCAACCGGTGCAGTAGTTGGTCAGCAGCCATTTGGTGGTGCAAGAGCAAGCGGCACAAATGACAAGGCAGGAAGCATGATTAATTTGTATCGCTGGCTGAGTGCAAGAACAATAAAAGAAACATTTAATCCAGCAATAGATTATCGCTATCCGTTTCTTTTAGAACCATGATTGTGAAATTATAAAATGGTAGAGAAGAATAATTTGGCTCTGTGATTGCAGAGCTTTTTATTGAAAGTAACACAATGGTCGGAACAGAACGGTCAGACTATTATCTGCTAAAATGAGAATGTAACATGCACCATGCCACGAAGTTTTGTATCCGTTTGTCCATGCGCAAAGTTTTGAGCAAATGGTATTTGTACATTCGTGCCGGTTGTAATTTTTTTATAATTAATCTCCACGCCTGTAGCGGCAAGCGTTACATATCCACCGGTTTCATCAACTTTGGCATTGTTTAAATGATTTGATGCAGCATACTCATAAAAAAGACCGGCATTGGGCGCTATTGAAATATCATGCACACTGATATTGTAAAAACCAAAGCTATTTGCAGTAAACCTGTTGCCAAAATTATAGTGATCGTTATTGGTTGTATTTATTTTGTAATTCACTGATGTGTTGATACCAAATTTATTGACACGCACATTGTAAGATGCATTTAAGAAAAAATCTATACTGCCTGTTCCCATTTGCGCATTTACATCCCCAAGGTTTGCTTCCCGATTATTAAGATCAATATGATATTTTCCGGTTGGTAACTTCACACCGCCACCAATCCACAACTCCCTGGATGTTGAAGATCTTTTCACTGTATTCATTTTTGTAGTTTGAAACAGTTTATAATTTGCGAGTAATGTAATATCGCCAGGACCATTTTGTTTGGTGGTACCATCATCAGTATTTTGTGTATTGAAATGGTAGGGAATAAATGCAATCAACTGCCATTTGTTTCCAATGCTCCAGCCGCTCCATAATTCTGTTGTTCTGTAATAATCGTCACCAAACTGTGATGGGTTATCTTTTAATTGTGTATGATAGTGCATATATTGGTAACGCAGGCCAATAAAATGATTTTTAAAATTGGGTAATAATCCAAAATAGAAATTGCCAACACCGCAGCCGCAAATAGGGCATGCAAATAAAGGAGCTGTAAAAAATATAATAGCGCTTAGAATAAATATTTTTTTCATGGCATTATTTAAAAAGTGATGAAATACCGGGTGGCAGAGATTCCTGCAACATTGCTAAGAAAAAGTCAATAACAAATTTTTCTCCGGTTAAATAAAAAAATTATAGAAAAATTATGCCATCGCGGGTGGATGGAAAGTAATTTTTACGACTTCCTGTTCTGTGAAGTTTTGGAAAGGACTATGAGCCGTTGTTATAAAAAATGAAACAACATTCATATTATTTGATGCTTCAATACAAAAAAGCTGCACTTCAAATCTTTCTTTTGAGGATGTATTGAGTGGAGCGTTTGGTTTTTCTTCATTATTCAATTGTTTATTTAAATAGCAATGGCCATTACAATGCCTGGAAGGATTATTCTTATTTACACAAAGTTCTTTTGCAACATAATTTTCATTGAGATCGAAACACGCTATCAATACCAATTTACTAAAAGTGGCTGCAATCAGGCAAATGAATAATATGATAACACTGATGAATTTCATTTATAAAAGCAAAGGTAATAATAGGATTTATCAACAATATGATTAAAATAAATTTCGCTGAGATGGCTTTTTTTGAAATTGAAGGCATTATTTTCTAAACTAAATAAGAATTCTGTTTCAATCGCAAATTAATCCAGATGCTATCAGAGTGATACCATACTTCTTTAAAAAATCAGTTTCTTTGCCACCATGAAAAAATATGCTGTAGTTGTAGCCGGGGGTTTTGGTAAAAGAATGGGCAATATAATTCCTAAACAATTTCTTTTATTGAAAGGCAGGCCATTATTGTGGTACACGATTGATTCATTTCTTCGTGCTTATGATGATATAGAAATTATTCTTGTTTTGCCAAAAGACCATTTGATAAAGGGAGAAAAAATTGCAGTTCAGTTGAAGAGTGATAAAATAAAATTGGTTGCAGGTGGCGTTACAAGATTCGATTCAGTTAAAGGAGGTTTGAAATTAGTGAAAGAAGAATCAGTAGTGTTTGTGCATGATGGTGTGCGGTGTTTGATAAGTGTTCCGCTGATAAAACGTTGCTATAACCAGGCTATGGAGAAGGGCAGCGCGATACCTGCTGTAGCTACAACGGATAGTATTCGCATTTTAAAAAATGGTTCGCATTGCGTGGCGGACAGGCAACAGGTACGGATTGTGCAAACACCCCAAACATTTTTAAGCAGCATTTTGCTTCCTGCATTTGAGCAGGAATATAATGAATCATTTACAGACGAAGCGACGGTTGTGGAGGCTTATGGTAAAGAAGTTTTTCTTACAGACGGTGAATATGATAATATAAAAATCACGAGACCTGTTGACCTGCTTGTTGCAGAACGAATTATTGAAGACAGGTCAGCGCTTTAAAATGTTTAAAGGAAAAGGAAGATGATTGAAGTGTAATTTATAATAGGGCTGGTTAACTGAACCGAATTTTTTATAAAAACTTTTTATACCTGGAATATCTGAACCTTCAAAATCAAACAACAAATTGCTACCTGCAAATTCCTTGAAAATGCTATCAAATAAAAAATGATTGGCTTCTTTTTTTCTTCCTTCAGGTGTTATGCTGTTCATCATGTTGTACAATCTTTTTTCATCTCTTAATAACAATGCTGTTGCCAGTAATTCATTTTTTGTATTTGAAGCATTTCGCACAATTACACTTTTGCTTTGGAATAAATTGCCGCACAGAGATCTAAAGTTTTCTAAATCTTTATCTGAAACATGAGGCGTTCTTTGCTGATATAAATTTTTGTAAAGATCAATCGCAGCATTGTAATCGCCCGTTGAATAAATTAATTCCTGCCTGTACGCTTTTTTTAAATTATTAATGAGATCTGTATTATAACCCTGGCTGATAATATTGTATTGCTGTGAAAGATCGAGCACATAGTTGCTGCATAATAAAGTATTTGCTACATCTGTATTTTGAAAATTAAAATAATAGTCGCCATACTTAAGGAAATGAAACATTTTCTCAAACAACAATAATTCATCATTTATTTGAAGCTGTTTAAACCATCCGAGTTGTTGTATAAAGGGAACATGATAACAATATTTTATTCCAAATTTCCTTCGCCATGGTAAAGGCATCACACAATCATAATCATTCACAATAATGCCATGCCAGTCATCAGTCATGTGATCAAGATAAACAGAAGTTGCATAAATAAGCCCATTGCTGCTGTTGTGAATGCATGCATCCCATTTTGATTTATTAATCTTATGTGATAGTATTATTTCAACAGATGAAGACATATTTATAAAGGAAGATCCCTGTCCAGTTTAGATGGATCGAGCACAGACAAATTAATATCAAATGAGACTGTTTTCCAAAACCTATGATCACCTAAATCTGATTTAAAATAATCACTGTACACTTTACTGTACAGCAGAGGAAAATAAATATTGATTCCTGATCTAAACAAAGAAAGCTGTAAACCTGCATCATACAAAAACTTTCCTGTTCCCGAATTGTCATCTTTCCATGCTTCACTATACGTACCAATGTCAAGAAAAAATTTAACGGGCAAATGGAATGGTAATACATTGAGTGGATTTACCTGCTCAGGAATATCACCACTAACATTTAATACCATTAACCAATCATCGGTTTTGCCAATTTTATTGCCGAGCAAATCTGTTCTTACTTTAAAGAAGCCATCGCGTTCCATAATCTGCTGGCTTTTCCATCCTTCAAATTCATTACGTCCAATAAAATAATTGCCGTAAGTATAATCTTCATAACCTTTTGGGCCGCTCATGTTTAAATGATAACGCTCAGTATTATATTTTTCTATCAATGTTTTGGAAGTGAGATAAAAAAACTTGCCTGCAAAAAATCTTGCATTTAAACCTTCTTTTTTTGCATTGTAATTGAAAAAATAATTTACTGTAAAACCTGCACGTAAAAATTTATTACTCTCATCAATAGCAACGTTTGCGTTGTAAGGATATAATATGCGGTTATTCTGATAAGATATTCTTAATTGATTAATTACTGTGTTTGAAACAATTTTATCTGCAACATCAAAAGTATCCGGTGGTGTAATTACCGTTGTAAAATGTAATTGCTCTTCTTTGAGTATAAAGCTTCTGAAATTAAAAATCCATTTACTCTTTTCTCTTAAATCTTTATTGTATAACGTAAGTTTTACTGAAGGAACAATTCTTTTCAAACCAAAATATAATTTGCTCCCGTCATCTTTCGTGAAGTCATTGATTGAATATGTTATTCCACATGCAGATGCTTCAAGCCATGTCCGTTTTGTAAAGTGATTACAGGAAACCTTTGCCGCGCCTGTAACACGGCTACTGCCCGTCGCATACATAGGAGCAACTAAAAATTGAAATTTTTTTAAAGGAAGCTGGTAATTATGAATTATGCCGCCAATCATAAATTCATCGTAGCTGTTGTAACCTGCAATTGGTGATATAGTGATGTAATTATATTTGTTATCAAACTGAGGAAAAATAAATTTCAGTTTTGTTCTCTTTTTTACATTGCTGCTGTCAACAAAACCTGTTTGATGCAGTTTGCCGAATAAGCCTGATAAATCTTTACCACTTACCTCTTCTGCTACTCTTTTAAAATCTTTGGGTTGCGGATGTTTAAATGCATATTCTTTGTAATAGTGCTGCATAATACGATGTATTGTTTCTTTGCCCGCAGCATATTCTAATTGCTCCATCCATAAATCCGTTTTTGTATAAGCAATTTCACCATAATTTACTTCATTAAAATCCTCACTTGTTGTTTCTATTGGTTGATCTTTATGTAAGACAGTAACTGTTGCAAGCAAATTCTCTCCAGGGTCAGGAATATGAAATGATTTTTCTTTTGCATCATTTTGAGGATAGTAAGTTGCCATGTATTTGTTTTCAACATAAGTATTCATGCCTTCATCCATCCATGGGTGATCTCTTTCATTGCTCGATAAGACGGCCAGGAACCAGTTATGTCCAATTTCATGAGCAATCGTTTCATCCAAATCTTTTTCAGTCGTTGCATTTACAATAGTTATCATTGGATATTCCATACCACCGGGCGGGCCTTCTTTTGGGCTGCAAACAACATTCACTGTTGGAAATGGATATTCGCCAAGCTCATTGCCATAAAAGCGAACAGCTCTTTTTATAAAAAGCATGCTGTTCGTGTACAATGCTTCGTTTTCGGGCAATATATAACATGAAGCTTTTACTGTGTGCGTGTCAAGTCGTATGGTGTCAGTTTTAACGATAAAATTTTTATCTGCAAACCATGCAAAGTCTGAAACGTTCTCCGCGATATAATGCAATATTTTTCCCTTGTTAGAAGAAGAGACTAATGATTCATTTGATTTAAATGATTTTACCGGGAATAAAGGTTTCTTTGTTTTTGTTGCAACATGAACTGATTGCTTTTTTAAGATCGTTATTTTACTTTCTTCTGTACTTTCTAAAACTCCCGTTGCAGCCACTTTATAATTATCCGGTAATGTTATGTTTACTTTGTAATTACCAAAATCATTGTAATACTCGCCCTGGTCTACATAAGGCATAGCATGCCATCCAGCTCTGTCATATAACGCTGCTTTTGGATACCAATGCGTTATCATGTATGACTGACCGATATGACCGCCCCTTGAAAAATCATACGGGAGTTTAACATGAAAAGGTGTAGTGATAATAACAGATTGTCGAGGCGCTAATGGTCGCAACAATTTCAATTTAATAATATCAATATGCTGCGTATCTTCTTCTACGATTGCAGTAACATTATTTATTTTAAAATCGAGTTGATTAATATAGCCACGCTTATCTTCATTGGAAAAATAAAAATCTGTTCTGTCGTTTTTCAATAATTGTTCACTGAATGTTGTGCGATCGTTTTTATATGCATTCATCCACAAGTGCACATATATAAATGTGAGTGTGTCAGGAGAGTTGTTGATATATTCTATTTGTTCAAAACCGATAAGCGAATGTTCTTCATCGTTAAGGGTTACGTCAATTGTGTAATTTACCTGCTGCTGCCAGTAATCAGTTTGCCTGTCCGGTAGGCGGGTTTGGCAGTTAGCAGGTGACTGAAAATAAAAAATAAGAAAAGCAGTTACGAAATAGCGCACAAATATTTTTGAGTTGAAGATAATGAAATTACTATTGTGATTACTGCTGTATAGTGACCAGAAAGTACAAGAGTGCGACGCAATGGAGATGCTATGAAATACGAAACGCCAGGACCAAAAAATTCTTAAACTGCATTTTCAAATTGCTAATTACATTCCTTTCCCTGAAAGAATAATTTTCAATGAATACACCATGATTTTTAAATCAAGTAATAGCGAAACATTTTCGATGTATACAAGATCATACTTCATCCGTATGATCATTTCTTCAATCGTGGATGCATAACCAAACCGTACCATGCCCCAGGAAGTTAGGCCGGGCTTTACTTTCAGCAGGTAGCGAAAATATGGTGTACGTTGGTTAAGCTCGTTTATATAAAATCTTCTTTCGGGCCTTGGGCCTACAAAACTCATTTCACCTTTTAATATATTCCATAGTTGCGGTAATTCATCTAATCGCCATTTACGCATCGTTCTTCCCCACGGCGTAATGCGCGGATCTTTTTCAGACGATAAAGCCGGCCCATGTTTTTCTGCATCCATGTACATTGACCTGAATTTATGAATGAAGAAAGTTTTTCCTTTATAACCGATTCTTTCCTGTGAAAAAATTACCGGCCCTTCTGAAGAAAATTTTGTTCTTACAGCAGTAAATAAAAGTACCGGGCTCAGTATAATTAAACTGATAAAAGAAATAATAATATCCAGTAAACGTTTGATGTTGCACTGCCATGCAGGCATAAGACCGGTATCAATATCAATCAATACTGCGCCCAGAATATTTTCTGTTTTTACCGGGCTGTATAAAATCTGGAATGTTTCAGGAACCATTTTTACTTCAACGTCTTTTTCGCTAAGCCTGCTGATGAGGCTTTCTGTTAATTCGGATTCAGTTTTGTCCAATGCAATAATCACACGTTCTACTTTTTTTTCGTGAATAATATTTTCCATAGTCTCCATATTGCCTAAATGATTCAGCCAGCGGCTAAGTCCATTCTTCTGAATTTTTTCGGAAGAGATAAATCCAACAATATTATAACCCGATGCAGAATGATTTTTTTTTATTTCTTTAAATGCATCATAAGCTTTACGTCCGTTACCAACAATAAGCGTATTGAAAAAAAATTTTCCGGTAGAAAGATGCTGTTTCGCAATGTTTATAAGTATAAACCTGCCAGTATATGTTATAACTGTTTGCAAAAAAAGCATTCCAAAAAAAGTATTGTAGAAGTATGTATAATTCAGTTCCCTGTCATTTAAAAACAGAACAAACAACAATATTATGGAGCCAAAAAAAGACTCAATAAATGTTATGGTTAATTCTGAAAGTCTCGATCTTTTATATACAGAATTATTATACGAACCCATCACAGAATATAGAATGAGCCAAAAAAGAGGTATCAGCATCAGCGTAACAAGAAAAAAATTATCTTGCGTAAAAAGCCCGGAAACATTATATGGCGCTTCATTTAAAAGATGTTTTCGCAACAGGGTAATGAATATCCATACGATGACTGATGCAATTATATCGCTGAGAATAAATAAACTGATATGTAAGGGTCTGGAATGGTGCATGCTGTAAATCAGACCAGGATATTGTTATGGCTTATTTTATTTAATATTTTGTGTGCAACTTCCATTGCAAGATAACCGTCAATTTCTGTAACTACTGTGGGCTTATTGTTTTTAACTGATTCCACAAAGGATTTTAATTCTTCTTTAATCGCATTAACCGGTTTTGAGAGAGGATTAATTACGGCAATGGTTTTTTTGCCATTGGGTGTTTCAAGGTCAAAGGAAAAAGCATTGGTATCTTCAGGTTGCAGCAATTTAATAATCTCCGTTTTTTTTGCAAGAAAATCGATTCCAATATAAGCATCTTTTTGAAACAATCGCATTTTACGCATCTTTTTCATACTAATACGACTGCTGGTTAAATTGGCAACAGCACCATTGTTGAATTCCATACGAACGTTTGCAATATCAGGTGTATCAGTCATTACAGCTACACCGCTTGCATAAATATTTTTTACATCACTCTTTACCAGGCTAAGTATAATATCAATATCATGAATCATTAAATCGAGAATCACACTTACTTCTGTGCCACGCGGGTTGAATTGAGCCAGCCTGTGCACTTCGATAAACATAGGATTCAATTGCCTGTCCTTCACTGCAAGAAAAGCAGGATTAAATCGTTCCACATGACCTACCTGTACTTTTACGTCAGCCTCCCTTACCATCTTAACAATTTGACGGCCTTCTTCAATTGTATTGGTTAAAGGTTTTTCTACAAATACATGTTTGCCTTTGCGTATTGCCGCTTCACATAAATCAAAGTGATGATTGGTGGGCGCCACGACATCAGCAGCATCAATTTTATCTAACAAACTATTTATATCTGTGAATCTTTTTAATTCATATTTCTCCGCAACATCTTTTGCGGTAGCATCGTCAGGATCATAAAATCCAACCAGTTCCACTCCCTCAATTTCTTTCCAGTTGTTTAGATGAAATTTTCCAAGATGCCCCACACCAAATACACCGACTTTAAACATAAAAAAATTTTGCCCGTAAAGATAGCGGTTTGCAGTTTGTAGTTTATAGTTTGTCCACAGGACTCTGTGAGTGGTTTGTAGTTTATCTCGGATTAATTATTTTTTTTGATTTTTGATTCTTGAGATTTTATGGGACGAGCAGTAGAATACATAGCATCATTCGTTGTGTCACTCTCTTGTGCGTCCGCCTCGCTGCGTAGCCATGCAGGATTCTGAGTTTTAAAGAGCAAGTTCCAAAGTTCACGAGTTGATCCCGGAACAATAAAAACATAGAAATCAGAACGTAATACAAAACATAAGCGCAAGACTCAAAAATGGAGCCGAAACTAAACAAAAAGCCTAAAACAGGAAACCTGAAATATTTTTTATACATGAAAATTAATGTTTTTAAATCGCCTTTTAACGTAGTGGCGAAAAAAACGTTATTAAATTTATACCTGTAATAAAAAACCTTTCTTATGGCTTCCTTCACTGAAATTGCAAATGAGCTTGCAAAAACATACGTTAAAGCAAAGAACAAAAAGTATGCGTTAAATCAAATGATTTTTGAGATCAATTATCTCTCGGATCCTAAATCAAAACAGCCACTTGATTTTGATGCTAAATCAGCTGTTCTAAAACTCATTCATGACTTCCTTTCCGGTCAAAAAATATTTAATTTAAAAGAAGGAGAGAAAATTAATACTGAATTTAAAGACATTACTATCTTCTTTGAAAGGAAAAACCTAATCTTAAAACAGCTGCAGATCTGTAACACACAAAGGGCAATACTTAATTAATTTTCATTGTTTCTTTTTCGTGAGCTGCACTCAATTGCTTCAAACGATTTTTGCAGAAAGATAACTTACCTTAAAAACAACGAATCGTTTCAACTTCTGGGAGAAATGGCTTTTTTATTCGAGACTGCTGTTTGCATTGTTTGGTATTGTGTTCGCCATATATGGCAACAATCCGCTTTTTTAATATTATAATGATGCGGTAGCAGAATCATTATGGAACCGTAAACAACTCCCTGGACCAGTAGAAAAATTCCGCGCCTTTATCTGGGCACCGCTTGGAGGGCACAGTTGCCCGCTGTTATATTCTTCTCGCATTTATAGCTTATTATCCTTTCTTAAAAAAGAAAAATGGGCATGGTATGCAGTATTGCTTTCTTTTGGCACGTGGATATTGATTGATACCACTGCATGTATTTATTATGGAGTGTATTTCCAGGGATACATTATAAATGCTCTTTCTTTTTTGGTGAAAGCATTACCATTGTTTTTTACATGGAAATATTTCTTTAGACCTGTAACTAAAAAATAGTAAGCAAAACAAATTTGGGACAGATGTTCAATTGAAAGAGGAGCCCTGAAGTGAATAACACAACAGGCATTTATTTTAAAGCTCAGTTCAAAATCTTCTTAGTGCTTTTAAATAAGCAACAATATCATTCCGCTTTTGAAATTTCATTGGATTTAAAAGAGGGCATTACACCCAGTCCATGTCTTACCTGGAATTTTTTTATAAAACCTGGCGCCGGATTCCAATTCAATGCAGGCCCTAAACCTGCTTCGCCACCCGGATGACATTTTTTGGCAATTCTGCATAAATAACTGCTGACCATATTGTGTTTTTGCGTCAGTAACAACAAATGTTTTTCCTTTAACAGGTTCACTTTTACGTGAAGCAGTACATGATAAAACGAAATATATGCTTAAATAAATAATCATATAATACATTGCGTTTTTCATAAACCCTCCTTTGTGATTTTCCAAATTACCCCTGTATTCATTTGAGGCTTGGCACCTTTTGTGTCAAACCAACAGGCGCAAGCACTTTACCAACGCCCGGCGGCCATATCACCAAACTCTGCAATAAAAGCTTCGCCTTGATAACCAAATGCAGGATTGTTAGAAAAATCAAAACCATCGGCAGATGCATGAACATTTAATATAGCAGCAGGTTTAGGAGGTATATTCAGATATTTTTGCAATAAGGCTTTTACTGCTTCTTTGCCCGGTGCTTTAAATTCTTCATTATTTTGAATCGGTTTGCCTGCAGAAAAATCGGGCCATCCGTACCATGTGCCAGCATTTATTTCCCACAACACATCTCCCGTGCCCCAAACGGGTCTGCTACCGCGATCATCATAACCATTCTCAGTTATGTATAATTTATCATCAGCATTAACACTCAATCAAAAGGATTTCTTGATCCCCATCCTACCAATTTTACATTGCCACCCGCCAAAGGAATACGCATAATAGAACCTGTGCATGGCATACTTCCCTTTATCACCTGGCCTGCAATTGTTGCCGTATTAAATGAAGAGTAATTCCCTGTCCAAAATAAATATACCTGTCTTTTACAACAGGACCGTTTGTATGATGATCGCCGATGCTTGGAAGGTTTGATACCAGTACTTGTATCTTTCCGTCCATTGCTATCTTCAATATTTTTCCGCCTTCTGCTTCTCCGCCTTCCGCTACATAAAAATTGCCCTTATAAAAAGTAATGCCAGTCCAGGGTCCGTTGCGTGTTCCTGTTGCAATAGTTGTTCTGGTTCCATTATTTTCTATACGTAATAATTCGGTTCAGTCAGACTTCACCATAAGAATAACCTGCTTCAATCACATAAATGTGGCCTTCATCATCGAATGTAATACCGCTGGGAAAATTAAGTTCGGAACTTATCGCTTCTATTTTATATTGGGGCGGAAGCGCTATGTCGGAAGCAACAATTTTTCTTGGAGGAACGGAACTGATTTGACCGCCACCCCTGGAAGCTCTCATGTGATAGCAACTTGTAAACAGGCAAGTAATGATGAAGAAGCACGCAGGAAAATAAAGCTTTTTCATAAGGCATGTTATGCTAATCATACCATCAAAAAAAGCTACCAGATTTTTTTAATCCGGGTGCAAGCAATTAAACAGTGATTTATTAATAAGGACAACTATTTGCAATAGAAGGCGCTATTACTAAGGGCAGCCCAATTTTATTTTTTCTCTTTGGCTCTGTGGCAAATCACTTCAACGGAAAAACTAAAGGCAAGGGCGAATGCAATTGTTTCCCATAAGGAGTGTTTGTCGGCGGCAGCGAAAATTGTCATAACAAGGCAAAAGAAACTGGCGACAACAGTTAAGGCATTTTTTTCGGAAAAATATTTTTTCATAATTATTAACAGGGAATTTCAAATGGGCGCAAAAATATCGCAGCTTTTCTATCTTACATAATTTCCGGGATTAGAAATTTACTAAGTTTTGATTAAAATTTTAGCCGTTACCTCGATACAGCAGGTATTACAGGCAAACTCTCATTCCCTGTTTCATTTACGGACTGCACAGCAAAAAAATAATTGTCTTTTGAATAATGAATTGTTATTTCTTTTTCCGGAGTAAAAATTTTCTTCTGCCAAACAGGGCTTGTTGTTTCACGAATAAGCACGTAATAACCTTTTGCATTGCTTGTTTTTGGCGCTTTCCAAAACAAATGCGTATAGTTGGTAAGATCTTTCACATCAATCTTTACCTCTTCCGGCATAGCAGGTGCTTTAGCCAGGTTAGCGAGATTGCATAAGTTTAAACAGGTATTTTTTCTCAAATATTCAAAGTCTATGAACTCCGGCAAATCACCATACTGAATATTGTTTTCTCTTCTTACATCCTGGTGCTGGTGATAATAATTTTCATTCATTTCTGTAATACGCACGGCTGCATATCCATTTTCTACATAAGACGTATGATCACCGCCCCGTAAAAAACGATCATTGCGATAAACCATTACAACTTGTAAATTTTCCACATACCGCTCACCAGTTTCTTTTACATAACGGGCCAGTTGTCTTGCTTTGTCATCATTCTCCAAACCAAACTGGCGAATTCTTTTTGCATTGCTATCCAACTCATAAGCAGGCAAGCCTTCACTAAAAACCCGCACTTGTGCGTTGTTAATAATATTGGTTTCACTGCTGTTGTTGCTGCCCATAATATCGTTGTTTAAAACAGCTTCAATATTCCGGTTTTCTTTCTTTGCTTTATTTGCCATATAAGTTGAACCCAGCAGACCTTGTTCTTCGCCACTTACCGTAACAAAGATTATCGTTGCCGGAAAACTGTGTTTGCTCATTATTCTTGCACATTCAATAACTGCCGCAGAGCCACTGCCATCGTCATTGGCGCCCGGTGCATCTTTTATTCTATCCATTACATCACTGCATCTGCTATCTAAATGACCGCTGATAATAAACATGCGATCAGCATTTGCATCAGTTCCTTTTAGTGTTGCCACTATATTGCCAAGAAGAACAGGAGTATCAACTCTTTTACCATCTGGTAGTAAAGTAAACGTATCAATAAATGCAGTTAATCTGCCATTAGATTGTTTTGCAAACTGATTAAATTTATTCAGTACCCAGTTTCTTGCAGCACCGATACCACGCTTCGCATTTGTTTGTGCGCTCAGTGTATTTCTTGTACCAAAGCTTACAAGTGCATTGATATATGAGCGTAAAGAATCTGCTGAAACTTCTTTGAGCATTTGTTGTATTTCAGGATCTTTTTGAATGATGGTTTGTGCAGTTGATAAAAATGTGAAGCGAATAAAAAGAATAAGTAGTGCAGCTTTTTTCATAGTAGTTATTTGATAATTAAATAAAATTACGAAGGAACGATTCACTACTGATCATTTATCATTTAATGTGGTTCTTAAAAAAATACTCAATTTTCAATATTCAATTTTCAATATTCAAGTTGAAATTTTTTTAGAATGATCAGGATATTTTGGGAGCCTGCATTGCTGCACAACAAGAAAAAGTACAAGAGCGCGACGCAACGGAAGATGCTATTATAATCTATAGCCGGGAACACACAAAAAATCTCAATTATTTTAAAATGCAAAATTTGATTGCTAAGAAATCCTTTACTTTGAAAAAACGATAACCAATGCCATACAAAGATTTAAGTACTCTGCACGAATTAATTTCAGGAATATTTCAATGGCCGCAAACTCAGGAGGAATGGGAGCAATATAAACTGAGTGATGAGCAGGTTGCGTTCTTTAACGAGAATGGCTACCTCGCTAATGTGAAAATGCTTGATGAAAAACAAATTGAATTTTTAAAAGCAGAGGTGGAAGAACTGGCTGATGTGCATCATCCCGGTCATCATTTATTTTATGAATTTCACAGCAATGAATCAACCGATCCTTCCACGATATTGTTTCATGCGTTGGGTGCATGGCGCATTACACCCGGCTTTCATGATGTGTTGTGGAATCCCCGTTTTCTCGTTGCAGCGAGCCAGTTACTTGGCAATGTACCGGTGCGCTTTTGGCATGACCAATTATTTTGCAAACCTCCAAAAAAAGGTGGCGTAGTTGCGTGGCACCAGGATTATTCTTACTGGACAAGAACGAAACCTGTTGCGCATCTTACATGCTGGTGCGGTCTCGATGATTCAATGAAGGAGAATGGATGTTTGCAATATGTTCCCAAGAGTCATAAGTGGGGATTGCTTGATAAACCTGAACTTGCCGGCGATCTTATGGGTATACTCGACTATCTTACTGATGAACAAAAAAAGGAATTCAAGCCAATACCTGTTGAAACAAGGGCAGGTGAAGCTATTTTTCACCATTCACTTACGCTGCATGGATCAGGAGAAAATACTTCCAACCTTCCACGCCGTGCATTTGTAATAAATGTTTTTGCAGATGGTGTAGTTTCAGATTCAAATGATGTTTTATTAACTGGTGTTCCTCCTGTTCCTAAAGGAGAAAAAATGCATGGTCAATTTTTTCCACTGCTTACTGATGCTAAGTTTAATGGAATTCAGTAGTATATAAAGTTTATAAGTAAATAAAGTATGTAAAGAATAAACCATTGACGATTCACCATTCAACATAAAAAAAGTCCGGATTAAAGTGCCTGCTTTAGTCCGGACGAATTGAGTACACGAAAAAGGTTGACAAATTGAAGTGAGTAGAATTGTTATGCAGTACCTCCCTGATGATCTTCATCCAGTAAGTCTTCATCGTCTTCATCTTCATCATCATCCAGTAGAATATTTGCCAGTTCTTCTTTATCATTGGCTTCAATCACCATATCCTCCCCTTCTTCTATAAAATCATCTTCCTCATCAATATCAGCATCTTCAAATTCTACTGTCATATCTTCTGGGTCATTTAGCGAGCCTTCCTCTTCATCCATATCATCATCCAATTCCAGTGCAATAGCATCTTCTTCCTCTTCATCATCCTCTGCAATAGCATCTTCTTCCTCTTCATCATCCTCATCGTCAATTAAATTTTTTGAATAATTGCGATTATCCTTTCCCATGTCCTGCCGGCTACCCTGGTTTCTCTGATCCCTTTCCTGATTATCAGGGTCAGCCGATCCTTTTTGTGTTACAGACATTGTTTTACTGTTTGATAGTGAATAAAATAACACTTTAATCAGCCTGAACTTTTTCCACCGCTCCTGATGTCTTTGTTGTATTCATTACGGGGCATGTTACTGCCTTTATCATCTCTCATAGATTCACTGCGGCTTGTCGTATTTCTTTTTGCCCTGTCTTTTTCGTCGGTGACTTTACCACGCCTTTTTAATTCATGGCTTTTTGATTTATTTACCATGGTGCTCAATTTTCAGTGTTTGATAATGGATTTTATATTTACTTATCAAATTATTATGCCACTTTTTTATAAACGAAATATAATACAAAGAGGAAATAATTTTTTGATAAAATGAAAAATGTTGGGGAAGTAATTCAACACTGCCAGCCACAAAATAAGATGTTTTGGATTTTAGTTCCCTACGGTTCTACAAGGATCTTATATTGTAACCAGGAATGATAATCACTTAATTATTTTGATTTATTTGTTGAAGTTTTATCTGCATAATGGCAGCGATAGATTTTGCTCTTGCACATGAAAGATCAGCCCGGTTGCCTGAAAAATTTTCTTTTACTGTTTCATTAAAAAGACACAGCCATCGTTCAAAATGTTCCGGCTTAAAGTTTACCTGCTCATTTAATTTAAAGTGCGGCAACATTGCATTCCTGTTATAAATACCCGAATTGAATAAAACGTTTTCCCAAAAATCTGTGATGATGGGTAAATGATGAGCCAGATCTAATTGCGCCACATCTGTAAAAATAAATCCTATCATTTCATCTTTCATCACTTTTTTATAAAATGCCTGCATCAGTAATTCAATATTATCTCTCGTTTCAATATCTCTCATTTTTTAACATTCTTTATTTTTACAAAGAAAAGTTATCAATATTGTTTTTGCTATTGGGTCAAATATTTTTCCATTACAACCAAAACAAATTTTATGCAGGTAGATAAACCATATCCAAAAAAATTTGTTAGTTTATAAATCAAAGGAAATAAAGTACTTTACTTTTTTTGTATTTTTGTTGAAATTCAATTATGAGAAATAAAAAGTCAACTATGAGAAATTATATTTCGGAAGAAAAGCCGTAGTTGTCTTTCCCAATAAATTCGTTCAGTTTCCTACCCTGCGAATGCATTATCACAAACAATTGAAAAATCTTTAAAATGAAATTGAAAAACCTAAACAGTTTCTCTAAAATATTCGCCTCCAACCTTGGACAAACTGACAAATCAACTTTGTTTTTTTTAGCTGATGATGATGCAGATGACCAGGAACTTTTTAAAGAAGCATTGAGTGAAATTGACAAGTCAATCCGCTGTCTTACTGCATCGAGCGGGGAGGAGGCATTAAACAAATTAAAAGCAGGTCTTAAACAGCTTCCCGATTATATTTTTTTAGACCTTAACATGCCACGCATGAGCGGAATAGAGTGTCTTGCTGAAATAAAAAAAATAAATACTCTACAGCATATTCCGGTTATTATTTATTCCACCTCATCAGCACAAAAAGATGTAGAAGAAACAAAGAAACTTGGCGCTGATTATTTCATTACAAAGCCGCCAAATTTCAGAGAGCTTTGCGATAAGATTAAATATATACTTTCAGGCGGATGGATACACGAAAATTAAAGCCTGTTTATAAGCGTAATTATTTTTTTGTTTCGGGCTTTGGTAATAAGTGGCATCATTTCTTGCGTCGCACACTGCTATGAAAAGAATACGCTCTTAGAGATTAGGAAGTATGGTGGAATTAATTACGACATAAAATTAAGTTTTGTTTACAAAACTTTCTCAGCTTTTGAAAACATTACTCATCCTGCTATGCGCGGTCACCTTGGCGTCGAATTGTTTCATTAGTGTTGAAAAGAGAGACACAAACTTATTGAATGTGATTGAATCACAGAGTGCGACATGTGTTAGCTCTCTTGTTTTTAAATAGAGTATTAATTTTTCAAAAAACTGT
>WNFY01001972.1_pt1 | contig 19527 bp, 21 predicted proteins | sample 5400091 | NCBI WGS metagenome assembly WNFY01 (sample SAMN13153364, study PRJNA577476) | soil metagenome | isolation source: 60 cm soil or saprolite under grassland replicate 1 | place: USA:California | collected 2016-06-15
GGGCATGGACGACATCCGCGCATCCCACACGGCAGGCAACTGTTCCTCGTGCGTGCACAACCCCAGCACGCCGCAACGGAAGGTGACATGACCAGCAAGACCTCGACGATCATCTGGACCGAAATCGACGAAGCTCCCGCGCTCGCGACGTATTCGCTGCTCCCGATCGTGCAGGCCTTCACGAAGGGAACGGGCGTCGCGGTCGAGACCCGCGACATCTCCCTCGCCGGCCGGATCATCGCGAACTTCCCTGACTACCTGACGGAGAGCCAGCGCATCCCGGATCACCTGGCGGAGCTCGGCGCGCTCACCGTCCACCCGGCGGCGAACATCATCAAGCTGCCGAACATCAGCGCCTCGATCCCGCAGCTCAAGGAGGCGATCAAGGAGCTACAGGGCAAGGGCTACAAGCTGCCCGAGTACCCGGAGAGCCCCAAGGACGACGCCGAGAAGGTCATCCAGGCGCGGTACGCGAAGGTGCTCGGCAGCGCCGTGAACCCGGTGCTCCGCGAGGGCAACTCCGACCGCCGCTCGCCGGCCTCGGTGAAGGAGTTCTCGAAGAAGAACCCGCACAAGCTCGCCGCGTGGGACGCGGGATCGAAGGCGCACGTCGCCCACATGACCGGGGGAGACTTCTACGGCACCGAGAGCTCCACCACGCTCGAGAAGGCGACCGACTACCGGATCGAGTTCGTCGGCGCCGACGGCGCGGTGAAGGTGCTGAAGCAGAAGGCGCCGCTCAAGGCGGGCGAGATCATCGACACGTCGGTGATGCACGTCCAGGCGCTGCGCAAGTTCTTCGAGGAGCAGATCGAGGATGCGAAGAAGAGCGGCGCGCTCCTCTCGCTCCACCTCAAGGCCACCATGATGAAGGTGTCCGACCCCGTCATGTTCGGCCACGCCGTGAGCGTCTTCTACAGGGACGTCTTCACGAAGCACGCGGCGGCCTTGAAGGAGGCCGGCGTCAACCCGAACCTCGGGCTGGGCGACCTGTACAAGAAGATCCAGAGCCTGCCGGCGGAGAAGAAGGCCGAGATCGAAGCGGACATCAAGGCCGTCTACGCGACCCGGCCGACGCTCGCGATGGTCGACTCGGACAAGGGCATCACGAACCTGCACGTGCCGAACGACGTCATCGTGGATGCTTCCATGCCGGTGGTCGTGCGCGAGTCCGGCAAGATGTGGGGGCCGGATGGGAAGCTCCACGACACCAAGGCGATGATCCCCGACCGCTGCTACGCGACCATCTACCGGGAGATCATCGAGGACTGCCAGCGGCACGGAGCCCTCAACCCCGCCACCATGGGAAGCGTTCCCAACGTGGGCCTCATGGCGCAGCAGGCCGAGGAGTACGGGTCGCACGACAAGACCTTCCTCGCGCCGGCCAGCGGCACGATGCGCGTGGTCGCCGATCCGTCGGGTGAGACGCTGCTCGAGCAGAAGGTCGAGGCGGGCGACATCTTCCGGATGTGCCAGACGAAGGACGCGCCCGTCCAGGACTGGGTGAAGCTCGCCTTCGCCCGCGCCAAGCTGACCGGCGCGCCCGCGGTGTTCTGGCTCGACAAGTCCCGCGCGCACGACGCGCAGGTCATCGCGAAGGTGGAGAAGTACCTCGGCAACCTCCCCGCGGGCGGGCTCGACATCCGCATCCTGCCGCCGGTCGAGGCGATGCGCCTCTCGCTCAAGCGGATCCGCAAGGGGCAGGACACCATCTCGGTGACCGGCAACGTGCTCCGTGACTACCTCACGGACCTCTTCCCCATCCTCGAGATCGGCACGAGCGCGAAGATGCTCTCGATCGTTCCGCTCCTCGCGGGCGGCGGGCTCTTCGAGACGGGCGCGGGCGGCTCGGCGCCGAAGCACGTGCAGCAGTTCGTGAAGGAGGGCTACCTGCGCTGGGACTCGCTCGGCGAGTTCTCCGCGCTCACCGCGTCGCTCGAGCACGTCGCCAACAACACGAAGAACGAGAAGGCCGCGGTCCTCGCCGAGACGCTCGATCGGGCCGTCGGGAAGTTCCTCGACAACAACAAGTCGCCCGCCCGCAAGGTCGGCCAGATCGACAACCGGGGCAGCCACTTCTACCTCGCCCTCTACTGGGCCGAGGCGCTCGCCGAGCAGACGAAGGACGAGGAGCTCCAGGCGCGCTTCGTGAAGGTCGCGAAGCAGCTCGCGGAGAACGCGTCGAAGATCGACGCGGAGCTGCTCGCGGCGCAGGGCAAGCCGGTGGACATCGGCGGGTACTACCGGCCGGATCCGGAGAAGGCGAACGCGGCGATGCGTCCGAGCCCCACGCTCAACGCTCTCGTGGCTTCACTCGCGTAGTCCCAGGCAGCGAACCGCAACTCACCTGAGGAGACGAGACATGGCTAGACCGAAGATTGCTTTGATCGGTGGCGGGCAGATCGGCGGCGTCCTCGCGCAGCTCTGCGCGCTCCGCGAGCTCGGCGACGTGGTGCTGTTCGACATCGTCGAGGGGCTGCCCCAGGGCAAGATGCTCGACATCGCCGAGGCCGCGCCGGTCGACGGCTTCGACGTGACCCTGAAGGGCACGAACAAGTACGAGGACATCCAGGGCGCCGACGTCGTCGTCGTCACCGCCGGGCTTCCCCGCAAGCCGGGCATGAGCCGCGATGACCTCATCTCGGTGAACTCGAGGATCATGACGGCGGTCGCCGAGGGCATCAAGCAGTACGCCCCCAAGGCCTTCGTCATCGTGATCTCGAACCCGCTCGACGCGATGGTGACGCTCTGCCAGCGCATCACCGGGTTCCCGCACCACCGCGTCATCGGCCAGGCCGGCGTGCTCGACTCCGCGCGCTTCGCGGCGTTCATCGCGTGGGAGCTCGGCGTCTCCGTGAAGGACGTCACCGCGGTCACCCTCGGCGGCCACGGCGACGACATGGTGCCGCTCGTCCGCTACACGAGCGTGTGCGGCATCCCGGTGATGGAGCTCCTCGAGCGGAAGTACGGGGACGCGGCCAAGGCGAAGGAGGTCATGGCGGCGATGGTGAAGCGCACCCGCGGGGCCGGCGGCGAGGTGGTGGCTCTCCTCAAGACCGGCAGCGCGTTCTACTCGCCGGCCTCGAGCGCCATCGCGATGGCGGAGTCGTTCATCAAGGACTCGAAGCGGGTCCTCCCGACCTGCGCCTTCCTCAACGGCCAGTTCGGCGTGGACGGGCTCTACGTCGGCGTGCCGGTCGTCATCGGCGCGGGCGGCGCCGAGAAGATCATCGAGTTCAAGCTCGACGCCGAGGAGCAGGCGATGATGGACAAGTCGGTGAAGGCCGTCCGCGAGCTGGTCGCCACGCTCAAGTAGGCCCGCTCCACCGGCGGATCGCAGGAACGGACGCCCCGGCCGCGCATGCGGTCGGGGCGTTTGCTTTGCGGCGGCAATCCGCGCCGTGCGGTCGCCGCTCTCTCAGCGTCTACACTCTTGATGGGACGCGACCGCCTCACCGCGCGGACGGGCCGCCCACCTGCCTACTTCTTCGGCGCCTGATGCAGCGCGAACACCGCGCCTTGCGGGTCCATGAGCTGCGCGAACCTGCCGCCGCCGGGCACATCCATCGGGCCGTTCATGACCTTCGCGCCCTTCTTCGTCGCGCGCCCGACCGCGGCGTCGAGGTCGCTCGTCTCCGCGTAGAAGATCCACATGGGAGGCAGCGGCGCCCCCTTCGGCGCCGTCATCATCCCGCCGACTCGCTTCTCGCCGACGCCGAAGATCCGATATGTCCCCATCGCCCCCATGTCCATGTCTTGCAGGACCTTCCACCCGAAGATCTCGGAATAGAACCTGAACGCGGCAGCGCTATCGCTCGTCATGAGCTCGTTCCAGCAGAACTCCCCCTCCTTCGAGGAGTCGTGCAGCGCCATGGCGCCGCCCGGCTTGAAGATCGCGATGGGCGCGCCCTGCGGATCGGCGAGCACGGCGAAGCGACCCACCGTCGGAATGTCGGAGGGCTCCTTGTAGACCTTGCCACCTAGCTTCTTCGTGAGCGCCGCCGTCGCGTCGACGTCGTCGACCTGGACGTGGCCCACCCAGTGCGGCGGCGCGCCCATCTTGGCCGCTTCGTCAGGGAGCCTCATCACGCCACCGAGCGGCCCCTGGCTCCCCACCCACATGATGTAGTCGCCGCCTTCGGCGAACGGCTGCGTCTTCCAGCCGACGACCTCGGCGTAGAACGCGATCGCCGCCTGGACATCTTTGGTCAGGTGCTCGTGCCAAACGAAGAGCCCCTTGTTCGCGCTCGCCATGCAACCCTCCCGAACCCCGCACCGGGGGCGCGTTGTTCGCGTTGTTTTCGAGGCGGGGGATAATGCGCCTGCCGAGAGGCGTCAACTGCTCTTGCCGTCGGCACGGCCGCGATCCCCGATCATCGGCGCGCGGCCTGGCGCGACGCTGTCCCGATCTCGCAACGAACGCTCCCGCTCATACAACGCCGCCAGCACGGGCACATCACAAGCTCGGAAGGACCCCGCGTGTTTGAGCGCGTCTCGACGACCCGCGGTCCACAACCTACGTTATCCGTGCGCTGATCTGTAGTCACCGTCGATCGTCGATCGGTCGGAAGCTCCCCGGGCGCCAGGCGCGACGGTCCGTCCTGGGGCGCCGTGTGGGCGTGGAGGGGACGCCATGGCCGAAGCCGCCAGACCTTCGCGAGCCGAGGCTCAGCCTTCCGTAGCGAACAACGGCGAAGCTTCCGCGAAGCCGGCCAGGACTCCTCCCTGGAAGAAGCGCTCCCTCCTCGTCGTCGGCGGGATCGCGGCCGTCGTCATCCTCGGCGTCCTCGCCTACCTCCTCCTCAACAGGGGAAAGGAGGGCACCGATGATGCGCAGATCGACGCTGACGTGGTGCCGCTCGCTCCCCGCGTGGCAGGGCAGGTAGCCGCCGTCGCGGTCGTCGAGAACCAGCCGGTGAAGAAGGGCGACCTCGTCCTTCAGCTGGACGATCGTGATTACCAGGCGCGCCTCGCCCAGGCGTCGGCGGAGGTGGAGAGCGCACGCGCGCAAGCGGACGCGGCCGACTCGCAGGCGGCGGTGGCCGAGGCCGCGGCCCGCGGTTCCCTCACGCAGGCGGAGGCGAACCTCCTCGGGTCCAACCGTTCCGTGGACAGCTCCCGTGCGCAGCTGGAGCAAGCGCGCGCCAATCTCTTCAGCCGCGAGGCCGATCTGAAGCTCGCGGACGTCAATCTGCGGCGCGCACGTGAGCTGCAGAAGGGCGGCTCCATCCCGCAGCAGCAGGTCGATCAGGCGCAGGCGCAGTACGACGCGGCGAGGGCCGGGAGGGAGGCGGCGCGGGCCAGCGTGACCGCAGCGGACGAGCAGCTCCGTCGCGCCCAGGCGCAGGTCGGCGAGTCGAAGGGGCGGGTGGCCGTCTCCCGGCCCGTGGAGGCCAACATCGCGTCCGCCCGGGCGAACGCGGCGTACCAGCACGCGCGCCTCAAGAGCGCCGAGGCGGCGCTGACCCTGGCCAGGCTCAACCTGGAGTGGACCCGGATCGTCGCTCCCGACGACGGCGTCGTGAGCGGGATCACCGGTCACCCGGCCGCATTCGTGGCGGTGGGCCAGACCGTGGCGCAGTTCGTGCCGGAGAAGAAGTACGTGACCGCGAACTTCAAGGAGACTCAGGTGGCGAAGATGCGCCTCGGCCAGAGGGCGGACGTCGGCGTCGACACCTACGGGCGGACCGTCCCTGGAAAGGTGGAGAGCCTGTCCGCGGGGACCGGCGCGCGCTTCTCACTCCTTCCCCCCGAGAACGCCACCGGCAACTTCGTGAAGATCGCTCAGCGCATACCCGTGCGCATCGCGCTCGATGGCGTGCCCTCCGGCATGACTCTCCGCGCAGGACAATCCGTGATCGTCACGGTCCACGTCTCGGAGTGACGCCTCGGCGGACCACCATGGCGCCTTGACGGCGAGGGAGACGGAGACGGAGACGACTCCATGGCGGGATCGGACGACCATGCCAGCTGGAGGCCCGGACACAACCCGTGGGCCGTCGCCTTCACGGTCACCCTGGCCACCTTCATGGAGGTGCTGGACACCGCGATCGCCAACGTGGCGCTGCCGCACATCGCCGGCGGGCTCTCCGCCAGCCAGAACGAGGCGACCTGGGTCCTCACCTCGTACCTGGTCTCGAACGCCGTGGTGCTGCCCATCAGCGCGTGGCTCTCGAGCCGGGTGGGACGCAAGCGCTTCTACATGACGTGCGTCGCGCTCTTCACCGCGAGCAGCTTCCTGTGCGGGTTCGCGCCTTCCCTGTCGACGCTCATCTTCTTCCGGGTCCTGCAGGGAATCGGCGGCGGCGGACTCGCCCCGAGCGAGCAGGCCATCCTGGCCGACACCTTCCCGCCCGCCCAGCGTGGCATGGCCTTCGCGATGTACGGCCTCGCCGTGGTATTCGCGCCGGCCATCGGCCCGACGCTGGGCGGCTACATCGTCGATCACACCAGCTGGCGATGGATCTTCTACATCAACGTCCCGGTGGGACTCGCCTCGTTGCTCCTGAGCTCCGCGATCGTCGAGGATCCGCCGTGGCTGCGCGAGGAGAAGGAGCGATCGAGGCGCATCGCGGTGGACTGGTTCGGCCTGGGCCTCGTCGCCGTGGCGTTCGGAGCCCTCCAGGTCGTCCTCGACAAGGGCCAGGACGCGGACTGGTTCTCGTCACCCATGATCGTCGTGTTCACGATGGCCGCCGTCATCTGCATGCTGGGGATGCTGGTGTGGGAGTCGGCCCATCCCAATCCCATCGTCAACGTCCGGCTGTTCCGGAACCAGAACTTCGCGACCAGCGTGGGGCTCATGTTCACGCTGGGCGCGGTCCTCTACGGCACGACGGTGCTCATCCCGCTCTTCCTGCAGACGCTCATGGGCTACAGCGCACAGAAGGCGGGCGAGGTGCTGAGCTGGGGCGGCGTCGTCACGATGGCGATGATGCCCGTGGTGGGCTTTCTCGTCTCGCGCGTGCCGGCGAAGTACCTCATTGCCCCCGCCTTCGCCGGCATGTCGCTCGCGCTGTTCCACATGTCGAGCATCAACCTCGGCATCGACGCGCACACCGCCGCCATGTTTCGCGTCTACCAGGCGATACCCCTCGCGTTCCTGTTCATCCCCATCAACACCGTCTCGTACATCGGGATCCCGCGCGAGCAGAACAACCAGGTGTCCGGGATGATGAACCTCGCCCGGAACATCGGCGGCAGCGTGGGCATCGCCTTCCTCAGCACGATGCTGGCGCGCCGCTCGCAGACCTTCCAGAACCTCCTCGTCGGCCACGTCACGGCGTCGAACCCGACCTTCCAGGAACGGCTCTCGCAGCTCCAGCACGCCTTCTCCGCCGCGGGACCGGCCCAGGCCGTACGGCGCGCCTACGGCACCCTGTACGCCACGATCCAGCAGCAGGCGGGCCTCCTGACCTACGTGAGCATCATCGAGAACCTCGCCCTCGTCTGCGCGGTGTTCGTGCCGCTCATCCTCCTCCTCGTGAAGAGGAACGAGCCGGGCGCGGCGCCGGCGGGAGCACACTGAGCGCGCCGAGGACCGGAGTCCTCCTCACGCTCGCGCCTTCGCCGCCCTCTCGGCGAAGAAGCGCCTCGACTTCGCGCCGAGCTCTTCCGGCTCCGCCTTCACCACGCTCGGTCGCGACAGCATGGCGCCGGCCCAGGCCGACACGGCCGGGAACGAGCCGAGGAGGCGGGCCTCCGGGACGCCCCAGCCTTCGACGAGGCGCCAGCGCCGAAAGAATGGCGCGTACGACGCGTCCACGAGCGAGAAGTCCTTCCCGAGGAAGAACGGGCCGCGGCCGCGACCGAGCTCTTCCTCGAGCTTCGCGAGGCCATCGCGTACCGCCGCGAGCGGCTTCGCGAGCGCGTCGCCCGTGGCGCCGCCAGCGACCGCCAACATCCCCGCCCCGCCGCCGGGCATGACGACATCATTGGCAAAGACGATCCAGCCTCGCGCCTCGGCGCGCGCGATGGGGTCCTTGGGGAAGAGCGCGGGCTCCGGGTACAGCTCCTCCAGGAGCTCGTTGATGATCATCGACTCGAACACCGGCCGGTCATCGAGGAGGAGCACCGGGACGCGCCCCATCGGCGACACCTCGAGGAACCAGGCGGGCTTGTGGGCGAGCTCGATGAGCTCCACCTCGTGCGGCAAGCCCTTCTCGAGGAGCACGATGCGGCTCCGCTCCACGTACGGGCAGATGTCGAACGACACGAGCTTCAGGCGGTGTGCCATCGAACGACCATAGCCCGCGGCATCCTCCGGCGCTGGAAGAGCAGCGCTGGACCCGCGGCGCCCGCGATCCCAGAATCCTGTCGTGACACCTCCTCGCATCCTCCTCACCGGGACACCCGGCTCGGGAAAGACGACGGTCGTCCGGAAGGTGGTCGAGCTGCTCGCGGACGTCCCGATGGCGGGATTCTATACGGAGGAGATCCGCGCCCGGAGCGGCAGGACAGGGTTCCGGGTGGTGACGCTCGACGGCCGGACCGCGCGCCTCGCCACCGTGGGCGATCACGGCGCGCCGAGGGTCGGACGCTACACGGTCCACGTGGCGGAGCTCGACGAGGTCGCCGTCCCACAGCTCGCACCGTCGCCGCACCTCGGGCTCCTCGTCGTGGACGAGATCGGGAAGATGGAGTGCCTCTCGCCGGCGTTCGTCGCGGCAGCGCGGCGGGCGCTCGCGGCCCGGGTGCCGCTCCTCGGCACCGTCGCGCTCGCGGGCGGCGGCTTCATCGCGGAGGCGAGGCGGTCGCCGGGCGTCGAGGTCATCGGCGTCTCGGCGGAGAACCGCGACGCGCTCCCGGCGGAGATCGCAGCTCGGCTGCGAGGGGCGTCGCGGAACGCGTAGCCGGACGGCTATGCGCACGGCGCGCGCCCATGTCGTCTGAACCAATATGTCGGAACCAATGTGCTTCGGCATCCGAAGGGCTTCGGGTGCGTGCTATTCTCGCAGCTCCATGGGGTGCGGCTACGTGTCCTCCCTCACCGCCTCGGCATCGATGACGATGTCGACCTCGTCACCAACCACGACGCCTCCGCGATCGAGCGCGGAGCTCCAGCTCACGCCGAAGTCGTGGCGATTGATCGTCGTGGTGGCGACGAACCCCGCGCGCACCTTCGGACCCTTGTCCACTCCCCCCTCCCACCAGGGCGTCTCCCAGCGGCCGAGATACCTGACGTGCAGCTTCGCGGGGCGCGTGACGCCTCGGATGGTGAGGTCCCCGGTGACCTCGTAGTCGTGCGCGCTCAGCTGCTTGCTCACGGCCCCCGCGAAGCGGATCTCGGGATGGTGCTCGACGTCGAGGAAGTCCGCGCTGCGCAGATGCACGTCCCGCTCCTCCGTGCCGGTCCAGAGGCCGCGTGCGTCGATCGTGACCTCGACCGAGGCGGCGCGGGGGTCGTTCTCGTCGAAGTCGAGCTTCCCGTGGACGTTCTTGAAGTGACCTCGAACGTTCGTCACCATCATGTGCCGCGCCGAGAACCCGGCGGCGGTGTGCCCCGGCTCGAAGAACCATCTCGCCATTCGCCGCTCGTCCTCGTCCTCGTCCTCGTCATGGATGCCTGAACGCGAGGCATGCGACTGCGAAAGGGCCTCGTGAGAGCTCAGCGCCCGGAGCCAGTCCCGGTGGGCGCCTCCGTGCCCTTCTCGGTGCCGGCTCCGCTGCCGGTCCCCATCGTCCCCGCGCCCGGCTTCTCCACGCCGGCGGACCTCGTCTTGCGCGGGTCGTCGCTGGGGTTCACGTAGTTGATCTCCCATGGACCGTCGCTATTGAGCTGCACGACCGCGTCGTCGGCCGCGCGGACGAAGTGCTGCATGCTGGGCGGCAGCGAGAAGAAGCTGCCCTGCTCCATATCCTGCAGCTTCGCCTCGTCGAACTTAGCGCCGTGGCCGAGCTGGAGCTTGCCGGAGATGACGGTGACGCGCTCCTGGCGCGGGTGCGTGTGCGCCGGGATCTTGTATCCCGCGGGCAGCTTCAAACGCATCGCAAAGGGTCCCTTCTTGGCCGGGTCGCCGTCGAGCACCGCCGCCTGGGCGCCCGGCGGCAGCGACTTGGGCCCGGGTCCCCACTTGAGCTCGCCCGGCGTCACCATCACGGCCGCCTTCGAGCCGCTCGCTCCATCGTGCGAGCTGCTCGCCGCCTGTGGACCGGCCGCCAGCACGGCGGCGCCGTTGAGGAACAGGAAAGCGACTGACGCTCCGAGGTATCGTGCGATCATGACGTCCTCCCATCGATCTGGCGAGCAGCCATCGTGCCGCCCGCTCGGCTTTTCCTGGGCTACCTGCCCGGCATGGAGTCGGTGACGATTGACACGCTAAGGCGCACCGACGCCGCCGAGTAGGGCCCCGGGCGGTCTCGTGCGTCTCGGAAAAATGGTCAATCACGCCCCGTCGCCGGGGGTCAACTCGTCACTTGAGGGATCCGATGATCTTGCGGAATTCGCCCTCGGTGAAGACCCGCATCGTCTCGGTGCGAACGTTGCCCAGCGAGCCGAGGCCGAGCGTGATCCGGGCGGCCGTCTCGTCGTCGGGAGCGTCCGCGACGATGACGATGTCGTACTTCCCCATCGCGAGATAGAACTGCTTCAGCTCACCGCCTCCCGCCTGAAATGCCTTCTTGGCGGCGTCGAGGCGGTTCGCGCTCTCCTTCACGTTGCGGATTCCCTGGTCCGTGTAGCGAAGCAGGCTGACGTAAGTGGCCATCTTCAGCTCCTGTCGTCGGGGTGATATGCGAAGCTTCACGCGCAGCGTGATTCGCGCGCCAATATCTGTGGGAGTCGCCGCGACGGGGTGCCCCGCCGCAGGGCTATCTGGCTGAATGACGGGCTGACCTGCGCGAGCACGCGCGTCGCCCGCTCGCTCGATCGGCTCGGCGACGACCTCGCGGCGCAGGATCGCAGTCTCGGCCGAGAACCGCGACTCGCTCCCGGCAGAGGTCGCAGCCCGGTTGCGAGGAGCCTCGGCCGACGCGTAGCCGGACAGCTACGCGCGCTCGTAGGTCCGGGGATGCAGCGGCGGCCCCGCGACGGCGCAGTGAATCCGGACGGGGCTGATGCGCGAGGGCAGAGAGGGTGCCGCGCCCGCCTTGGCGCGCCGCTTCGCCCCGCGGCCTCTCGAGGGGATGGCGATGAAGGCGGTCGCGGCGGCGGCGAGCAGGAGGCCGGCGCAGAGGAGCATCGCCGTGCGGTAGGCGGGCGCCAGGGTGGCGGGGTCGGTGAGAGTCCCAGCTCTCAGGCCGGCGGCCAGCGGGAGCACCGCGACGGCGAGGAGGCCTGCGGCGCGCGCCACCGCGTTGTTGACGCCGCTCGCGATGCCGGCGTGCCGTTCCTCGACCGAGCCGAGCGCGGTGACGGTCAGGGGCGCGACGGTCAGCGCGAGACCGAGGCCCAGGATCACGACGCCGGGAAGCACGGCGTGAAGGTAGGAGGCGTCCGATCCGACGCGAGCCAGCAGGAGCAGCCCCCCGGCGCAGACGATGGGGCCGATGGTCAGGGGCATCCTGGGACCGAGGTGCTCGGCGAGCGCGCCGGCGCGGGCGGACAGGAGGAGCATCAGCACGGTGACGGGCAGCAGGGCGGTCCCCGCAGTGAGCGGCTCGAACCCGGCGACGACCTGCAGGTCGAGCACGAGCAGGAAGAAGACGCCCCCGAGGGCTGCGTAGACGGCGAAGGTGACGAGGTTGGCGGCCGTGAATGCCCGCGACCCGAACACCTCCAGCGGCAGCATCGGGTGGCGCGATCTCCGTTCGACGAGGACGAATCCGAGCATGCCGGCGACGCCGAGGGCCAGCGCGAGGAGCACGGTAGCGGAGGTCGCGCCGAGGTTCGGCCAGGCGGTGAATGCGTAGGTGAGCCCGGCCAGGCCAGCGGTCGCGGCGAAGGCTCCGGCGATGTCCAGGCGGCGCGCCGCGTCGGGATTCCGCGATTCCGGGACGTGCCGGAGCGCGACGGCGACGACGACCGCGGCCAGCGGGACGTTGATGAGGAAGACGAGCCGCCAGCTCGCGATCTGGACCAGCCATCCGCCGAGGAAGGGGCCGACGGCGCCGGCGATGCCGCCCAGGCCGGACCAGGCCCCGATGGCGCGGGCACGGTCATCGGGGTGGAAGGACGTCTCGAGGATGGCCAGGGCGCCCGGTGTGAGCAGCGCGCCCCCCACGCCCTGCGTGACGCGTGCCGCGATCAGCGTGTCGATGCTGGGCGACAGCCCGCACAGGAGCGATGCCCCGGCGAACCAGCTCACGCCGGCGACGAAGATTCGCCGGCGGCCGAATCGATCGCTCAGCGATCCCCCCAGCAGGATCAGCGACGCGAGACTGAGCGTGTAGCCGTTGACCGTCCATTGCAGGCCAGCCGCATCCGCGCCGAGGTCGGCGCCGAGGCGCGGCAGGGCGATGTTGACCACGGTGGCGTCGATGAACGCGAGCGCGGAGCCGAGCACCGCGGCCAGGAGCACCCATCGGCCGGCGGGCTGCCCGTACCTGACCAGACCCGGCGACGTCCGAGCAGAGGTCACAGGAGCTTCGTCAGCACGTCCATCGTCTCCTCCAGATGCTCCTCCGTGGCCCAATGTGCGGATCCCCACGGCGTGACCGAAACGGCCCGGCGCGGGCAGGCGGTCGTCCAGGTCTAGTCCTGTCGAGAGCGACCAGCTTCAAGGCCCGGCAGGGCCGCACTTTGTGACCGGCGTGTCGCCGAGCCACCCGTCCGGACTGAACGGCGAGCCGTGGTCGGGCGTCGCCGCCGTGGGCGGCTGGGGGCTTCCCACCTGCTGCCCGCGGGGCGTACAAGTGACGTTCGCGCGTGCACCGGCCTCGGTTCGCGCGGTCAGATCCGGACCAGCAGCACTCACCTACCCACGAGCGTGCCCTTGTCTCTCGCAACGTTGTTCCACCGCCTCGAGAAGGCGATCCCGGGCGTGTGGGGTCGGCGGGCGTGGTGCAGGAGGCAGCGCAAGCAGCTCGGCGCGGTCGAGCGCAGCGTCGTCTGGGTCCACGACAGCGGAAAGGTACCGTGGGCGCTCTGGGGGGCACAGAACGGCTTCTTTGCCGTCGAGTGGGCGGGCCCGCTGGCGTATCTACGCGCGGTGAGCGCGAAAGCGTGACCGCGCTGCATTCCGCGCCGGCGCCGTCGAGGCGCCGTACTGGGGTGAGCTGAGGGTGCGGGTGGCGCTCCGAGGAAGACCGGGCACGTCGTGAAGCTCGTCGCGATCGCGAGGGCGCCGGCCGATCCGGACGCGGCTGCGCGTGCGCTGGCTGGCGCTGCGGCCCTGACGCTCGCCGAATCCCGCATGCGCCTCGCGCCCGAGGCGCCGGCTCTCCTGGCACGACTCGACCCGGACAAGGCCGGCGCGGTCGTCGCCGCCCTGCGCAAGGAGGGCCTGGCGGCGCTCGCGATCGACGCCAGCGTCCCCTCCGACAAGGACCGCACCGTCGCTCACGCCTTCGCCATGGCCAAGGCCGGCGTCACGTTCACGCCTCGCTTCGGCGACCCGCTGCAGGTCGCATGGCCCGACGTGCTGGCCGTCCTGCGCGGCACGCGCGCGTCCCGCTCCGACGTCGAGCGCACCGAGAGATCGAAGGGCCTCTCCGTCGGCGCGGCGGTGGCCACGGGCGGCCTCAAGATGACCCGCACGACCATCAAGACGGTGCGCTCGTCGGAGGAGTCCATCGAGCAGGTGATCCTCGTCTACGCCCGCGACGGGCGCGCGGCGATGCTCGCGGAGACCGTGCTCGACTTCTCGTGCCTGGGGCAGAGGATGCAGCCCTCCAGCACGGGAAACATGGTCGAGCTCGCGAGGACGCTGCGCGAGGGGGCGAAGGGCGCGTTCTACGACGAGCGGCTCGTGCGCCTGGGTCGCAGATCGCTGCCGTTCCTGGCCGGCGGCGAGTCTCGATCGCACACGGCGACGCTGACGCAGACCCGCACCGACACGAGCGGGTCGCTCGACGTGCTCGCCGAGGTGATGCGGCAGTCCCTGGTGCAGGGTCTGCTTCCCTGACGTGCGCCAGCCCAGCCCAATTTCCCCTCGGAGCGCGCAGGGGGTACAAGTAGGTATGGTCGAACGAAACGACAAACGGAAGCAGTCGCTGTACTTCCCCGAAGACATGCTGCAGGAGATCCAGCAGGAGGCGATGCGGCAAGACCGATCGCTGTCCTGGATCGTCCAGCAGGTGTGGCGACTCGCGAGGGCGCGGATCGCGAGCATCCCGGGCATGAACGACTCCAACCCGCCGGCGGCATAGCCATGGCGGCGATGTGGCTCCGATGACTCTCGCCTCAGATAACTTCCTGGCGGGGGCCGCCGTTCGCGTACCATGCGCTCGCGCTCGGCGGTGGGCGGGATGCCGGTTACCCCCCGCATCCTGCCTCCCGCCCTCGCCGGGCGCGCTCACTCGCAGTACCTGAACCTGGCCATGTCGTCGTGGGGCCCTCGTGGCCTCACGGCGAACGCGGCAGGCGTGTGTTCATCCCATGCGCAAAGAGCTGGAACTCGATCTGCGGCGAACCCAACTCCTCGCGGTGGACGCCAGTCTCACCGACGCGCGCCGCGCTCTCCTCCGCGCCGCGCGCATCCCCTCGGCGTTCGCGACGGAGGTCCGTGCGCTCCTCGCGGTCGTCGCGGAGCTCGACCGCCGGGTGCTGGCGGACGCGGACAAGTAGCTGTTCAAGAGCTTCGCCCCGTCATGGGGCGGGGCGGGCGGGCGACCGGCACGACCGCTCGCCCCTCACCTATCGCGCGACCCCGGTGACGAGCCTCAGCGCCGGTCCACCAGGCGAGCGGGAATCGCCGTTCACGTCGCCGCTGAGAGCTCCCCACTCCGCGCGAGCGGGCGGCGAACAGCTCATGGCGCCGGTCGCGTCGAGGTGCGGATAGTGGGCCTCGCTCGCGACGTGGCGGCCGCTGCGATCGGCCAGCGCCAGCGAGCGACGGCACACCGGACACGTGGTGATCAAGGCGTCCTCCATTCCGCCGGTGCCAGCCAGCCACCGGGCGTGCGGCGGAAACCGAAGGCGAGCAGCTCGCCGTGCGTCCAGCCGCCGACGAGGGCGGCGGTGATCTGGATCGGGCCGGCCGGGCGTCTTCCAGCGATACGGACGAGCATCCGGCGCAACTCAGGCGGGATCATCGTTTCATCCTCCGTTGATGGTCCGTGCCGCGGCCTGCGCGTCCCCGTGTGGGACGAGCGACGACAGGGTGGTCCAGCAGGAGCCGCAGCGCGTGGCCGCACGCAGTCCCCTGTGCTTGCAGACGGGGCGCGAGAACACGCGACGGACCACCCTGCGCTATTTCATGAGTGGAGGCCAGGTGACGGCGCCCGCGCACCGCGCGCCCATGGCCGATTTCCGTACCGTGGACCTGATGAAATCGCTCGAACCGGAACCTTGGGGCGTCCGGCAGCGCTCGCCCTCACGGCGGCGTCGCTGCGAGATACGCGTCGAGCCGCGTCGCGAGCATGGTTAGTGATGTGGGCTCCCTTGCCACGGAGGCACGATGCCGCTCGTCGATCTCGACACCATCCCGCAGGTCCCACTCCCCTTCATCAACGACGATCACCTCGAGGAGGCGCGCCTGCTCAACGAGCTGGCCGAGGCGGTCGATGCCCTCCGTCGCGGCGGCGGCTCAGCGGCGGCCGTGGCCGGGCGCTTCGCGGATCTCGACGTGCACACGCGAGAGCATTTCGCCCGGGAGGAGGATGCCATGCGGCGCGCCGACTTCCCGCCGTATCCGGTGCACAAGGGCGAGCACGACCGCGTGCTGGCCGAGATGTCCGCCGAGGGCCGACGATTCCAGGACCGCGCCGACGCCGCCCGTCTCTGGACCTACGTCTCCGAGACCGTGCCCGCATGGTTCGTGGGGCACATCCAGTCGATGGATCTCATCACCGCGCGCTTCCTTGCCATGCGCGATGGGTGAAGGCACGCGCGACGCGATCGCATCCGACTCGTGGTGACGCCCACGCCTCGTCACGAGACCAACCGCCAAGTGGTCCGGGCCTCGCCTGCTCGTCGCCGGGGCAAGCAAGGTGTTCGGCACGGACGGAAGGCTCATCGACGAGGTGACGAGCAGGTTCGCGAGCAGGTGCGGGACTTCGTGGCCGGCTTCGCCGAGCTCATCGTCCGAAGGGGGTGACGCTCGCGCTCTCGATCGCTCACCTCCTGCCCGAGCCTCGACCACTACCCATGAGCGTACGTGAAACTCCAGGGCGCAGCGCGGGCGCCCGAGGCACAGCTCACGGCGACGGCAGGACATGCGGCCATACATGCCGGCGGAGGATGGACCATGAGCGCCATTTCGCCCCGCGAGCGACGGGAGATCACCCGCGCCAACGACTCTGGCCTCGAGCCCGTCGTGTTCGTGCACGGCCTGTGGCTCCTGGCGAGCAGCTGGGATCCCTGGCGAAGCGTCTTCGAGGACGGCGGCTACGTGACGCTCGCGCCGAGCTGGCCCGACGACCCCGAGACCGTCGAGGAGGCGCGCCGGAATCCAGGGGTCTTCGCGCGCAAGCGCGTGGAGCAGGTCACCGACCACTTCGCCGAGGTGATCCGCCAGCTGCGGTCCCCGCCGGCCATCATCGGGCACTCCTTCGGCGGGCTCATCGCGCAGCGGCTTGCCGGACAGGGACTGGCGACCGCCTCGGTGGCCATCGATCCTGCGCCCTTCCGCGGCGTGCTGCCGCTGCCGCTCTCCGCGTTGAAGGCCGCCTTCCCGGTGCTCGGGAACCCCGCCAACTACAACCGAGCGGTCGCCCTCACGTACGAGCAGTTCCGCTTCGCCTTCGCCAACGCGGTCAGCGAGGAGGAGGCGAGGAAGCTCCATGAGACGTACTCGGTCGCCGGTCCGGGTGTTCCGCTGTTCCAGGCCGCCACCGCCAACTTGAACCCCTGGACGGAAGCGAAGGTGGACACGACGAACCCCGACCGCGGGCCCCTCCTCATCATCTCGGGCGAGAAGGACAACACCGTCCCCTGGGCGGTCGCCCACGCCTCGTACAAGCGGCAGAGGCGAAACCCGGGCGTCACCGAGTTCCGCGAGATGCCGGGTCGCGGCCATTCGCTCACCATCGACAGCGGATGGCGCGAGGTGGCCGACGTCGCGCTCGCGTTCGTGAAGCAGCACCAGCCGGAGCGTTCCCCGGTCGCGCGGGAGGACCGCGCCTTCACTCGCAGCGACGAGGGGCCGCGACCGAGGTCCTGACAGTGAGAGAGATCGCCGCGGCGAGGCGCGCCGGCGCGGGAGCCGTCCTGGCACCGCGCGCCAGGCGCGCTGAACGAGGGTCCGCGATTCGCGTTTCGCGAATCGCGCCCTCGTTTTGCCATTTCGCAAGGGGGCTGCGCCCCCTCCCCGCCGAGCAAAGCTCGTGCAGGCGACTCCAGCGCCTGCTCCTCGATCAGCGCCCCTCCCTGCAGGCCCGGGTCCCGTGCGCTGCCGGAGGCGGCATGCGCCGCCACTCCGGCAGCACCCCGGCGCGCTCGCTTCGCTCGCGTGTTCGCGAATGCTCGCCTGTTTAGCGCGTGATCTTCTTCAGCGCGTCATACTCCAGCCGGACGTAGAGCCCGCGCGCGTCGATCACGTGGCAATGGCTGCCGCCGTCGTACGCGATGAGCACCACCTTCGCGCCCGCCGGCAGCTCTCCGGAGGGTTTCTCGTCTGCCGCGCCGGTGAAGCCGTAGCGCTGAGCGCGCGCCAGCTCGTGCGTGAACTGGTTCGGAGGAGGCGAGATGCGGCGCCCCTTCGGGACGACGGCGCTGTCGTCGAGGACGACCGCCTCGGGCCTGATCACGCCCTTCATGCTCTCCCCAGGGCCCTTCGGTCGTTTGCTGGCGCGTTCACGTGGCACCGCCTCAGCGGAGGCTGTCCTCCGGCAAAAGCATAGGGATGATCGGGAGCATCGTGCCGCTACGGACGTGCGCGTTGGTCGCCACGAGGTTCCCCGACTCGGCCAGCATCAGCGCGTCGGGGAGGCTGTACTCCTCGGCCGCGTCCATGTCGACGACGTAACCGAGGTCTTCCAGGCTCGCCACGGTCATGCGGCTGAGGGGATTGCTGGCGGCGGCGACGAACCCCGTCATGAGCTCGTTGTGGAAGACAGCCTCACGCCAGTGGGAGTCGGCCGTGCCAGGACCGCCCGTGTTCTCGACCGGCACCCGCTTCGGCCCGGTCCCTCGAAGCGTGCCGTACTCCCGCATCGCGTTCTTGCCGACGAAGGTGGGGTTGGACGTCCCCGCGCCCTTGAGGAGCGACTTCTGCGTCCAGATCGTCCCGAATCCCAGCACGTGACCCATCTCGTGCGTGATGACGTCGTTGAGCGTGCCGGCCTGCTCCATCTGATGGAGGTCGGCCGTGTCGAACGCCATCTTGCCCTTGGCCGGCAGGAAGGCGGCATTCGGCGCGCTGGCCGGACGGAGGCGCGTGGGGCCTGCCTGTCCCAGGATCTGCCCCGGGCCGTCGATGGCCGTGCCCTGGGCGAGGATGAGGATGTCGTCGATGACCTCTCCGTCCACCTGGACGCTGGGCAGATCTCCCACGATGACGCGGCTCCAGCGGTCCGCAGCGAGCTTGAAGGCATTCTTCTGCTTCTGGTTCAGCCCTCCCATGAAGCGCACCTCGATGGTGAAGGGTGACTGCGTGTTCGCCAGCTTCGCGGCGATCTTGGAATCGGCCCGGGCCTGGTACGCCTCGATCGCGGGCGAGGCGGTGCTCAGCTTCCTGACCGTGCTTCCGTGCTTGGACGCCATGGCGCTCCTCCGAGGGTTTCCACTGCTGGTACAGAAGCGATGGGCGCCTGGATGTGACCGTCACGCACGGAGTGGACCCACGTGGTCCCAGCCCTCCAGCCCGGTCGATGGAGGCACGCCCGCTCGGCCGCGTACGCGCCATCGCGGCCCGTTCCTTCTACGCCGCCGAGCTCCGATCGCGATGGCGGCCTGCGCCCTCGGACGGTGCCGCGGCGGCGCCGCTCGCGCGATCGACGAGGAGGCGGAGGTCCTCGGCCCGGAGCCGCACGAATGCGATGAGCGCATTGATCGCGTCCCGCTGACGGCAGAACGCGCCACACGCCGGCTCCTCGATCAGCTCTGGCGGCTCGCCGCTCGACACGCGCGCCAGCGCCGAGGTGGCCTTCTCGAACGGGAGGGCGAATGCGTCGACGGTCTCGTTCACGGCCTCCACGATGGGACGGAGCCCGGGGACGACGCGCGCGGCGTCCGCGCGGACGTCGAGGCGTCCGCTGCGAACCGCGTCCCGCACCCGGGCGATCTCGTCGAGCGCGCGGCGTGTCGCTCCGGCCGCGAGGCGGGCCGCGATCGCGCCGATGGCCAGGGACAGCAGCGCCCACGCACTCCGGCGCGATGGCCTTGGCTCGGATCCGTCGGCTCCGGTCCGCGCCTCGGCGGCCGCGCGCTCTCGCACGCAGGCCGGGTCGCGACGGGCTCAGCTGGAACTCGAACGCGGCCCGTTCCGCGGCCCGCCGCGCGCCGTCGTCCAGCCGCTCGAGACTGCGCGTGAATGCGTCGGAGATGAG
>WNFY01003718.1_pt1 | contig 19524 bp, 16 predicted proteins | sample 5400091 | NCBI WGS metagenome assembly WNFY01 (sample SAMN13153364, study PRJNA577476) | soil metagenome | isolation source: 60 cm soil or saprolite under grassland replicate 1 | place: USA:California | collected 2016-06-15
GGGCCGCCGCCTGTTACTCTGTTGCCGTCGCGCGCAACTCCCGCGAGCACAATGACGCCAATGTGTTAACGCTCGGCAGCAAAACCACCACCCCTGCGGAAATGAATGAAATTGTGCGGGCCTGGCTGGCAACAGAGATGAAGGAAGAGCGACACCGAAAGCGCGTCGCGAAAATCACTAGTATTGAACGGCAATACACCGACTAGGTTTCACCCCCTTTACGGTGAAATGCGTTTATAGCTTTGCGTCCAACTTCCATCCGGCGCCGTTCGAAGGAGCGGAACTCAAGCAGACAGGTACGCGACTAGAAACATTCCGCTCCTCCGAACGGCGCATGGTCTTTTGTAATGTTCCGATCTATATAAATGTCACCCCTAACGGGGTGAAGTCTCAACTTAATATCCGGCTACTTCAGCTCCTCGAAGAAAAACCATTGAAACGGTTCCTCGACTCGGGTTGGCCGTTTGTCTCACCGGGCTAAAGCCGCGGTGTGAATGAGAACTCAGAAGCTCCTTTCCGACGGCTGCCTTCATTGTTCCGCCGGCATCTCACAGACCAGGAAACTCTCCCAAATCCATCCCCAAATTCAAGGAGTCAAATGAAGCAGTTCGTCCGCCGAACATCAATGGCCAGTATTAATGACACCTCCGATGTCTGTTTCCTTCAGTTACGTTGCTGAACTACAATAACAATCGTCGCTCTCGTTAGGTTGATTGATCGGTTCCGCGCTCTCGCTGCTATGTCCTATTCACGCAATGGTAATTTCGAACAACTAGTCGAACAGATCACTGAAGCGATCGTCGCACGGTTGAACGGTGATGTCCTCGATCAGGCTAAGCTATGTGGCTGTACATCGGAGTGCTTCAACCGCTGTCCCGAGCGGATGCATCGCATCGTTGACGCCGGAGCAGCGCGCATTGGTCTTGCGCTGGGCGAGGCCGCATCCGCGAAAGACTGGACGGGCCTCATCGATCACACACTACTCAAGCCGGAAGCTTCGGACGAAGACATCAAACGGTTGTGCGAAGAAGCAGCGCGGTATCGATTTGCCTCAGTGTGTGTCAACCCAACCTGGGTGCGCGCCGCTGCGTGCAATCTTCAGGGGACGGGTGTGCCAGTGTGCACGGTGATCGGATTTCCCCTGGGAGCGAATCTTCCCGACGTGAAAGCTTATGAAGCTCGTCGCGCGATTTTTGATGGCGCACGCGAAGTCGACATGGTCATCAACATCGGCGCTTTGAAGAGTGGTGATGATTGTTTGGTTGAGCACGATATTCGTTCTGTTGCTCAAGCAGCTCATGAATACAACGCCATCTGCAAAGTGATTATCGAAACTGCGTTGCTGACCGACGATGAAAAAGTTCGGGCGTGCATCGCCGCTAAGAACGCGGGGGCCGATTTCGTTAAGACCTCAACCGGCTTTTCGAAAGGCGGTGCTACGGTGGCCGACGTTGCTTTAATGCGTCGCACGGTTGGTTCAGAGCTTGGTGTCAAGGCCTCGGGTGGCGTCAAAGGTCTCGAGGACGCTCGAAAGATGGTTGAGGCCGGCGCAACGCGCATTGGTGCCAGCGTTGGTGTGAAGATTGCCCAGGAAGCGGCAAGCTCTGCTCCTTCGAAGAGTAGTGTTTCCGCCTACTAGTTTATTGACCGGCTTAAAAAGCGGGAGTAAACCGTTCGACCTGGTAACTTAGTCATGAAACGAGTTTTGATTTACCTCGGCATCGCGCTATTTACATTTGCAATGGGAGTATACTCGACCGCACAGGTCAATCGAGCAGCGCACTTCATCTGGCCTGACGTCGATCTTCAGCCGAACGTAGCGCGGGCAAAAGCCGCGGTGAAAATCACAATCTCTATCTCAGATGAGCAACCTTGTACCAAGACTCGCTCGCACCACCGACCAAAGTCTTGATAGTTGCAAGGCTTTGCGACTATTCTCTAGCTGAATTCCATAATCCCTAAAAGTTGGTAAGAGTTTATGTCTGCAAGCCGCAAACTGCTCGCAGTAATATTAGGCGGAGGAGCCGGAACGCGGCTGTTCCCTCTGACTCAACGACGTTCTAAACCGGCCGTGCCACTGGGGGGAAAGTACAGATTGGTCGATATTGCGATCTCGAATTGCATCAATTCAGACATCCAGAAGATTTTCGTTCTCACTCAACACAACTCCGCTTCGCTAAATCGGCACATCGCGCTGACGTACCGCTTCTCGCAGTTCTCAAATGGTTTCGTGGAAATACTTGCGGCCGAACAAACCCCTGAAAGCCCGCAATGGTTTCAGGGAACCGCTGACGCCGTGCGCCAGGTATTGCCGCACATAAGAGACTGGGGCATCGATACACTGTTGATCCTCTCCGGTGATCATCTTTATCAGATGGACTACCGACAGTTCCTGGCGCGACACTACGAAACGGACGCGGATGTAACGGTTTCTGTTATCCCATCCGATCCGCAAGCCGCGTCAGAATTTGGTTTACTGAAGACGAATGAAACGGGCCGCATTGTGGAGTTTAGAGAGAAGCCGAAAGGTGAGGACCTTGAATTAATGCGGGTCGATACCACGAGTTTTGGTCTGAGCCAGGAGGAAGCGCTCAAGCGCCCTTTTCTCGCTTCAATGGGAATCTATCTCTTCAAATACGATCTCCTCGAACGCCTCCTTGCGGAGGCTCCCGGCTGGGTAGACTTTGGCAGAGAGGTCATTCCCGGAGCAATCACCCGTCAACACGTCCAGGCTTTCGGGTTCAATGGTTACTGGGAGGACATCGGAACCATCGGTGCGTTCTATCGAGCCAATCTCGATCTCACCTCGTTGATTCCGAAATTCAATTTATTCGATGCTGAAGCTCCGGTTTATACCAGAGCCCGTTATTTGCCCCCATCAAAGATCGGCGAGTCGGATATTCGCGATTCAATTGTGAGCGATGGGTGCATCATTAATGGCGCAAAGATTAAGAGAACGGTCATCGGATTGCGTAGCAGGATTGCCAAGGGCGTATTGATTGAAGAGTCTTTCATAATGGGAGCGGATTACTACCAAACGCTAGATGAGATACGTGCTGAGCGCGGAGGTGAAAAGCCGCTCGTCGGAATTGGCGAGAACTCAATTGTTAGAAGAGCCATTATCGACAAGAACGCTCGTATTGGCAGCGGTGTTCGCCTCCTCAATGAAGCGAGGGTTTCTTACGCTGATGGTGCCGATGGCTCGTACTACATTCGGGATGGAATCATCATAGTGACGAAGAACGCAGTAATTAAGGACGGCACAATTGTTTGACCGCCGGCCAGCAGCCGAAATGAGGTAAAGAATGGCAAGGGGATGGGAAAGAAAAGCAGTCGCTGATCAGATCGAGGAAGGGAAGCAGGCCAGCTCGCCGCAAAATCCACGGCCAAACAGCCCGCAAGAACGAGAGCGGCAAGGCCGGCTCGAATCACTGAGGCTTTCTCGCTCACGACTACTTGAACAATTAGATAAAGCGAACCAGCCGGCCTATCGCAAGGTGCTACTGAAGGGTTTAAGCGCGATCGAGGAGCAGATGGAGGCGGTATCCTCGGAGGAGATCGAACGCACAGATCAGTAATTATTAGTATTTATCAGTTGCTCCCAGGTCAACTGCAATGCGGCGCGAAATTCGAACCTAAGGTTTTACTTTAGCTGCAGCGACTATGGTCTAGAATTACTAGTCCGAATCCGTAGACGCTACGACCCTGCCGGAAAAACAGAATGGAGCCGACCTGTTTATCGCTGGTGCAAAGAGGCGCAGGTTTCACCCCGTTAGGGGTGAGATGTTTATAGCTCAAAGGACCGAAAACCTTCGGCGCGGTTCGGAGGGGCGGAACTCAACTTGACAAGTACCAATCCAGTTTCATTCCGCCCCTCCGAACCGCGCGGGGACGTCTTAGGTGCGCATCTATAAACATCTCACTCCTAGAGGGAGCGCAGCGACTCAGCTTTTTTCCGACTCCTTGGGCACGAACCAAAGGGTTAAAGTTCTACTTGAGCAATGACCATATCAAAGCGCGCCACGAGAGACTATCATCCTGCCACAATTGAGCGCGCCACGACCCCTTCAAAAAAGGCTCAGAAGCTTCGAACCAGTTCCTTAAAGATTCCGAAAGACACAAACAACTACGAGGTTGAAGTAGAAGGAAGACTTGTGAAGCTCACAAATCTTCATAAGTTGTTTTGGCCGGATCTGGGAATCACTAAACGCGAGTTGATTCAGTATTACGTTGAGGTTGCCCCTGCTCTTCTTCCACATTTGAAGGATAGGGCGATGGTGATGAAACGTTACCCAAACGGGGCGGCAGGTGACTTCTTTTTCATGAAGCGATCTCCTAAGCCTCGGCCTGACTGGATCGACATCTGTAACATCGAGCACTCTTCTGGAAATATCATCGACTTTCCGATGATTCAGGATCTCGCATCTTTGATGTGGGTGATCAATCTCGGTTGCATCGACTTGAATCAGTGGTATGCCCGATGCGATGACGTCGACCGCCCTGATTATTTACACTTCGATCTGGACCCGGTCCCTGGAGCCACGTTCGAAACAGTGGTCGAGGCAGCCTTGATGGTCCGGCAGGCGCTTGATTCGTTGAAGATTCCCAACTATGCCAAGACCACGGGCTCGAAGGGTATACACATCTACATTCCTATCCAACGCGGTCCTACGCAAAAACAGGTGTGGACTTTTGCAAAGGAGTTCGCGCTGGCAGTTGCGTCACACTCCCCCAAACTGCTAACTGCGGTTTACCAGGTTTCCAAGCGACCTATGGGAAGGATATTGGTGGACTACAACCAAAACGCGTGGGGGCGCACGCTGGCATCAATCTATTCAATCAGACCTCGGCCACTCGCGACTGTCTCAACCCCTGTTCGATGGAAAGAGCTTGAGCGCGGTGTTAAGTTGGAGGACTTTCGGATCGACAATGTACCCGCTCGGGTCCGGCGCGTTGGAGATTTGTGGCAACCATTGCTCGCGAAACAAGGTCGCTTCAGACTTGAAGCTTATCTTTAGCTTCAACCGTCCTGAGGCTGTTTGCCTTTAGAAGCTCAAAGCCTCATTTTGGGGTGTCGGCCACACTCAAACCCGCATGCGGAGATCAAGCTTTGACGTACTACTTCAAGGGTCGGCAGGCACACAGTTGAAGTCCCTTCTTAGCACAAGGCTGAGCTTGGTCGGAGATTCTTTACTCCGTAGGAGTGAGATGTTCAAAAGGCAAACTGACCCACGTGAGGAACAACGGCGTGGCAGATGAACTAGTCTCTGTTGAGGGGCTCACCATTTGGACTGTTGGTCATTCAACGCGGTCTGCCCAGGAGTTCATCGAAATTCTCAAGGCCCATCAGATCGAAACGCTTGTCGATGTGAGAGCATTTCCGTCCTCACGTCGTTATCCGCAATTCAACAAAGAGCAGCTCAGTGATTCATTGTCATCGGCAGCAATCGAATACCACCATTTGCCTGACCTGGGCGGTAGAAGGCGACCCTCACCTGCCTCGAGAAATATAGCGTGGACGAATCCCTCCTTTCGTGCTTATGCGGACTACATGGAGACAGCTCGATTCCGGGAGGCTGTTGACACTTTACTTGAACTCGCAGGAATCCGACGAACCGCAGTTATGTGCGCCGAGGCAGTTTGGTGGCGATGCCATCGCAGCTTAATTGCGGATTACTTGAAGGCGAAGCGTCTGGCAGTGATTCACATTGTGAGCGCGACGCGGACGGAGACTCATCCATTCACTGCCGCGGCTAGCATCGTTAACGGAAAGCTATCGTATGCTGGATTGTTATCAGATCAGTGAAAGGTCTATTTAGAGTAACTTCTTAACTGCTGTGCCATACCTTCGCCCGCTGGCCCTTCTTTCTGCGCTTGACTCCGGTGCGACGCGGAACCTTTTTAGGATCACCCGTCGAAGCTTTCTTAACATCACCACCTTCATCCTCGGCAATCTCAGCCAGAGTTCGTCGCGTGAGTATCGATGCCGGAGCCAACTCAGTTACGTCTTCATCGGTAGTGTAGTAGTCGCGGTGTTTCATTAGTAGCCACTGGCGATCTCTGGTTCGCACCAAGACCCAGGAGCCCTTCAATTTCTCGCCGTTCAAGGAAAACTTTAGCTCGCCTTTGCTCAGTGCCTCACTTACGTCATCCGTGTTTTCTGGTTCGTAAGTGCCGTAATCCCAGACCATAACGGTGCCGCCGCCGTACTCTCCTTCCGGTATCACGCCCTCAAACTTCGCGTAATCAACCGGGTGATCCTCAACCTGCATCGCCAGGCGCTTCACTTTTGGGTCGAGTGAGGGACCCTTTGGCACCGCCCACGATTTCAAAACGCCATCAGCCTCGAGTCGAAAGTCGTAATGTAATTGTGTCGCCCGGTGTTTTTGAACTACAAACAGATGGCCTGTCTTGGTCCGCTTCTTTGTCGGACCCGGTTCCGGAGTCTTATCGAATTTCCGCTTCTTCTTATATTCGGTTAATGAGGCCATTGATTTACCTTGGAAACGTTGAGGTGATACTTTAGATGTACTACACGCTGACCTGCTCGCTCGTAGCTACCGGTGAAGGTAAATCCTCCGTTTCGCCTTCAAACAGCTCAATCTGAATCGCGTCTAGACCTAGAACCTGCCTTACCCGTGCAAAACTTCTCCGGTGAATTGGCAACGCTCCGAGTGCTTTTAACGTTCGGCAGTGTTCGGGTGTCGGATAACCTTTGTGCGAAGCAAGGCCATAGCCTGAATAGAGTCGATCGAGTTCCAGCATGTGAGCATCGCGAGTGGTTTTAGCAATTATCGAGGCCGCGGCAATAGTCGCGGAAAGCGCATCCCCATGGATGATTCCGCGTTGCGGCCACTGGCAATTCGGAATGCGGCGAGCATCAACCAAGACGAAATCCGGAACGCAGCTCAGACCAAATACCGCACGTTGCATCGCCAATAGACCCGCGTGGTAAATGTTAATGCGATCTATTTCTTCAACTTCCGCAAAGCCAATTGACCAACACACTGCGTCGTGTTTGATCTGCGCCGCTAATTCTTCACGTTTTACTTCATCAAGTATTTTCTTAGAGTCGTTCAGCCCGCGAAGCTTATAGTTTTTCGGTAAGATCACAGCGCCGGCTACGACCGGACCCGCAAGCGGCGCCATTCCTGCCTCATCAACCCCCGCGACGAAACTAAAACCTTGCGTCCACAGTTCGATTTCAAAACGTAGTAACGAATGTAGTCGCTGACCTTCGGAGCGGTTACTTCGTTGACGTTCACGAATTCGTTTGGCTAGCTGTTTAGCGCCTTGACGATGATCAAGTGCCAGCGCCTCAAGGAAACCCTTAGGAACCGGGCGCCCCCGCTCAAGAAAGATGGTTCTCAATTCGACTATAGGTTTGGCTAAGACTTCTTCGAGAGAGGGCATGGTTTAATTGATTTGATTTCTTTTCCAGGAGCAGGTTGCCTACTTCGTGAAATAGCTTAACGGGGTGCTATTCTAAAACGAATTCGCAAAGTCGGCGAGCGCGCAATGGAAAAATGATCGAACTCAGCATTGAACAAATGGAACACCGACTAGAGAACTACAACTCACGAATAATCGATCAGCACAGCGTAAGTATACATTTCCGCTTGCTGGGAATACTTCCGCTAATGTTTTTTCTTCTTCAGGGAATTCACTACTGGAGGGTGAGCCAGCTGGGAAATATGCTCTGGATGTGCAACATCGGAAATCTGATGTTAGCACTCGGCCTCTTTCTTAATAACGCTCCACTGATTCGAGTGTCAGTGCTTTGGATGATCCCCGGTGTGGTTGTATGGGTTATTTATGTTGTGCTGGCCTGGGGAATATTCCTAACCTCGACATTGGCGCACTTAGGCGGAATGGCAGTCGGTTTCATCGCTTTGCGAAAAGTGGGTATGGATCGCAAAGCGTGGCTATACGCCGTTCTCTGGTATTTCGCGCTGCAAGTCTTCTCTCGTCTCTTAACACCAGTAAGTCTTAATGTGAACGTATCGCATATAGTTGACCCGGGATGGCAGCTGACCTTCAACGCTTACTGGAAGTTCTGGATGGTACTGACGGTCGCGGTTGCGGTCGGCCTCTGGCTATTAGGTCTTATTCTGTGGAAGATCTTTCCTGCAAAAACGACCAGACCCTGACTGTACGCTACAGTACGCTTCAAATGTTGGGAGAAATGTGGCTTTCGGATATAATTCCTGCCTTGAAGACGCCCCTTTCCTCCTGTGGGTGTTCACTGGCGCGGCGGTTCGGCAAAAGACCGCCGCGCACTTTTTCTGTCTATATCGAAAATTATTGTGTGCTTGATGACACAGGTTAAACACAAGGTCAGCTTAGAGTTACATCAAGAACGAACAGGGGTTAGGGGTATCTAACACTTCGGGCGAGCCGCTGAATAACGGCTCGCCCTTGTTGTTTTAGTCGGACAAAAAACTTCGTTTTTTGCACGGGTACCGGTCCTCTCCAAGGTGGAGAAACGTTTTGATCGGATGAAACTAAAACTGAGAACGGTTCATTATTTCGCAACTACTGCGTTCGGGTCAGTTGGACCAGGAAGGAAAGAATCACGCGCTTGAGGTCATTGAGCGAAATGCCTGGGCGCAAAAGCAGATCGTTGAAGACCTGCTGGATGTTTCCCGAATTATTAGTGGCAAACTTAACCTCAGTTTTGTGCCGGTGGATCTTCTTGTCGTGGTGCGTTCCGCGATCGATGTGGTGCGTCCCGCAGCCGCTGCCAAACAGATTCGTCTGGACCTAAAATCTGACAGTGCGGAAGTAACTGTGAAAGGGGATTCTGACCGCCTGCAACAGGTCGCCTGGAATCTTCTGGCGAACGCGGTAAAGTTCACGCCAACTGGTGGTGACGTCGAAGTGATCATCGGCCGCAAGCAAACCTACGCGCTGTTGAATGTTCAGGATACCGGACCGGGCATTCCTCCGGAATTCATGGCTCGTGTGTTCGAACGATTTAGTCAGGCAGACAGTTCGAGCACCAGGCGGCATGGTGGACTGGGATTAGGCCTTGCCATCGTGCGACATCTCGTCGAGATTCACGGCGGTACGGTTGAGGCGCACAACCGCTACGACGGGAGTGGCGCGGTCTTTACCGTAAGCCTGCCAACTTCTGATGGAATTCCGGGACAGTTTCATCCTCCGATTCAAAACCAGGAGGTAATGACTGATGCTTCGATCGCAGATTGAGACGAACTCGCTTACCTTCCGCCGCCTGGCGGACTCACCAACTTCTTGAGAACGGGCGCTGGCCTTTGACCGGTGTCCTGCGCCGCAACGCCTCCGTCCGGGCCAAAAACGTAGCTGTCACGGGCTCGCACTGCGAGATTCGGCTCATTGACTCGGACCCTGATCTGGCGGCGCTCGCCGGGATGCGGTGAACGTTTCGGATAGTAGCCTATGCTGTACTGCCGTCTCAGTTCCTCGGCTATGTTTGAAAACGCCTGCGCGACGTTCTGTAAACTGTCTGCCTGATACTCCCTTGCGCCTGTCTTCTCAGACAGGTCGTGCAAATAACGGTTAGCTACTTCGTATTCACGACGGCTGGTTCCCGGTCCGGGACCGCGGCTGCCTCCTCGGCCACCGCGACCACTTCGCCCTCCACCAAATATGCCGCCGAGAATTTGACCGAAGACGTCGTCTTGACGACCTCCGGGCCATGAACCGCCACCCCCGGGCCAGCTGGGTACGCCACCGGCAACATCCATAAAGGTGTCGTACTGAACAGGGTAGATCAACGCATCGAGTTCCTCAGAATCAAGGACAGTGCTTTGGTAAGTAGCGCGCTTGCTGGTGGTATCTACCCCGTCAGTAAATAGCACCACTGCCTTGCGCCCTTGAATCTGACTCAACTTCTGATTGATCACCATGTCGACAGCGTCGTAGAGTCTCGTGCCGTTACCGGGGTGCGTTCGCCGGATAGCTCTGCTGATTTTCGCGCGATCGTTTGTGAAATCGCTAAGAACCTTCACATCATCATCGAAAGAAACAACCATCACCTGATCATCCGGACGCAACTGGTTAACGAAAGTGATTGCTGCCTCTTGGATATCTTCCAATCTAAAGCGCGTTGAGCCGCTGGTATCGATCATCAACACGAGGGAAAACGGTTTGTCGACAGAAGAGAAAAAGGCGACTTCTTGTTCAGTTCCATCCTCCCAAACCCGGAAGCTCTCTTTGCGCAGGTTAGGGACGTATCGACCGTCGCGATCCATCACGCTGACTGGAAGAGTTACCAGCGTAGTGTTGACACGAACAACATCACCAGAATCGACCTCTTCCGGACCGCTCTGAGTAGTGGGCGTCTGCGTAGGCTGCCGATTATTTGGATTGTTTGCCCCCGCGAGAACGGGCGGCCGCGCAGGAGCGGATTGTCCCGACGACGCGTTGGGAGCAGATTGCCTTGACGGTGCGGGAGCTGAATTGGGACCGACACGCCTGGGGCGAGTCTGTGCATGCAACGAACTGCTTAGGATGATCAACAGCGGGAGGAGCCCTAAGCAGGTGCAAATCTTTCTCATAGCCATGGCTCCTTTAAATGCGAAGTTCTCTGGCGGATGCCAGACCGACTTGGATGCTTCGGGAGAGAAATAGATGCTTGTCAGCGTCTAGAGGAGAGTCTTTCCGTGACGTTAAAGAGATTAGCGCCGAAGCCCCGGTTAAGCAAGGGGTTAGGCGGGTTAGGCGGGTTAGGCAGCAATTCCAGCAATTCCGCAGCATGGCGTTTGCGGGAGGATATGACCTGGCGGAACCGATTACCAGCATCTAATAGGCTGACGACTCCCGCCAACCGATCTGAGGGCCGACCCTGAAGCCGACCCTCTCGGTTTTTGAAGTCGCAAAAGATCGCTTCAACTGTTCGCTACGAAACCTTCACGGCGCTGCATGAAGAAGTAAGACATCCCAAGCCCAGCGTCCTAGCTGTGCATCGTTTCTATCCTTGACCTTCGCCCGATAGCGGAACTTGTTGCCGTACTGATCTGTCTGCTTCGACTCCTTATAGTCGAGGTCAATGGATTTCAGACCAAGCTCTTGGAACGTGTGTAGTTCACTAGGTTCTGAGATACCGTTGTGATTTATGTCCTGCCACAAGCGCAGTGAACCAAAGATGGAGTCGCTTAGGTTTATCTTCCCGTCGCCGTTGCCGCCGTTCTTGGCCTTATCGTATTCAGCGAGGGCTAGGAAGCCGTTTCTTTCCGAGCCTGCTTGCGGTACGGGCTGTGACGTAAAATTTCCAAATAACTCCCTGCCATTGTCAATGATGCCGTTGCCGTCACGGTCTAGGACAAGCCACGCATCGTCGCTTCCGGCCGACGTCCAGGATAGATGCTCGGCAGTGCCGTCAGCATTGAGATCAAAGTTCACCCCACCGGCCATATCCGTTAGGAGATCGATTTCATCACCGGGCTGTAACGGTGCACCCTTAAGTTTTCTCGAACGAGTGAGTGGCAGGCTGAAAAGGGTTTGGGTGCCAGGAGGTTTGAAGTAAAGGTACGCCCCAAACGAGAAGATGGGTTGATCAGACACGTTCCGCAATCTAAGCCATACCCGTTTATGCCAGTCGGCTCTCTCCCTAAACCTGACACTATCAAGTCCTTGGTCTTGGTTTCGGGATTTTCTCACGATCTTATCTTTGACTGGTTGCCCTCCGATGTTGATGTCAACTAGAGCCAAAGGTTCGCTCGCATATCTTTCAAGGTCAAATGTCTTTTCCGCATCTTGTGCGCTGGCCTTATGAGCATTTCCACTGTAGATCATGAGTCCCGTTGCGATGACTGCTGCTGCTAGAGCAAGCAATAGAGTTCCTAGTCGTGAGTATTTCAAGGTAACCTCCAATGATTGACCAGTTCTAGGCGAGGAAGATTTTTGGAAGCTCTACAAAAACAACTAGTGCCTCACCGAGGCACAACTTTGTCAACGGGTATCCAGCGGTAGGCGTTGTCAGGATCGGGACGGAGCAGGTGTCCTCTCCTCCACTGCAGACCATCGCCGAACCGCACGGCGTCAACGCCTAAGCTCACCGGCGCCAGATCAGGATTCACGTCATAGCGTTTGAGGATGTCGGCCGTCAGACTCCACGCTTGCTCGGTCACCGTTAAAGTAATATCAGCCCCGGGTTCCAGGACGCCCTGTCCTAATTGCGTGGAAGCCGCGAGCGGGAGACTGTAGAGAACCCTCGCCTCTGAAGGGCGAAAATATAGATTAGCGCCAACTCCAGCGATAGTTTTGCCGGAGACATTACGCAGCCGGACTTGTATGTGCCTAAACCAACCTTCTCGCTCTTTGAAGGTTACTGTGTCCTGTCCAATACTGTTGTGCCGCCACTTCGTCGCGATCTTATCTTTGATTGGTTGGTCTGCAATCTTGAGTTCAACCAACTCCAACGGCTCATCAGGGTATCTTTCGATGTCCAGCGACTTATCAGCATCTTGTATAGGTGATGTATGAGCAACTACTACAGAGTTCATCAACAGCATTGACGGAATAACGAGAACTAATAGAGCAACAAACCGAGTATTTAAGTACGAATATTTCATGTCTACATCCTGTGCTCGGACTTGAGGACGTTGTGAGTTCGGCTCCGGAACTCGTTGGGAAGGACAGTGGGGTAAGGATTACCAGCGAATCGAGGTATCAATCTAAAAGAAAGCCCTTCGCTGCGCACCTTATACCCCCTGTTCCACTTATGTCAACAGCAAGGTGTCTTGCTCGTCTTGCTGGCCTTGCTAGGGTTAGGTCCGAAGTAGGCGTTCGCGGCCTCTCGGCTAGTGCAAGGCCATCCGGCTTATTCGCCGGCCGTCATTGCGTTCCAGATGAAGGGCAGCGTAACCCAGGCTTGACCCCGGTGCTGTGGGCGGAAGGCGAAAAGGACGACGCGTCCCTTGCCCAGTGTGACCTCGGCCAGGGCAATCTTGCCGCGAAGTTTGTCCTCGCCCAGAAGCCAACCCGAACGAAGGACATTCTCTTTCGCATAACGAGCCACGACGCGAACCTTAGAATCGGACGCCTCGAACGCTGAGCTATTGATGAAATACGCCACCGTGCTGTGAGGCACTCCACGGGCGATCGGCTGAGCGTTGTCCACCTCCAGCCCCAATATCGAACCGGGGCAATAGAACTCAGAAGACCTCAATCCCTCGAGAACGTTTCGAAGCGGAAGGTTAAAGTGCTTGATAGCGAGTTCACATGAAGCATCGAAGCACAATAGTGTGCCGCCGTTTTCGACAAAACTCCGCAGATTTCCAACGCCGGCCGTAGTGATGCCACCGGTAAACTCTTTCGGATAATTCTCGGTCGAATTGCCGTCGATTGTTTCCTTTTCTCGTTGCGATGGAAGAACGATGACATCGTAACTTGTCGACAGGGCGCCTTGCCGGACTTCAGGATCGCGAATGGAGCTATACGGGACATTGAAAGTATCGAAGATAAACCGGGTCCATCCTTCGTCCATGTTCGAAGTCCAGCCTTTGTAGATGCCTACGCGCAACGGTTGCCTGATTGGATTTGCCAACGGCGACTGGTCACCCTTCTTCAATGGTAGAGCGAGATCCTGCCGCACATCATTGGCGTCGGTGATAAGGGTCAGTTTCCTTTCACTTACTGTCTCCTGAATGTCTAAGGTCGCCGGCGCCTCAACACCCATCTGCATTGGCAGGGTCCAGCCGGCGACGTCATAGGGTCGTTCCGCTTCTCCTTGGGCATTGAGTCGATCAGGATAGATTTGCGGCTCGAATAAGGTAATGATATTCGAACGTTGGGGCTGGGAGAGAAAGACTATATAACTGCCCGCGGGCACTTCGTGCATGCCTGATGCGCTGGCAACTATTTTCCTGTAGGCGCCCAGTCGTTCACTCGCAGAGTTTGTTCTTTGGAGGACCTGTGGTCCATAAACAGCGTGCAATTCGCGCTCGAGCCTGAAGACTTCAATTCCCTGATCGATTAGTGCCCCGACCAGCTTGGCTACGGCCTCGTCGTGCCCCTGACCCGCTGGAATTAAATAAGCAATAGGTTCGTTCTGCGCCGGCGTTTGGTTAACGCTCTTCTGTCCTAACGAGTAGAAATCGCGCAGGTAGTTAGGGCGATATTTCGCGGCGAGCGAAAGCAACGAACGCGAAGCGATGAGTTCCATATTCAGGATGTCGCGAGGTTTCCATTCCCCTCCCGGCCAGGGATCCGGAAAGTTTGTGGTCGACCAGGTGTCGTAAAGCGAGTTTGTGATCACTCCTTTGAAGCCAGCCGCTTGCAGGTCCGCAGCCATTTTGTGTCCGAAAAGAGCAACCTCTCGCAGCAGCAGAGGCGCAATGTTGGGATTTTGAGGATCATAAAAAGGAGGGACAAAGAAACGAGATCCATTTGAGCCTTGTTGATGAACGTCGTAGACGATTTGCGGAAACCACTCTTTCCATAGAAGACGCGTTAGACTCTGGCTCTCTTTCAAATTGAGCATGAACCAGTCGCGGTTGTCGTCGTGTCCTGCGTAGTAGTGATAAAGCTCGGGAGGCTCACGGCCTTCGTAAGGTGTGCCGAGGGTTTTGCGGTACCAGTTTGCGACAATATCGACGCCATCAGGATTCGCTGAGGGAATGAGAATTAGAATTGTGTTTTGAAGGATCTCGTTCGTCTCAGCGTCTTGTGCGGTAGCCAGGTCAAAAGCCAATTGCATCGACATCTGCGACGCAACGATTTCCGTTGAATGGATGGAACACGAAATCGCCACAACCACTCGCCCTGACGCGATCAGTCGATCACGTTCCAGATCGTTAGCAATGGTGCGAGGGTCGGCGAGTTTGCGCTGAATCTCTTTGTATTTATTCAGAGCCAGTATATTCTCTCGCGCGCTAATAAAGACCGCCAGGATTGGTCGCTTTAGTGTTGATTGACCAACTGTTTGCACCAGCACTCGATTCGACGTTCGATCGAGATGGTTGAAATAGTCTGTAATCTGCGACCAGTCGGCAATCGTGCGGTCATCTCCGGGAGTGAATCCCAGTACTGAGTGTGGTGAAAGTGTCCGAGCACCAGGAACAGGTCGGCCGGTTCTTTGCCCTCGTACTTGAGAGGCCTGGGCTAGAGCAAGCACTACAACACAACAGATCAGCAGCAGATTTCGATGACGAGTCATTCACGGATTCCTTTGCATGAAACGATTGAAGAGAGTGTTGCGACCGAAAGGTCGAAATCGCAGTCTAGCACAATTGGGCGAAGCAGCTTTGCCGGTAGAATTCGGTACTGGTGGTCATTATTTGTAGCGGGCGCCTTGCTGCTTATCTTTGGTCCGCCTGCCTTGCTGCTTGCCTGGATTACGGGAAAGCGGGAAGCCGTTTACCCGTGGGCTGCTTTCGGTGCGCGTAATTGGCTGCGGTTGAGCGGCGCAAGGGTTCACGTCACCGGGGCGCAGTTGCTCGATCCGAACCAAACGTACGTCTTCATATCGAATCACAGATCATACTTGGATACGGCCACCCTCTTTATCTACACCGGACGACGGATCGGACTGCTTGCTAAGAAGGAGTTGCTGAAGGTCCCGATTCTTGGGTACGGGATGGGCTACGTAAACATAATGGCGATCGACCGTTCGAACCGCGAACGAGCGATTGAAACCATGGAGGCGGCGACGGCACGCATTCGGGGCGGAATCTCTTTTGGAGTTTTTGCAGAAGGAACCCGAGCCAAACCCGGTGAGTTCTTGCCATTTAAAAAGGGCGCCTTCTATATGGCAATCCAGGCGGGAGTTCCGATTGTCCCCGTGGCAATCAAGAATACTGATGGATTGATGGGAAAAGGAACCGGTGAGGCAAAGGCTGGCGTGATCGAAATGGTCTTGTTGCCGCCCATCCAGACTGACTCGCCATCCTACAAAGAGGACATCAATCTACTTATCCAAAAAGTTCATCGCGCCGTCGGGCATGAATTGGGGATTGGCGACAATAGCTGAACCCCGAAAGATGGTGTGTCCGACAAACTTCAGTTTGTCGAGGGAATCGACAAGCTAAAGCTTATCGGACATATAATAGATCATTGCGCATGCGGGGTTACGGTGCGAAGTCGTAAGTCAGAACACCTGAAACTCTGACCGGCCTCGTGCCTATGAGAGTCAGGGTGAAGCGAGCCTTCCTGGCAGCCTCAACAGCGCTCGCTCGAAGTATTTCTGGACCGTCAATGGCCTCTGCGGAAACAATGTTTCCCTTTTCGTCGAGTAGAATCTTCACTGTCACGCGACCTACGACTTTGGCACTCCGAGCGGCCTCGGGGTATTTGGGTTTAGGTAGATCCAGGGCTTTGCTGTTTAGTACCCCGCCGTCAATCGGTTTGGCAGAGTCTGTCTCTGTTGTGTCCGTCACGCCAGGGGAACCTTCACCCACGTCTGTAACGGTGACGCTCGCGTGACCTTTAACGAAATCCGAATACTTCACTTGCAAACGAATATGCAATGCCTCGCCACTATCAAAGATTAACTCTTCATCGGCGTAGGAATACGTAGGGAACCAATAGCGACCATCGATTTGTTCGCGATAGGTTTCGACGGTAGGAAACTTATTGATCTTGGTTTCGGGAACACCTTTGCCTTTGGTCTTAACTATTAGAAAATCCTGATCGTCGACCCACACCCTGCCTGCAAATAACCTTTCCTTCGTCTTCTTTGGATCCGGGACCACCTTCGGAGCGACGTCGAAAACGTGCAAATTGAGTTCGTCGATCTTTTCCTTACCCACGTAGCGAAAATTGTATCGATCGACCTTCGACGGTTCGAGCGCGAAAGGATTGATGCCCCCCAGGTCGTCAAGATCCTCCGGCGTGACTCCGCCGTAGGATGGCATCGGGAAAAAGCTAATCTTCTCGAAACGGTTTCCCGAGTCGTCGAATGTGAAATACGAGACTCGGTGGAATTCACCGGTAATCTGTCCGCCCATTCCGAGAGTCTGAACAATTGCGTCGCGCTTAAAGGCATACAGGTTAAGAGCTTTACGGAACTGAGCTTCCTTGGCGGTGAAAGTCTTAATCATCCGGTCTATCTCGGCCTGGCTCACGCCTGATGGGGGATTAGTTTGGCCGGTCGCAGGAGCGATCATCAACAGAAAGAGGGCTGCAACCGCGATGGCAAAGCGCGTAATGTTGGGAATAGACTTTCTTGGCATTTCGATACTCCGGTTAATGAAGTTGGGTTCCGTCGATTCCCATTTAATGGGGCACCGGCTCAGATGCACGTCCGCAACTTTCCTGTTGCCACGCCTTGCTGCCCACGAAGGAATTTATGCGGTAACTTGACTTTGCTGTTGCAAAGTTCCCTGCATCTAGTGTAAGGTGCCACACATAGAACGAGTTAGGCGACCAGACGGTAGTGTTAAACGTTTTCATTTGGATGCCAAATCTCAGCCGTCAACGACTTTCCTCGAAAAACGACGGCAGACGAATTCGAGAGGATATCAAAAGGTCCTCACATCGGCGAGAGGCTAGTTGTCCCTGTCCTGTGAACCTCCAAGGCGCGTAAGCGTTGGCGCAACGCCGAGCGGCCGCGTTGCTTCCACGGGAGGGATGCCGAAGTCGAGCCCCGGGGGGGGCCCGGCGAGGTGCCTGTTAGTCGATGATGTGCGCGGTAACCTGCTGCTCCTTCTGGGCGGAGTAGCTATCAAGTTGCCGCGCACACCCCAGCATCGAATGCTCGCATTCTACCGTCAGAATGTTCGTTTGCCCTTAAAAAAAAACTATCCGGCTCAAGCGACAAACTCAACCCTTACGGCGTTCGGGATGATTCCGTGCTCGTGCCCTTCTCTCAGTAAACGGCGGACAGCCTCGCGGCCCCTCTCGGTGTAGTCAAGAGTTAAGTCATTAACCCACATGGCAACGAATCGATCCGCCATCCCGGGCTCCATGTCGCGCGCAAACTGCATCGCGTAATCCAGGGCATCGTCCCGGTGATCCAGCGAATATTGAATACTGTCCCGCAGAAGTCGCGAGACGTCCTGGGTGAGTTCAGGTCCGAGGTCCCGCCTGATTGCGTTCCCGCCCATCGGTAGAGGTAGGTTTGTTTTTTGGTGCCACCACTCACCCAGATCGATTACTTTATGCAAGCCCATCGATTCATAGAAAAGCTGCCCTTCGTGAATCAGCAAACCGGCATCACACGATCCACTCAAAACAGCGTCGATGATCTTGTCGAAGGAGACGACCTTGTATTCAAACTCAGAGTTAAAAATGCGCAGGGCAAGAAAGGCGCTCGTTAGTTTCCCCGGAACAGCAATCTTCAGCTCCCCGATCTTGTCGGCATTCAACGGCCTCGTTGAAACGACAATCGGGCCATAGTTATCTCCAATTGAAGCGCCGTGTGGTAGCAAAGCATACTTTCCCGCGACATAGGCGTAGGCATGAAAACTGATAGCGGTAACGTCGAAAGTCCCCCGCATAGCTTCCTCGTTAAGAGCTTGAATATCATTCAGCACATGCTTGAACGTGATGCCGCCTGTATCGAGTTTGTTAGTTGCCAACGCATAGAACATGAATGCATCGTCTGAATCAGGCGAATGGGCCACAGTTATCGTTTGTTTTTCTGTTTGAGTTTGCATATCGTGCTTGCTTCTAGACCACACTCACCGTGGGCGGTTCCATGCGGTTATACACCGTGTCCCTTTCCACTGCTTCAAATCCGGCTTCGGATATAAGGTTTACAAGTTCAGCTTTGGTCATGCGAACTTCATTGTTGGCTTCGACGGAGTAGCTCTGCGTCAACTCACCGCCTTCCGTAATAGTGCCGTCGATATCGTTTGCGCCAAATTGCAGACCGACCTGAGCGAGCCGTTTGCCGAGCATTACCCAATAGGCTTTTAGATGGGGGAAATTGTCCAGCATCAACCGCGACACTGCGAGAGTCTTGAGCGAATCAACTCCCGATGGACCAGGGAGGTGGGCTAATTGCGTGTCGGGTGGATAAAAAGCCAGGGGGATGAAGCACTGAAAGCCGCTCGATTTGTCTTGCTGCTCACGCAAACGAACCAGGTGGTCAACACGATCTTCAATCGATTCGATATGGCCATACAGCATCGTCGCGTTTGTTTTCAACCCCGCGGCGTGAACTTTTCCGCTCAGCTCAAGCCACCGATCGCCGTCGCACTTGTGCGCGCAGATCATTGATCGCGTGGGCTCGCGAAATATCTCTGCGCCACCACCGGGACAGGAATCCAAGCCGGCCTCGGTCAGTTCCTGGATTACTCTTTCGTCCTCCATCTTGTAAAAGTGCGCAAAGTGATCAAGCTCGACCATAGTAAAGGCTTTTAAATGCAGTTGCGGATACTCGCGTTTCAGCGAGGAGAGCAGATCGGTGAAATAGCTGAATGGCAGTTTTGTGTTTAATCCGCCCGTTATGTGAAGTTCAGTGGCGCCTTCGGATACTGCCTGACCGGCAATGCGAAGACTGTCTTGAATATTGTGAGTATAAGCATCCGGCTGCCTGGGAGTGCGGTAGAAGCCGCAGAACTTACAGTCTACATAACATACGTTCGTTGGGTTGAA
>WNFY01004710.1_pt1 | contig 19519 bp, 14 predicted proteins | sample 5400091 | NCBI WGS metagenome assembly WNFY01 (sample SAMN13153364, study PRJNA577476) | soil metagenome | isolation source: 60 cm soil or saprolite under grassland replicate 1 | place: USA:California | collected 2016-06-15
CCGACGTCTTTGTAATGTGCGGAAGGCAACATGAACAGCAGCGATAGCGCGAGCTACTGATCAGTCCGGCGTAGTCGAAGACCCCACGGCACGCCTAGAAACTTCATGCACGAGAACCGGGAGACCTCGGAGACACCTGCGCCCAACTAGGCAGCAGGTCGGCGGGAGAAGGCTCAGGCCGTACGGCCCGCGTGTACGTCTGCGAGGAGTCGGACAGCGGCATAGTGTGTGCTGAGCAGCGCGTTGTTCGGGAGGGTTTAAGTCCCTCTGGCGCTCGAATGAGGGGCGTCATATCCAAAGACGGCGGTAATGCGTCGTCGGCCGGAGGCGCAATCCTTCGGAGGGCAGGGTGTCCATCGCGAGATGGAATCTGAAGGGCATGAGGAGAAGTACCGGGCCGTAATCGATGGGGGCTGCCCCGAAGATGAACCGGTCGGCCAAAGGTGGGCAAGGTCGAGCCTGCACTATGGAGGCGAAGGCGTTCTCATTCACCCACCGTACCAAGGTGTTTGCGGACGGCACGGTACGGAAGAATAACACGTGACCTCAGGAGGACTGGCAGAGTCTCCGGGTGGCACCGGAGTAAGCGGACCTATAAGCGAAAGCGAAGTGGCGAGCGACGCTCGGCCAGTAGTCGGACGGCTGAACAGTACCTAAAACGCGACGAAAGCCGCGTGACCGAGTGATCGGCGACCGGAGTGGGTCGGGGAAGGCAGCCGGCGAAGATGGTCAGGAAGAGAAGGAAAACCAGATGAGTAAAGATGAGGGAGGATGGAACAGTTCCTTAAGTGAAAAACCCGTACGCTCTCGTCTGAGGAGACTGGTGGACTGGATCAACCTGGCGGGTGTCAAGAGGGTTCATTCGTTAATCGACAAAGTGTACAAGCGGAAGAACCTGGAGATGGCCTGGGAGAAGGTGAAGGCACACCGGGGCAGTGGAGGTGTAGATGGGCAGACTCTGGAGGCTTTCGAAGCACAGCTGGACCAGCAGTTGGAACGGCTGCAGCGAGAGCTGAAAGAGGATACCTATCAGCCTTTGCCGGTGCGACAACACCCGATTCCGAAGCGGGACAAACCGGGAGAGTGTCGAATGCTTGGCATACCTGCGATCTATGATCGCGTGTGTCAACAGGCGTTGCTCAATCGGTTGGAGCCTATCTTCGAGCCGATATTCGATGATGCCAGCTTCGGCTACCGGCGAGGGCGATCGACGAAGGACGCGCTGCGCAAAATCTGGAAAGAGATTCAAGGTGGGTCGGAGTGGATCGTGGATGCGGACCTCCGAGACTTTTTCGGGTCCGTGGATCACGAGAAGCTTCTCACCCTGGTAGCCCAGCGGGTAGCGGATGGCCGAGTGCTTCGCCTCATTAGGGCGATGCTCAAGGCGGGAAGCTACGGCAAAGGACAGCTCTTTCCCAGTGAGCGTGGCACTCCACAAGGGGGTGTGGTTTCGCCCACGCTCAGTAACATACTTCTGACGCCGTTCGATCGGGAGATGCGGCTGAGAGGATATCAGCTGACGCGGTACGCCGATGATTGGGTGATCACCTGTAAATCGGCAGCAGAGGCACGCGCCGCAGTGGAAGCGGCTGGCCGAATCCTGAAACAACTGGGGGTGGAGTTACATCCGCAGAAAACGCGGATCGTTCACGTCCGCTACGGCTTCGAGTTTCTCGGCTATAAGATCAAGCGCGGGAAGAAACTGTACTTACCCGAAAGCAAGATTCGCAGCCAAGCACGTTCGGGTGCACTGTATGCGTACCCGCGTGAGAAGTCGATCCAACGATTCCAGGATCAGGTACGGCAACGAACCAAACGGAGGGTTCCTCTGAAAACCCCGGAGCTGATTGCGAAACTTAACCCGCTTTTGCGGGGGTGGGGCGAGTATTACAAACGAGCCCACGTCCGAACGCTCTTCAATCAGCTCGACCGTTGGATCGTGCGGCGGATCTGGTCGCATCGGTTTAAACGTTGGCGCAATGGCGGTTGGAAGCAACTGCCTGCGAGGACGCTGTACGGTGAGTATGAGCTTGTGAACTTGGTGGGGTTGATTCCTTCTCTTGCATCCCGCAGTGCTTGAGTCTTCGTAAAAGCTGCATACGGGAAAACTGTACGTGCAGTTTGAGCGGCGGACGGAGGCCAGCGCTCATGCGCGCCTCCTCCGACCCGACACCGATGAATCATTCGAACAAAGACGGAACACCGTCGGCGGAGAGTGAGGAGGGAAGGCTGCTGATCAAGGAGAACGCTCTCCCATCTGACACGTACCCGACACAGCGCGGGACAGCGCGTGTCCCACGGGTGGGCGAGTGTGCGGACAAGCGACACGTTTGGCCGCTTTATCTGCGATAAGAACCGGATGCGCTAAGGAGCGCTCGTCCGGGTCTGTGCGGGGGGGCACTGGGCAACTGGTGTCCCTACCGCGATCGCCAACTATCGGCTAGAATGGCCCGCGAGAAGGTTCTCTATGGACCTACTCGCTACACAAGCAGTCGTCATCGGTAATGACCTCCTGTCCTTTTGATCGATTGGATTATTCCAGCCTCCGTCAAAGTGTGTACTTGAATCAGGCATCCCTGGGATTGATCGGTCAACCAGCAGTAACCGCAATGCACACTTTCATAGACAACATTGCTAGGCATGGCAACCTTCACATGTCCGATAGCGATGAGGTGGCGTACTGTGAAACGCTCCGCGAACGCGCATCGCGATTGCTTCATTGCGACTCCACGCAAGTCGCAATTGTGGCGAGCGCAAGTGAGATATTAGGGCAACTTCCGATGTTGCTTCAGCCGAGACTAAAGAGCACAATTCTGGCCGTTTCATCAGACTTTCCTGCGATAACCAGGCCGTGGCTTCGTCTGGCTGCTCTAAAAGACCATACTGTGCGCTTTGTTGATGACCAGCCTACGCGCGATTTGACCGATACACTCATTGAGGCAATTGATGAGAGTATTTCTGTGGTTGCAGTGAGCAGTGTGCAATACGCTACGGGTACGGTAGTGGATATTTCTCGGCTGCGCCAAAGCACAGTCCAGGTTGGTGCACGTTTGATTGTCGACGCTACGCAAGCGGCAGGTGCAGTGCGGGTGGACGCAGGGGCGTGGGATGCTGATGCCGTCGTAACCAGCGGCTACAAATGGCTTGGTGGACATGGAGGCGTTGGGTTAGCAATCATGTCGCCACGCTTGCTTGAGCAAATCCCCCCTTTACCGGGGTGGATGGGCGCCTCGGAACCCTTTGGATTTGATGCGACCTCGGTGCCGCTAGCTAATGATGCGCGGCGCTACACGCAATCAACAATGTCGTATGCCTCTATGGCTGGTTTGGTGGTAGCAGTTGACCAGTTGTTGTCTTTGGGTGAACCTCGAATTGAGGCACATGCGCGGAGTTTGGCGGCAATGTTGGTTCGCAAAGCCAGCAAACATGGTTGGCAACCATTTCGAGGGGTCGGTGATGCTGCCGGATCTGCACACATCATTTCACTGGGCCACGCTCGCGAAAGCGTACAAGCAATCGTGGAAAGACTTCGTAGTCACAATATTGTGTGCGGTACACGTGGCGGACGCATTCGGATCTCTCTCGCCCCTTACAACGACGAAAATGATGTCAATACCCTTATCGAAGCATTGGCAAGAGCACGTTCGGCATGAGCTTCAGAAATCGAAACTACATGATAACTAGCTGCAGCAAGGAAGGTCTCAAAGGCGCAGTTTTCTTGTCGAAAATGCTAGGTATTTTGAACGGGAAACGGGTGCTTTCAGCCCACGCGGGCTGGTCGCCTTTGTAAACTGGCGATAGCACTCATGATCACGAAAAAGTTCAAATCGGACCTACTTCGCAGGCACAACCGTCTTTGCCGAACTCATGTTGTCAGGAGATCGAAGGCGCGGATTACGAGATGTGCTCCAACTATTTTGGCTTCGTCCCGTAAACAATAGTATGAATGTGCGTAATCTCTATTCGAACCTTGGCCGAATTCATGTTGTCGTAACGGTCGTAGGCTCGGACAACGATTACGTGCTCTTCCAGCGTTTCGTCATTTGAATTCCCTTGCCTACCAGCAGTTTCGATCTCATAGGCTGGCCCACCAGGAATTTCCGCTGCAAAGTCATAACTCTCGGTCTTTGAATCAGAAAGCTGGCCCACAGGTTCAACGAAATGCCAGTCACCCGCATCGACTGAGTACTCAGCCCGCTTGATCGCCGAGAAATTATCAGAGGCTCGAAATGAAACTCGGATCCTGTCCCCTTTCGGCATCATGCTTCCTTTCAAATCCTGAATCTGCGGTGGCGTGGTGGCCACTTCGAAGCGGTCGCTTTCTTTTTCTGCCGTCAGCGCTTCGCCTGGAGAATGGGATGGCGCGTCGGACGCAACCACTCTCACCGTATATCCGCCATCAGGGAGCAGTGACGCGTCAAAGGAATAGAACTTCTCTTGAAGATTGTCTTTGAGGAGCAACCAGCGGGCTTGGCCGTCGCCGCGGTAATAGACCGAATAGACCATCTGGTCGTCATTGTCGTCGTGAACAGTCCACTTCACGCCCACAGATTGGCGATCATGGTTTGGATTGGGCGCAGGATCAAAGCGCTGTCCGGGTTCGAGATTGGGTGGCCGAGGCGGTGATTGATAGCGAGTGCCGGGAGTGACCGCGACATCGTCAAATTCTGGCGCAACATTTTTTGACAAGTAATTCAGAGTCACGCTTTCCACTCGAGGCACAACGTCGCCGGGATGTAGTATTGCCTTCCATTGAATGAAGCGGGCCGCGGGCGCTGCGATCTCAGCGTCCTTCTGCAGATCGATTTTCTTCCACTGACTCCAGTTGCGGTCGGGATTATCAACGTTGCCACTGCGGGCGAAGAGTTCGACACTGCCTTGGCCGCGAAATTCTGCGCGCCCCCACTTGGAAAAGATGTGCGCGTCGAAAACGTCGCTTTCATACGATCCGTCAGAATCGGGCGAGCTGCTCAACAGAAATATCTTTCCCAGGTTGCTGGTCGCGGCATACAGCCCGCCGGCAGTTGCGGCGAAGGCCGTCACCTGATTGGCCTCTGCCTTGGCCAGTTCGGTGTAAATTCCACGAGCGGAGACCTCGAAGATTTGGCCCTGATTTCCAGTCCCGGCCAACAGGCGGCTATTCTTGGAGAACGCGAGGGAATAGACGAGATCTTCGCGCGAACTCCACAGCCGCGACGGAGAACCATCCGGTGCGATGCGGTAGATTTCAGAACCGCCAGCCACTGCCGCACTCGAGGTATTCACCTGGATTGCAGGTTCAGGAGCGGGACCGGTTTGCCCTGGAGGCGCGGGCGCCGGATTCGAAGCAGGGAGGGTCAGCGGCAGATTCGCTGAACTTCCGCCGGAACGCTTTTCTCCAGCCGCAGAGAAATAAAGATTGCCTGATTGGTCGAGAGCGAGGCTGGTGATCTCACGCTTGGGCGCGCTGTAGAGAACGAAGCCTTCGCCCTTTGGAGTGATCCGGTATATGAGGCCGCTGCCGTCGGAGCCGGCGATCAAGTTGCCGTGCGATTCGAACGCGAGAACCCGAATGTGCGGCTCGTCGCTCTTAAAGAAAAGTGAATGCTGGCCGTCGGGAGTAACGCGAAATATTTCTCCGTGATCGCCAGTGGCGATGTAGAGATTGCCGGCGTCGAGAGCGAGGGCCCAAATGTATTTGGTTTGGGGATCGAAGTAGACGGAAGACTTCCAGCTAGTGTCATTACCTACTGTGGGGGAACGGGCGTCTCGCCCGTTCACTTTGCCCGCAGCCCCAGAACCAGCGGTTTGCTCAAGTTTGTAAACCTTGCCATCTGGATTTGTGGCCGCGTACAGGGCACCGTTCTTGCCCATCACGAGTGCCTGGACTTGCAATTCCTGAGGCTGGAAGATAGCGACGGGCTGCGCGCCGGGGCTGATGCGATACACGCGCGCGGGAGCACCGGTGGCTGCATAAATTTCACCTTGCGGGCCGATTGCCGTTGCCCAAACGGCGCTAGAGGGGGTGCTGGCGATCAGCTTGAACCCGGGGGCTAGCTCGAGGGTGCCGCTACTGGAAATTGCAACGCCGTGAGCAGTGCCTTTAAGGAAATCTTCGTATTTCGATTGTTCCCATGTGCGGGTGCCTTCGGCGAGGGCACAAGTTGTGGTTAGGAGAATCAGTGCAAGAAGGAAAGATTTCATAGGAAAAGTCAGGGTATCACGCGATAAGTTCGGGACAGCCGAGGGCGGCTGTCCCCACATTTGTAGGAATCAAGATGGCACGGGCTCACTTGATGGTGATTGGCAGCAACTGTGCTCCCGCGACTACGAAGTCCAGCGGTGCGGTGGCGGTTTCGCTTACGGAAGACTCGCCTAGCACAACCATATCTTCCGGGCCACGCATGCCGTCCATGACGTTCATTACCGAGAGGGGAAGCGCGGGCATGACTTTGTCGGCGACCATGGCTTCGGGATCCTCGTCGAGCACCGAAACATAGACGCGGTTATTGGCATGTTGCTTATTAAGGACACCGATGGTCGAAGCCAGGTCCAATTTCTGCGCGGTTCCCGGACCGCGTCGCAAGCGGTCGAGCATATCGCCGTCGCTGACCAGGATGTGCAAAGTCGAGCCCTTCGATGCCGAAGTCGGAATGTGTACAGGCACCTGTACGATTACTGCCTCGCCGCGATAGGGGCGCAACAAAACTTCAACTGAAATTTCGTCGCCCGGCCGCGCTTCAGTTATGTCAGTGCGCGCGCTTTCGAGCTTCGCCCAGCGACGCTCGTTGCTGACTTCGAAATCCAGTTGCAGGCCAGTGATGTCGGGCGTGCTGTAGGGATTGTCGTATATGCGGCCGAAGCTGCCGCCAATCGACGCTGCCGCAAGCATTGCCGCCGGCTGCATTCCGTCAGCGCTCGAAAACATGTCCTGTAGATTCACGTCAGGGAAGCCATCCACGCTAATCCCACCTTTCATCGCGTAGGTGGTCTGGTCGCCGTATTCATTCACGCCGTGCAGGGCATTAAATACGGTAGTCGAAATTGCGATCGGGCTAAGCCGCGCGTTGTTCAGGACTTCGTAATGAAAGGTCTTTGCTGTCGTTCCACCGTGAATGGTGAGCGTGACCGGAATCATCCCCGGCTTTTTGCCGAACTCGCCGAGAATGCCGGTGTGCCGGTCCTGCACGAACGAGCCCACAGTTTCCGTGGCGTTAACGATCTTGAAAGCATTGAGCGGCGAAGGCAGTGTCGCCAAAACCTGGGCCTTAGTCATTGGCGCGAACGAGGACTGCACTCACGGCAGAGCCAGGTTCGAGCGGCTCGGGCTGCTTCGCATCACTGGCCGATCCGACGCCCATGACGGGAACAATGCCTTCCGCCGCAAATTGCGGAGCAAATCTCTGAATGGCGTCTTCGGAAAATCCGCTAAAGAGTAATGGAGTCTCAATCGGCTTGAGGTAATTGGCAAAGCTTTGGGCGGCGACGGATGGAAGGCCGGGTCCGGAAGTCTTTGCTGCGAGTCCTGGAATTGATTTTGCCTGCACGGGAACGCTGGTGAGCGTGCTATCGAGCGCGCTGATCTCGAGCATCTCCGAAATCGGAGTGACGCCGGCGATCGGTTCTTTCGAGAATTCTCCAATTCGGAAAGCGATCGCGCCTGCGAGTTTTCCATCAAAATAAACCGGGCTGCCGCTCATACCTGCGACCACGCCGGTGTACTCGGCCTTCGTGCCGCCGAGCCTTACTAGGATGACGTCGCCCTTGGGGCCATTGGCGTTCTTGAGCACACCAAGGACTTCGACAGTCATCGACTCGGGCTTCGTGCCCTGAAAAACGGTATAGGCCACGCCGCGCATTCCCGCGTGAATTTGAGCGACGGGAATGGTGTCGACAGCTTTGGTTATTTGCGCGAGTCCCGCTTGGTTGAAAATCAGGAAGGAAGCTAGAAAACCGTACACTACTACCGATACGAGGGCAGCTCGTCTCATCGTTGTCCCGCCAGGACCTGGTGAAAGTCCTTAAACTGATTTTGCTTCGCCGTTTCTGCTTTTGCCAGAGGAGAGGTGGTGCCCGGGCAAAACATCCCAATCGCGAAGCCGTGCGTCTATACTAGCATGGCAGTTGCCGTGAGGGGCCCAATGTTTTCAACGGTTTTTTCGCTAATTCGCATCAGTAAAGCCGCTCGTCTGCGCAAACTTTTGCTCTTAAGTGTGGCCGCGATTGGATTGGCTGCAACGCCAGTACTCGGCTTTGGACAACAGGACAAGACTAACCAGCCGTCCGCTAGCCCCCAAGCTGCACCGCAGCAGAACCCGAATCAGCAAGAAGCTCCACCCGAGGCAGGCGGGCCAAAAGGCGATAGTGGGCCGTACGCCATGCCGAAAAAGAGTGAAGAACCACCCCCGCTTCCACCTCCCGACAGGCCAAAAAAAGTCGCAGGCATGCCGGACTACTCAATCCACGTGGAAGTTCCGCTGGTGACGGTGCCGGTGATGGTGACGACCAAGGATGGTCAGTTCATCTCTGATCTCAAAAAGGAGAACTTCAAGATTTTTGAGGACGGCACAGAGCAGAAGATCAATGACTTCAAGATTGAGGAAGCTCCGATTACGGCTGTGCTTTTGGTAGAGTTTGCGAGTACGACCTATCAAATGGAGCTTCAGGCCTTGCAGGCTTCGTATGCATTCGCCAGCACCCTCAAGAAAGACGACTGGGTGGCTGTGATTTCTTATGCCATGAGACCGGAAATTCTGGTCGATTTTACTCAGGACAAGAACGCGATTCAGCAGGCGCTGAATGGGTTGCGAATGCCCATGGGTTCGGAAACGTGGGAGTTCGAAGCCCTGTACGACACACTGGACCGTCTGGATCGGATCGAGGGGCACAAATATCTCATTTTCGTTAGCACAGGAGTGGATACCGGACTAAAACTGACGCTGGATCAGATATTAAAGAAGGTCAAGACAACCAAGGATGTCACGATTTTTCCAATAAGTATTGGGTGGTTGATGCGAGAGTGGTGCGAAACTCATGGCTACACCCAGTACTGCCATGGCATGGCGAGCCTGGGGATGTCCAGCATTGATTTTCTCCAGGCTGACAATGAAATGCAGACTTTTGCCAGATTGACTGGAGGGCGCTTCTATCAGCCGCGCTTCACAGGGGATTTGGCGGATACGTTTAAGGACATAGCTGGAGACATTCGGCACCAGTACACCATTACTTATCATCCGACCAACCCCAAGCTGGATGGCTCTTACCGCAAGTTGAAGGTGGATGTGATTGCCAATAACGGCGGACCGCTGAAGATCCGGGACCAGAAGGGCAAGGACGTGAAATACCAGGTCATTGCCCGCGAAGGCTACACGGCAAGGCACACGGTGGACTAGAAGCCGTCCTCAATTATTCAAATTGTCATTCCGAACCGCTTTAGCGATGACGAACCTGCTTTCCGCCGACGAACAGCAAGTTCCTCGTCGCGTCGCAAACTCGGCTCCTCGGAATGACAAAAAATAGAGAGGAAACTGGTTCTAGAAGCTAGTGCACCAGGCGATCTAGCAAGAAGAAGATCCCCACGCCCAGCAGGACCACCAACGCCATCTTCCCTCCCGGCTCCCGGTTTACTTCGGGCATGAGATCTGATGCGGCCACATAGATGGTTACTCCGCCCGACAACGGCAGACCTATACCAACATGGCGCTGGAAGACGGCCATGGTTAGGACTCCCGCAAAAGTTGCTGCGCCCAGCAGGACCGAAGCGCCCCAAGCCAGACGGCGGCTACGTCCGCTGGCCAGCATGACTGAAGCGATTGTGAATCCCTCGGGGATCTTGTGCAGGAAGATGGCTAGAAAGATCATCCAGCCGAGCCAGGTTGAGACGATAAAACCCGAGGCGATGGCGATTCCGTCGAAAAAGGTATGGATCACCAAGCCGAGCAACACCGAGTAGCCCTTATGAGCGGCCACGAATTCGTCGCGATGCGTCTCCTCGCCGAAGTGGAAGTGAGGCGTCACTGTATGCTCGAAGAAGTGCGTCATCAGATAGCCGGCAAGAATAAGAAACGGAGCGTCCTTTTCGCGTAGATCAAAGCTGGCTGGAATGATTTCGAGCACCGCAGTGGCCAGCATGAAGCCGGCGCCCAGGGCGACGAAATATTTTAGATATGAACGATCCCAGTTCCTCTTGACAATGATCGTTCCGCCGAAGACGTTCGCCGCGGCTGCAGTCGAGCCCAGCAGCAGGCTAAGAAGAACGGGGTGCATGGGAGTCGAATGATAGCAGAGCGCTATGTAGAGACGTAGCTTGCTACGTCTTTGCTGCACGACAGCAGGTAGAATTCCCGCCAAGACGTTGCGAGCAACGTCTCTACAAAGACGCTGACCTCCCTGTGCAAAACGTATCAACTTTTCTCTATCTCTCGCACGGCAGAAAAGTTATAGTGAATTTGCTCAGCGGTTCCCACGACAACTGACCTGTTGATGGCGAGAAGAAGTGGCTCCACCATCCAGGAAGAGTTGTACTCCACGCCCGACGGACCGGCGCGCGAAGAACTTGACGACGCTCGCCTGCTCGACTTGGACGCGGAGAAGGAATCGCCATTCCTGCGGGCGCAAAAACGCGTGTCAGCACGCCGGGGCCCGCTCCCAAAGAAAACTGCTGCGCGACTGCTGTGGGCAATCCTGGCTATTGTTGTTGCCGCGCTTGGTTCCGTTGCCGCGGCTGCGCTCTACCACTATGGAGAGCACTCCTGGCGTTTCCGGCTGCAGTCGAGCGACGACATCGAAATGGCCGGGCTCGCCAACGTGACGCGTGCCCAAGTAATGGAAGTGATGGGCGGCGACATCGGCCGCAACGTCTTCTACATTCCCCTCGATCAACGCCAAAAACAGCTTGAGCAGATTCCGTGGGTGGAGTCGGCAAGCGTCATGCGCTTCGCCCCGGACCGGATCAAGATTCAGATCCACGAGCGTACGCCTGTGGCATTTGCTCGGATTGGCTCCAAGATCTCTTTGATTGACGCCAGCGGCGTGCTCATGGAGCTTTCCGCCAAGAAGAAATATTCCTTCCCGGTGATTGTGGGCATGAACTCCGGCGAGCCGCTTTCCACCCGTGCCGCGAGGATGAAGATCTATAACGACGTGGTTCGCGAGCTGGAATCCGGCGGCACGCATTATTCCCAGGAGCTGAGCGAGGTGGACCTGACTGATCCGGAGGACGTGAAGATTCTGACCAACGATCCAGATGGAGAGGTGCTGGTGCACCTGGGGTCGTCGAACTATCTCGACCGGTTCAAAGTTTATGTTGCGCATCTGCGGGAGTGGCGGCAGCAGTTTCAAAAACTTGAGTCGGTGGATTTGAGATATGACCGGCAGATTGTAGTGAATCCCGATCTCCGTGGGACAGCGCGACAACCGGCGATTTCTGCCGCAGCAGCAAAAGCTGCGATTGCGGCAGGAGTGAAGCCGACGGCGCTAATCACAAGAATCCATGGTGCACATTCTTCCGTGATTCCCACCCCTTCGGCAGGCTCAGGGCAGGCTCTTGCGCAAAATGCGCGCAAGAATGGGGCACCCTCGTCTGGGACGGGGGCCACTAGCAAGAAGGATTCGGTCTCAGCTCTCTCTTCGAAGTCCGCAACGAAAAAAGATCCGGCAAAGGTCTCCCGCTGGCATAGACGGTGGAGTCTAGCAAAGCAGGCCTCTGCACCCGTGGCGCATACACCGGCAGTTAGCGCGAAGGCACAATCCGCGATTGGAGCACACAAACCGAGCCCTGGAATCCCGAAAGGACAGGAACGCCGCTAACGATGGCAAAGGCGAACGACAACTTTCTGACTGCGATTGATGTAGGAAGCGCCAAGACTTGTGTCCTGGTGGCGGAGACCTCGGACAACGGATTGCGTTATCGCGGGCACGGCCTGGCGGATTCGCGCGGGTCGCGCAAGGGCATCATCGTTGATCTGGAGAAGGCTGTGGCCTCGATCCAGAAGGCAGCCGAACGAGCCGAGGACAGTTGCGGATTTCCCATTGAGCACGCGCTGCTGGGGATTGCGGGATCCCATGTGCGCGGGATCAACACGCATGGCGGGCTAGTCTTCAATCGTGCGCATGAGATTGGGCGCGAAGAAATCCGAATGGCAGTGGATAAGGCACGCGCCATTCCGCTGCCGCCGGACCGCGACGTCCTTCACTTGCTGCCACAGGAATTCATTTTGGATGAGCAGCACGGAGTGCATGATCCCCTGGGAATGATTGCGACCCGGCTTGAAGTTCGGGTGCACATGATATCGGCTGCGAGATCGGCGGCGCAGAACGTGATCACCGCGGTGAACCGCGCGGGCGTGCATGTGGACGACACCGTTTTCGAGCCACTGGCCTGTGCCGATTCGGTTCTGCGCTCGGATGAGCGGGAGTTGGGCATCTGCCTGGCGGATATTGGCGCAGGGTCGACCAATGTCATCGTGATTCAGGAAGCGGCGGTTGCTCACAGCTCGGTGTTGCCAGTGGGAGGCGACCACTTCACCAGCGATCTTTCAGTCGGGCTGTGCACGCCACTGGTGGAAGCGGAGAAGATCAAGAAGTCGTACGGAAATGCGATTGTGACGCTGATCCCGGAGGGGAATGAAGTCGAGGTGCCTTCCGTGGGAGATCGTCCGTCGCGCCTGGTTTCGCAACGCATGGTGGGAGAAATCTTGGAGCCGCGTGCTCGGGAACTATTCGAGATGCTGCGGGAAAACCTGCGGCATGCGGGAATGCTGGAAGTGTGCGCGGCCGGGATTGTCCTGAGCGGCGGGGGATCACGGCTGCCCGGACTGATGGACATTGCAGACTCGGTGCTGCGCAAGCCGGTACGAATGGCTTGGCCTTCGCCAATCGCGAAAATGCCATCGTCACTGGCGGAGCCGGAGTTTGCCACCGTGCTGGGCATGATTGTGTATGGGCATCGCGCGAGAACCGCCCGGGGCGGGCAGGATGAGCGCTGGAGTTCGAAGTTGAAAGCGATGCTGGTGGGGTGAGGCGGCGAGTTTCGAGCAGTGAGCCACGAGCATGCTCTGCGAAATCGGTTGCTCAAAGCTCACCAGCTCGCAGCTCGAATCTGTGTCTTGCTAATGAACGATGACCGAGAGACGAACGACGAACGACCAACGACGATTTACCAGGAGTGAGTAGATGAAAAAAGAATCCAACGAAATTCGCATTAACTACACAGACGATTCCCGCAATGACGCTCGCATCAAAGTGATCGGCATCGGTGGCGGTGGAGGCAACGCGGTAAACCGTATGATCGAGGCGGGCATGGATGGCATCGAGTTCATCGTTGCCAACACTGACCTGCAGGCGCTTCGCATGTCACGCGCGGCTACGAAGATTCAGCTTGGCGTGAAACTGACGAACGGCCTCGGTGCTGGAGCGAATCCGGAAGTGGGGCGCAAAGCGGCGCTCGAAGATTCGGACAAGATCATTGAGGCACTCGAAGGCGCGGACATGGTCTTCGTCACCACCGGCCTCGGCGGCGGAACGGGCACAGGCGCGGCGCCGATCATTGCGTCGTTGGCCAGCGAGATGGGCGCGCTGACGGTGGCGGTCGTGACCAAGCCGTTTGCGTTTGAAGGTAAGCGGCGCATGCAGCAGGCCGACCGCGGGGTCGCCGAACTGATGGACTCGGTGGACACGACGATTGTCATTCCCAACGAGAAGCTGCTTGCAGTCGCGCAGGATGCCGGTTTTTTTGAATCGTTCCGCGTGGCTGACGACATCCTGCGCCAGGGAGTGCAGGGAATTTCCGACATCATTACGATTCCCGGCATCATCAATCGCGACTTCGCTGACGTGAAGGCGATCATGGCGCGTATGGGATACGCAGTGATGGGGACGGCGAACGCGAATGGATCGCGTCGCGCTACCGAAGCCGCACAAAAAGCCATTGCCTCACCTCTGCTCGAGGCCGGAGCCATTGATGGCGCCCGTGGCATCCTGATCAACATCACCGGGTCGGCTTCGTTGAAGCTCGCCGAGGTGCAGGAGGCTTGCAGCATCATTCAAAGCGCGGCGCACGAAGATGCCAACATTATTTTTGGCGCCGTGCTGGATGAAAAAATGAAAGACGCTGTGAAGATCACGGTCATTGCGACGGGATTCAAAGAAGAGGATCGTCCGCGACGCAGAACTGAATCCACCGGATTCACGGTCACCACCGGGGCGGATGACTTCGATTCGGAGCCTTCGCCGATGGTGATGGAATCTGCTCAGCCTGCTCCGGCAGCTTCCGCTGAGGTGATTTCCCTCGACAACATGCGCCACGCCATGATTGCCAATTTCGAGCAGGCGGATTTGGATGTGCCGGCGTTTCTGAGGAAGAGGGGGGATTCGGTGTAGGGTGCGAAGTTGACGCGAATGGTGACTGATGACTCCAAAGTTTCCTAAGAGGAGGGCGGATGGATCTTTCTGCATTGAAGTCATGCTTCGCATTGATTCCAAGCAGCTTGATGTGTTCGCAAGTCGACTAACTGTATGGTTAGATCGATGGATACGAGAGAATCGTTATTGGAAGTGGTCGCTTGCGAAAAGCACCGGGGGGATTGTTGGATTTTTTCGATGACTTTGTAGAGCCACCCTCTGCCGTTGTACGCGCCCCTGATTTTGTTTGTCTGCATTTCGAGTGCCGCCCAGCAGCGAAGAAATGGTGGAAAGATTGGCTCGTGCTGAGAGTATTGAAGGATATCCACGCAGTGTTCGAAGAGGTGACCGGCGTAGAGAAAATCGGAAATTGTCCGAGCGTTCAGGATAAACACAGTCCCAGCGGCACAATCACATAAACGCTTACCTTCTCCTACCTACCGCTGCCGGGCCCCTCGGGTCCTCGAAAGGTGGGATGCCACGACCGGCATCGTGGGCTATTTTCCGGCACACTCAAAGCAGATTTCTCGACTCCGCAGATGTCTCCACGATCCACTCCGCTCGAAATGACAGCTCAGGTTATCGACAGCCGAGGGCGGCTGTCCCCACGTTTTTATCAATTCTTATCAATTAACCGCCGCTGTTTGCCGGTAAAGCCCCGCTGCTCGCCGAAAAATTGCAAACAGGATCGCCGCCAACGAATTATTTTGCCATTAGCTGTGCTGTGAAATAATCCAGCACCAAAGGAAAACATTCCAATGAACTTGCGAAGACTTGCCCGGCCCAACGTGTTCGCAGCCGGCCTGTTGCTATTGATGGCAATTCTCGCCGGCGGAGCGGCTTGGCGGGAATCTGTGGCGGTGGATGAAGTGGCGCATGTGGGGGCGGGAGTCAGTTATCTGCAGAAACTTGATTACCGGATGAATGAGGAGCATCCGCCGCTGGCGAAGGTACTGGCGGCGCTTCCGCTGGTCCTGCGCGGAGTGCACTCTGATTATTCGGCCCTATCGTGGTCTTTCAGCGGCGGGTTCTTTCATCAATATCTTGGCGAATGGGTCTTTGGGCACGAGGTGGTTGCGCAATGGAACGATCCTTACGCTACCATGCGCTGGGCGCGGCTGCCCATGCTGTTGTTAATGCTTACGCTGGGCTGGGTGATTTACGCTTTCGGGTCCCGATTGGGAAGCAAGTGGGGAGGACTACTATGCCTGACGGCTTACGTAACCACGCCGGCGTTTTTGACCTTTGGACCGCTCGTACTCACCGACATCGCAATCACGCTCTTTTGTCTGCTGACAATGTGGGCGCTGGCCGACATGTGGCGGGAGCCAACGCGGGCAACTCTAGTGAAGTTCGGGTTGGCGTTTGCAGGTGCGCTGCTTTCGAAATTTTCCTCCGGGCTGTTGCTTTTTGCCTTCCTGGCGCTGATTTTGAGCCTGAGATTGCGGCCGACCACCGACTTACCAGCGGACAAACTTGAGCGCCGCCGGTGGCGTCGTTGCAGACTTTGGAGCCTGGTGAAAGGCACGCTGCTGGCCGGCGTTGTTGTGTACGCGGTTTACTTTGTTCTCGCCTGGAACCAGCCCACGGACTCATTCAGCGTCATCCCACATTTCCCGAGTTCGCTGGTGCTGCGACGGCTGCTGATGCCGCCATGGACCTATCTGCGCGGGCTAATCGGTTTTGCCTTCGCATCGAGCCGCCCGACGTTCCTCCTTGGACATTCTTATTCTCACGGCGTGTGGTTTTACTTTCCCGTTCTGTTTTTCCTCAAGTCTCAACTGGCTTTTGTGCTGCTACTTGTTCTCGCGGTTATCACTGGGGTCGCGGCGAAACGGCGGCTGAAGGGAAGGTTTGCCTCGGTTTCGACCGAAATGCGCCTGCACTGGCGCGCAATCTGGATTTTCCTGTTGCTGTTTACGGCGGCTTGCATGTTGAGCCAGTTGACCATCAGCATCCGTCATTTTTCAGTCCCACTGGCGCTGCTGATTCTAATGCTGGCGCCTTTGCCGAAAACAATCACGGCACTGAGCGCGGATTGGCCGGGCGCACGATTCCTGGGTTGGGCCACGGCGGGGCTCGCGCTGGTAGCGGCCATCGTTGCCGTCTGGGTTTATCCAAATTACTTTCCTTATCTAAGTTCATTCAGCCTGGGGAAGCCTGGCTATGCGTTGATGAACGATTCGAATCTCGATTGGAACCAGGCGCTGCCGGAGGTCGAACGCTTTGTCGGACAGCGAGGACTGAAACACGTGCTGGTGGATGAGTATGGCTTTTCCAGGCCTGAAATTTATGTTCCACAGGCAGAGTTCTGGAATTGCCAGGAGCCGCATACATCTGATGCAGGTCAGTGGGCGGTAGTCTCCGCGGGAATGATTGAAGATGGACACAACTGTCTCTGGCTGTTCCAGTATCCGCACCAAGCACTGGCCGGCGACAGCATGTACGTGTTTCATCTTCCCGAAACCATCCCGGCACAGGGAACACGGGATGGCCCTCCAGCGCCTGACAAACGGCGCAACTGGGCAGGGTTTCCGGGGACGCGGGATATCCGCTTGGTGTTCCTGAGTTGCATAAATGATCCGGGGCAACTCCAGCCCACGCTCGACCGGATGCAGGCGGAGTTCAAGGCGATGGCGGAACAGCGCAAAACGAAGAAGTGACACAGTCTCGACAACTTGCGGCTCACGGTTTCAATTGCAGTTCGTCAGTAGCTTGTATCCCGATTTATTCATTCGAGCAGGAGGGACAACGTGGGGAGACCTTTCCTTGCCGTCAGTGTGGCCTTGGCTACCGCGATAGTGGGCGTCACCATTCTTGTGGCCGCGTCCGACGAACCATCCGACAAGCCGCAATATAACAAGGGTGGGGAGTTGTTGCGCCCTGAGAATTATCGCGAATGGATGTTTCTTTCTTCCGGCCTCGGCATGAACTATAGTCCGGCACCTGGCAGTCATGACATGTTCACCAACGTGTTCGTTCCGCAGTGGGCGTATAAGGAATTTCTGAAATCGGGACAGTGGCCAGACAAAACCACGTTCGTGGTGGAGGAGCGTGGTGCGCAAACCAAGGGATCGATCAACAAACATGGGAACTTCCAGACGACGGACCTGATGGGTATTGGGGTGGAAGTTAAGGACGCGAGCCTTGCCGATAAATGGGCATATTTCAATTTCGATGACAGCAAGAGCGCGGCCGCGAATCCGAAGAACGCCTGCTTCTCGTGTCACGAGAAAAACGCTGCTGTCGAGCATTCGTTCGTGCAGTTTTATCCGACGCTGAAGCCGGTTGCGAAGAAGTTTGGGACGTATAGGGACGCAGCAGAAGAGGTGAAGTGACAATCAACCCCGCAGCGTAGATTCGTGGTTCCCATGTCTCGCAAAAGCGGCGAGACATGGGGCACCCAGCTAAGTAATGGCCAACGACCAATGACGAACGACCCCGTCGGTATGTGAAAACTCTTTCCCTTTGAATTAACTTCGCGGTAATCATCCGCGCCATTACCAAAGTTCGCGTCCTTTAAGTTCGAATCCCGTTAAATTCTCTCGTCTCAAGTGTTTACCAGATATGTGCCTTGTTACTTCGATTAGTGATTTCTCATTGCGCTACTCGCCTTAAGTCCCATAAGATCAAGAAATTGTACGAACCTTGTTGAACATAGAGCCGCTGGCAGGGTTCTTGCAGTCTAAGGGGATGTGAATTCCGAGGACAGGACCAGGGAAGTGAAAGTTGACGGATCTCGATTTACTCGCCTGATTGTTTTCATCGCCTTCATCATTTTGCTTGCTCAAGCCGGCATTGCGGCGACTATCAGTACGCGGCCGCTGACTTCGAGCCGGGCGAAATCTCGAGCTGTGCACGAGAGTCCGAGGGCGCGGCGTCACATGCGGCACCTAGCGCGCAGTCGTGTGGTCCGTTCACGCACGGTGGCTTCACTCAAGCGCCATCATTATTACGAACGCTTTTATGCCAGTTCCTACGCGAAGGACATTACTGACAGCGATGTGACCGCTGGCGAAGATCCGGTCGTACGTCGGGCGGCGATTGACGCACTCGGCAACATGAACGGGACGGTGCTCGCAATCGAACCTACCAGCGGACGCGTTCTTGCGATGGTCAATCAGAAGCTGGCTCTCTCGAGCGGCGCGCAGCCTTGCTCGACCATCAAGTTATCAGTTGCGCTGGCAGCGTTGAGCGAAGGTCTTATAACTAAGGAGACCGAAGTTCGTCTTGGCGGACGAAGCCACATGAACCTCACTCTAGCTCTAGCCCATTCGAACAACGCGTATTTCGAGGCATTGGGACGTCAGCTCGGGTTCGAGAAAGTCGCGCATTATGCTCGCAGTTACGGCCTCGGTGAACTAGCCGGCTATCACATTGCAGGTGAGCAGGCGGGTGTCTATCCGGACGAAGAAATTTCAGCCAAACTCGGCGGGGTTGGGAAAATGTGCTCGTTCGGCGAAGGCATTTCAATGACGCCGCTGCAGTTGGGATCGCTGGTCACCGCGATCGCGAACGGGGGCACGATGTATTACCTGCAGCATCCGACGACGGCCGATGAAGTGGCCAATTTTCAGCCAATCGTGAAGCGGCATCTCGATATCGCCGGCATGATTCCTGAAATTTCCGACGGCATGGCTGGCGCCGTCACCTACGGCACAGCGCGGCGACTGCTGGTGAATTTCAATGAAGAATCAATCTTAGGCAAAACTGGCACCTGTTCTCACGCCGGCACGCGTTTTGGATGGTTTGCCAGTTACGCCAATACGAATTATGGACGCGTCGTCGTTGTCGTCTTCCTCGAGGGCGGACGTCCCACGTTCGGTCCGAAGGCGGCGGAAATTGCAGGCCGAATGTATCGCAGCCTCTACGACCACGACTTCTTCATGGCAAAGCCAGTACCGCCGGTAGAGAATCGCAAAACCACCAGCACTGATTGACGTTGCGCCTGCAGAAACACGAAGCCCCTCGTAATGAGGCCGTTACGAAACTCGGCTCTTAGGGCTGGAAAATGAATGGTGCTTCGATTTTCGGAGCCCCGTTTGTTATTTTCCGCCGAGAGCAGTAAATGGCGAGGTATGGGCCTCAGTCGGCCAGAGCACGGGCCAGTTTGTATCCGCCGAGCACCTGGATCATGGTT
>WNFY01002843.1_pt1 | contig 19502 bp, 21 predicted proteins | sample 5400091 | NCBI WGS metagenome assembly WNFY01 (sample SAMN13153364, study PRJNA577476) | soil metagenome | isolation source: 60 cm soil or saprolite under grassland replicate 1 | place: USA:California | collected 2016-06-15
TGAAGTGCGATCCTGACGAGATGAGGCGCCATGAGTACGCTGCATGTCCTGGGCACTTCCGGCGGCGTACCACCGACTACTACGTGGTGGCCGGTACGTTGACCAGCGGGCGGCTGACGCTGTCCATGCACCTGTTCGAACCCCACCCGAGTGGGAGCGGAGGCGGCACGTACGGCAATGGGTTCCATGCCGAGACGGTCGACTGCAGCTCAGTCAACCCGTCGACGGTGGAAGAGGTGGTGCACTCTCTACTGGCAGCCTTCCTGGGCCGCAGAGGGCACGACCTCACCAAGCTCGCATTCCACATGGGCCCTCGGAAGATGTGCAGCCCAAGGAAGGGGGCGGCTCCATCAAGAAGCTGCCAAGGCAGTAAAACTGCTCTTGCTTCAGCGACACTGACCCGGCGATGACCCTGAACCGTCACCGCCGGGCTGCTGTACCCACGAGGGGCGCTATATGTTGTAGACAAAACACTTGCCATGCCTATATGTGGGGTTCTATAGTACTTATAGCTACACTACGCGGAAATTTGAGAGACGAGCGGCGTGTAGAGGTCGGAGCTGCGCATTGCTCAGCATTAAAATCGATGTAAGTTACATAAAGCAATATGAAGTGTCCAAACTGCCAGCAGGTAGAAACGAAAGTGATCGAATCTCGCGACGTAGCCAACGGCGAAAGCATCAGGCGGCGGCGCGAGTGTTTGCACTGCCAGTATCGTTATACTACTTATGAGCGGTTGGAACGCCCGTGCATTACCATCATCAAAAAAGATGGCACCCGCCAGTTGTACGATCGGTCGAAGCTCGTCGCAGGCCTGCAAAAAGCCTGTGAAAAAACGACCATCACTGGGGCCGAATTTGAAGAGCTGGTCGCACGGATCGAGAAAACAATCTACGATGTTGGTGAACTCGAAATCAGCTCGCATCAGATCGGCACGATTGTCATGGATGCTTTGGCAGACGAAAACCAAATCGCTTATGTGCGATTTGCCAGCGTCTATCGTAACTTTAGCGACATCGAGAGTTTTGAACGTGAACTGACACGCATCAAGGCTCGTCTCGCTGCCGATGCAAGCGCCACAAAAACAAAACCATTCAAATAACTAAAGTGCCACCCTGGTCGTCACTATGAGGGTAGATTGAGGACCAAAGCATCAACGCTTCAATAGACAAGCGTTATTTTAGGCACTACCAAAACCATTGAAGGAGGGTACACACAATGGCGCAGAACATTGCCGCGTTATCTCTGACGCGTCACTTTACAGAGGCTGGAGTTCATCCATATGACCTGTTGGATTGGACCAAACGCGACGCAGCGATCGTCAACCCGGGCACCGGCAAGACCGTCTTCGAACAAAAGCAAGTCGAATTCCCGGACACGTGGTCGCTGAACGCAATCAACGTCGTCTCCCAGAAATACTTTACCGGCACGCCCGGTACCAACGAGCGAGAGAAGTCACTCAAGCAGCTTGTCGATCGTGTTGCAGATACGATTACAAAATATGGCTACGAGCAGGGCTATTTTATCGGTGAGGCCGAGGCCGATGTCTTCAACCACGAGCTAAAGTACATTTTGGCAAGTCAGCGGGCGGCTTTTAACTCTCCCGTATGGTTCAACATCGGTGCTGCCAGGCGGGCACAGCAGGCCAGCGCTTGCTTCATCCTCGAGGTTGAGGACACGATGCAGTCCATCCTGAACTGGTACCGTGAAGAGGGTATGATCTTTAAGGGCGGTTCGGGCGCAGGACTGAATCTCAGTACTCTCCGTAGCTCGTACGAACCGCTCAGCTCGAGCGGTGGCAAGGCTTCAGGGCCGCTCAGCTTTATGCGCGGTGCCGACAGCTCGGCCGGAGCCATCAAGAGCGGGGGCAAGACCCGTCGTGCAGCCAAAATGGTCATCCTGAATGTCGACCATCCCGATATCGAGGAATTCATCGAGTGTAAGGCTCGGGAAGAGCGCAAGGCCAAGGTCCTGGTCGAAGCAGGCTTTGACATGGGACTGAACGGCCACGATTCTATATCTGTCCAATATCAGAACGCCAACAACTCAGTTCGTGTAACTGATGAGTTTATGCGGGCCGTTGAAGAGGATAAAGATTGGGACTTGGTTGGTATCAAGACCAAAAAAATCTACAAGACCGTCAAAGCGCGTGAACTCTGGCGCGACATTGCCCAGGCCGCTTGGGAATGTGCCGATCCTGGCGTGCAATACGATACGACTATCAACGACTGGCACACCACGCCCAAAGCCGGCCGCATCGAGGGGAGCAATCCCTGTTCCGAGTACATGCACCTCAATAACTCGGCCTGTAACCTCGCCAGCATTAACCTCCTGAAATACCTGAATGACGACGGCACCTACGACATTGAGGCCTTTAAGCACACTGTCGAAGTCATCTTTCTGGCGGAGGAAATCTTGGTCGGCTACTCCGAATACCCAACCGAAGCCATCGACAAGACCGCCAAGGCGTACCGCGAACTTGGTATCGGTTACGCCAACTTAGGTGCGCTATTGATGGCTCAGGGTTTGCCGTACGACAGTGATGAAGGCCGCGCTCAAGCTGCCGCCATTACCGCACTGATGACTGGCTACAGTTACGCTACCAGCGCCAAGATTGCCAAGCGCGTCGGACCATTCGCTGGTTACAACAAGGACCGCGAGGGCATGAACCGCGTGCTCCGCAAGCATCGCGACGCCGTGCGCGATATCGACGCCAGCCTGGTCAGCGAAGAGCTGCTCAGCGCTGCCGCCAGCGCTTGGGACGAAGCAGTTGAACTGGGCGAAAAGTACGGCGTGCGCAACTCGCAGGCATCGTTGCTGGCGCCCACGGGCACCATTGGGTTCATGATGGACTGCGACACGACCGGCATTGAGCCTGACTTTGCGCTGACCAAATTCAAGACATTGGTCGGTGGCGGCTCGATGGTTATTGTCAACCAGACCGTTCCTCGTGCGCTCAACACCCTTGGTTACACCTCGGCGCAAGCGGATGAGATCGTCAACTACATCCACGACAATTCGACCGTCGTTGGTGCGCCGCATCTGAAGCCCGAACACCTGGATGTTTTTGCGTGCGCCGTCGGCGAAAACGCCATCCATTATTTGGGCCACGTCAAAATGATGGGTGCCGTGCAGCCATTTCTGTCTGGCGCTATTAGCAAGACAGTCAACATGCCAGAGGACGCCACGGTAGAGGACGTCGAGCAGTTGCATTTAGACGCCTGGAAGCTCGGCATCAAGGCCATCGCCATTTACCGCGACAACTGCAAAGCCTGGCAACCACTCAGCGACAAGAGAAAGTCTGACGAGAAGAAAGAAACCAGCGAGGCCGTTGCTGCGCCACAAGTTGTCGTCAAAGCCATGAAGCGCGAGCTGTCACGCACGCGTGCCAGCCGCACCTTCGAGTTTCATATTGCTGATTTGAAAGGCTTTGTGACCGTTGGCGAATACGAGGATGGCACGCCTGGCGAGCTATTCATCCGCGTGGCCAAACAAGGCTCGACCCTGAGCGGTCTGATGGATAGTTTTGCCATTAGCGTCAGCCATGGCTTGCAGTATGGTGTACCACTGAAGAGTTATGTCCGTACGCTCAGTAACATGAGCTTCGCGCCATCGGGCCTTACTGATGACCCAGAGATTCGCACGGCGAGCAGCATCATCGACTATATTTTTCGGCGATTGGCACGCGATTATCTCAGCTTTGACGATCGATTAGAGCTTGGCCTGGCCAGCTTTGATGATCTGGAGGCCGAGACGCAGGCCAATCAAGCAAGCCTGCTCGAGCAAGGTGAGGCGCAGTCCGTTGCTGATCCAACACCGGCTGCCAAGATTACCCAGCCCAAAGCGGCCCCGAAGACAATCGCCACCGACGCTACTCAACCGCGCAAGTATGTTATCAGTGAGACGACTGCGCCGATGTGCCATGCGTGCGGCAACCAAACCCAACGTGCCGGCAGCTGCTATGTCTGCAGTTCCTGCGGTGCAACGAGCGGTTGTAGCTAGTCGCCCTGGCATCGTACAAGCAAAAACCTGCCGCACCCGACGCGGCAGGTTTTTTGCCTGGTACGGGGGAGTGGGCAGGTGGTTGTGGCGCTTCAGCTGGCTGGACGGCCACCCCTTGGGAAAAGGCGGGTTGGTTGGTGGCGGGGTTGGGCCGTTGACAATCTCGCGGATGCCTCGACGGAATAGCTCCCTCGGGCTGCTGTTTCCGAGTGAAATACGCCACAGATCGATGGGTGTGATCTTGTCCAGTTGGCTTGGTACGTATGCCTTGTCGACTCGTACAGGAATGACTCTTCGATTTTGGACCAGTCTCTGATCCACGCCCAGACCCACGTCCATCGTATACATCGACACAATCACAAGTACATATTCGCCCACCACGATCGAGCCTGGATCGGCAAAGCCCACCAGCCGTGAGCTGCAGCCGAGCTGTCTCAGCCAGAGCTGAAGTTGCGTTGCCCACTCCTCGTCCTCTGGCACGTACTTGATGACGAACCGGAGCCCCAGTTGTTCCACAGTAACCTCACAGTAGTTTGGGCCAGCTAGCTACTATTTATACTACGCTATTATAAAAATGCAATATAGTTTATCAATCAAAGCTGTGTATAGTAGGAAGGTCCTGTCGACCGATCGGAGGAAATTGTGGGATCCGTCTTCATCGCCTATGCGGCCGTAACGTGCGTGCAGAGGGAGGGGCTGCGAGATCGAATTGAACTGGACTATGTTGATGTCAGCCCGACACCGTTCAGCGCTGGCACCCCAGCGGACTATCCGAACCATGCCCTCGTGCGGCCGCGCAGTGTGCCCAAGGGCGAGCTGGTCACGCTGCAGCTACAGGCCAGTAGCCAACGGGGCGGCATGAAGTACCGGGTGATCGGTGTGCTCTATGCTGACCGAGAATGCGTGCCAAAGGAAAATTAGTCAGGAGTCCGCCCGCGCCATTTCTACTGGCCTGGGCGGGCTCCTTTATCTGCATGCTTGTGCTACAGTAGAGGCAATGAAAGCAATGATTCTCTATCGTCCACATTCCGATCATGAGCGCATGGTGGAAGAATATGTGCGGGATTTTGGCCGTCATACCGGTAAACAGCTACCAACCATCGATGTCGATACACCTGATGGCGCGGCGCTCGCTGAATTGTATGACGTGATGAAGTTTCCTAGTATCATCGCCACTGACGACGAAGGCAAATTGCTCCAGTCCTGGAGTGACGACCTGCTGCCGCGCTTTGATGAAGTAAGCTATTACATCGAAGGATAGGCCATGATTCAGACCGAGCTAGAACTGACTTATTTGGCAAAATACATCCCCGAAGGGCTCGAGGCTTGCCCATCGAAGCTGATTGCCGATGTGTATTATCCGGCTGAAGATCCGCATCCGCGGCTGCGTATTCGTCAGCGGGGCGACGTCTACGAGATCACCAAAAAAGTTATGGCGCATGGTACCGACTCGTCGCATCAGCTGGAACATACTATCGCGCTGAACCAGGCTGAATTTGTGGCACTCATTCAGAATCCTGGCAAGCGCGTGGCCAAGCGGCGTTATCTGTACGATTATCAGGGGCAAACCGCCGAGATCGATATATTTGAAGGTGAGCTGGCGGGCCTGGTCGAGGTGGATTTTGAATTTACTGATCGCGCTCTGCAGCTGGCTTTTGCTCTGCCGGATTTCTGCTTAGCTGACGTGACGCAGGAAGCATTTGCGGCTGGCGGCAAGCTGGCGGGCAAATCGTACAGTGATATCGAGGAAGATTTGCGTCGCTACGGCTACAAACCGCTGTTTCTGAAGGAGGCCGACCGTGTCGCTGATGGGGCGGTTTAGGCGTGGCCTGATCCGGCGCGAGCATTGGGTTTACGGCGTTGTGGCGGTGTTTGCGAGTGTTGGTATTATCTGTTCGCTCATCTTGTCGGTCGAGAAACTGCAGCTGCTGGAACATCCGTCGCAGCAATTGCCGTGCTCGCTCAATGCTTTCCTGAACTGCGCAACGGTCATGAACACACCCGAGGCATCATTGCTTGGCTTTCCGAATTCATTCATTGGGCTCATGGCATACGCGGCGTTGTTAGCGGTAGCGGTGAGTGGTCTGATGGGTACTCGTCACGCCCGCGGTTTTATGGCACTGTTACAGCTAGGCGTGACAGTGGAGATACTGTTTGCGTATTGGCTGTTCTTCGATAGCGTGTTTACCATCCGGGTGCTGTGTCCGTTCTGCCTGGCGGTGACGTTTAGCAGCACCATGATTTTTGCGGCAATCACGCGCTATAATATTCTGGAGCAAAACCTGTATCTGTCGCCCAAGACGCAGGCGAGCCTCGAACGTTTTGTCGCCAAAGATTATGACAAGATGGCCATCGCTGGATGGATTGTGCTGATGGTCGCACTGGTACTAGTGAAGTTCCCCGGAATTTTTAGCAGCTAGCTATTGACGGCTAAGGGGAATCTGGAGTTACCTGTATTCACTCCAGTCAGCGGCCAGCCGATCCTGAAGCGACAGTAAAGCAGTGCTCCATGTCATGGAAGGACATGCTCGTCTGGCTCTTCGCGCGGAATACGAAGCCAGGGAGCAAGTATCTGTACGGCGATCTGGAGGTGCTACGTCAAAAGCTAGGCGCTGTTGCAACCCGTGCCTACGAGAAGTCTCTCGCTCAGAAAGGTCGTGATCTGCAGTACATTGATGAAGACGTAAGGGTTGAGGTCAAGAATGGCTACGATGTACGACACCGTTGCTTCGTAACCGACATCCTGATCTTCCCACGTGATGGATCTGGTAGTCGCTATCACGTCATCATCGACTCCAACGGCAACGAACTGTACAGCGACTTCCACGAGAAGTAGGAGCGATCGCGCTGCCTCGCCCGGGATTGACTCCTGAGGCGAGGCGGCGCAAACTAACCAAGAGGCTACTATGAAACCAGAAGACGTAAAGACTATGCAGCAGCTCATCGACTATTGCCGCGGGGTCTTGACTCATTATTCAGAACATCCGAAAGATGATGAGCTAAAGGCAGGAGCGGGTGAGCTTATAAGTTTGTTAGCCAGCCCTTACTATGACAAGCTTAAGGAAGAGTGCCTGATCATCGAAGAGATTATTGATATAGCCTCTGATTTGGATTGGTCCAACACTCTTTCGCCAATTGGCGACTGGAATCATATAAGGAATCTGGTTAATGAGTTGAGTGTACAGTTCAATGACAAAAAGTATAAGTGAAATTAACCACGCGCCAGTGTTAGGTTTATAGAAAATTATAGAGGTAGGTTGCAAAACAACAGATAAGCCGCTACAATCCAAAGCAGTACATGCATCTTGAATTTTCGAGTAAGTGGCTATCACCCACAAGGCAGCGGGAAGAAATCGCGTAGCAGGCGAGAATAGAACCCGACGGTATGTGACCCGTCAGATCACGCGAAACAAGCGCACTTGAGATCACCTCGAGTTGAAGCTGGATGGTACCGCCCGGTTTGCCTGGGTTCCAGCGTCAATGACTCAGGTGATTTTTATTATTTTTAAAGCAGAGGACACACTCATGAGCAAAGAACCACCGGCCAAGACACCGCTCGCCAATGGCGAGGAAGAAATGCTGGCATTGTGGCAAAAGGAGCAGACATTTGAAAAAAGTGTCGCAAACCGTAAAGGTAAGCCGCTATTTAGCTTTTACGATGGACCGCCATTTGCCAACGGTCTGCCGCATTGGGGCCACGCGCTGACCAGCGTGCTCAAAGACGCCGAAGCCCGCTACAAAACGATGCGCGGCTACTACGTGCCACGACGCTTTGGGTGGGATTGTCATGGGCTGCCGCCAGAGTTGCTGGCCGAAAAAGAGCTAGGCGTCGCCGGCAAAAAAGCCATCGAGGAATACGGCGTGGCCAAGTTCAACAATTATTGCCGCCAGTCGGTGTTGCGTTTTACTGATGAATGGCATGTTTTTGTGCGTCGGATGGGCCGCTGGGTGGACTTTGACGACGACTATCGCACCATGGATAGCAGCTATACCGAGAGCGTGATGTGGGCCTTCAAACAGTTGTGGGACAAAGGACTTATCTACGAAGGCGAACGCGTCGTACCCTACAGTTATGGGGCGCAAACGGCACTCAGCAATTCCGAAACTCGCCTGGATGATAGCTATCGCGACCGCGAGGATATCACCGCGACAGTCAAGTTCACGCTGCCGGATGGCCGCAAGCTGCTGGGCTGGACAACCACGCCATGGACACTGCCGAGCAATCTGCTGCTGGCAATTGGTGCCAACGTTGACTATGTGCAGGTCGACAATGAGGGCGAGCAGCTGATTTTGGCCGAAGCTGCGCTGGAGCGTTACCCAGAGCTCGACGACGCCGAAGTAGTGGCGCGTATGAAGGGCCGTTCGCTGGTGGGCTACACGTACGAACCGTTGTTCGATTACTTTGCTGACACGCCAGGGGGGTTTCGTGTTGTGGCGGCGGATTTTGTGAACACCGATGAAGGTGCAGGCATCGTACACATCTCGCCCGGTCATGGCGAGGACGACTTTTGGCTGGGCAAACGCGAAGGCGTGCCCATCATCAGCCCGGTCGACGACGAAGGCCGCTATACCAACGAAGTGAGCGACTATGCTGGCCGGCTGGTGTTTGATGCCAACAATGAGATTATCGCCGACCTGGAGAAGCGCCATTTACTCTTCAAATCGCAGCTCTACACTCACAAATACCCGCACTGCTGGCGCACCGATGTGCCCATCATCTACCGTGCTATGAGCGCGTGGTTCGTGGATGTGCCAAAGATAAAGGAGCAATTGCTGCAGGCCAATCAAGATATCGACTGGCATCCGGCCAATGTTAAAAACGGGGCATTTGGCAAGTGGCTGGAAAACGCTCGCGAGTGGAACATCAGCCGCAAGCGCTTCTGGGGTGCGCCGATTCCCGTGTGGAAAACTGATGATGGCGAAGTAATTGTGGTTGGCAGCATCGCTGAGCTAAAGGAGCTGGCAGCCGATCCGTCCAAAGTAGGCGACGACCTGCACCGGCCATTCATCGACAAGGTCGTGCTGAGGACCAAGGACGGCAGATTGGCCCATCGCATCCCAGATGTATTCGATTGCTGGTTCGAAAGCGGTTCGATGCCGTTTGCGCAGATGCACTATCCTTTTGAGAACAAAAAGGAGTTCGAGGAAGGTTTTCCGGCCGATTTCATCACGGAATATATCGGCCAGACCCGCGGCTGGTTCTACACGCTGCACGTCATGGCGGTGGCACTGTTTGGCAAGCCAGCATTCAAAACCAGTGTGTCGCATGGGATTATCCTCGGTACGGACGGCCGCAAGATGAGCAAGCGTCTGGGCAATTACCCCAGTTTGGATGAAGTCTTCAATACTGTCGGCGCCGATGCCGTACGGTTCTATTTGCTATCGAGCTCGCTATTTAGCGGCGAGACTGCAGCCTTTGATAACAAAGCGCTCATCGAGGCTCAGCGCAATGTCATCCAACGCCTGAACAACGTGTACAGCTTCTTCAAGATGTACGCCGAGGTCGATGGTTGGCAGCCAGCCAGGCAGCTGGCCGAGCCGGCCAGCACCAATGTGTTGGATAAATGGATGCTGTCGCGCTTGAATGAAACCATTCGCGAGGTAACCAAAGACGCCGACACGTACCGCACTCCGCGTTTCACCAAGACATTGGCCGAGCTGATCGATGACATGAGCAACTGGTTTGTGCGTCGTTCGCGCCGGCGATTCTGGAAGGCTGAGGATGACAATGACAAGCAGCAAGCTTACGCCACGCTGCAGTATGCCCTGGTACGCACTGTGCAGCTGCTCGCGCCGTGGTCGCCATTTGTTACTGATAAACTATGGCGCGAGCTGGTTGTGGGCATGGATCTGCCGGCTTCGGTGCATTTGAGCGATTGGCCAGAGCCAGGCCAAGTGAGCCACAAAGTGCTCGCCGAGATGGCCGAGGTCCGCGAAGTTATCACGATTGGGTTGGCGCAACGTGCCGAAGCCAAGGTCAAGGTTCGTCAACCGCTCGCCAGCGTGACGGTGCCTGAACTGCCCGAGGTATACGCTGATATCATTGCGGATGAGCTCAATGTCAAAACCGTGAAATTTGCTGGTAAGGCCGTCAAGCTAAACACGAAGCTCACCCGCGAGCTTAAGCTAGAAGGCCTGATGCGCGACGTCGTGCGTCATGTGCAGAATGCGCGCAAACAGGCCGGCCTGCAGGTAGATGACCGTATAAAGCTGGCGCTACGAAGCGACGCCCAGCAGCTGCAGGATGCCATCGCTGCGCACCAGCAAACCATCGTCGCTGAAACGCTGGCCGTCGAGGTAGGGGATAAGGCAACATACACTCACACAAGCGACGTGAAGGTTGAAGGCATGGCGCTGACTGTTTCGCTTGAGAAAAAGTAGAAAGAGAAATGTGCCCTAAGCAGGAGTACTGGGCGGTTTTTGAGAGGGCGTTTCACGCGGCGCGCTAGTCCGGAGGACTGCGCTCCGGTTTGCACTACGCTTAACCCTCTCAAAAACCGCCCAGTACTCCTGCTTAGGGCAGCATAATATTGACATTTACGCATAACAATGCTAATGTTTAAACATACCCTTACAAAAACAAACAGAACAAACTATGTCCAACAAACTTCTCGACACCATCACTCATTTCGGCCGCAAGCCAATTGCCTTTGAGCCCATCACCGACGACGACACTGATGAGCTGGGCAGGGCCGTAAACGAACCAATTTATCACGACAATCACTGGGACCTTCACGAAGACGTCGACGGTGAAGCCCTTGCCAAGTTCTGGGACGACGCCAGCAAAGAACTTGGTCAAGAGTAGACAGGCTTTACAGAGTATACTCAATCTGTTACGATAAGGAAGATACTTCCTAAATCTAAGAAGAGATTTGTAACGAAATGAAAGCACTCATTCAAGTTAGCGGCAAGCAATATCTTGTCGCCGAGAAAGAGACCCTACTGGTGGACCACCTCCAGGAAGGCAGCAAAGAGCTCTCGCTTGAACCGTTGATGGTCATGGACGAAGCCGGTGTGCGGGTTGGCACGCCAACCGTTGCTGGTGTGATTGTCAAGGCAACCATCGACGAACCAGAGGTCAAGGGCAAGAAAGTGCACGTTGTGCACTTCGAATCCAAAAAGCGTGTCAAAAATATGCGAGGCCACCGTCAGCGTCACAGCCGCATTACCATCAGCAAAATTGGTTAGGCAGACGTAAAAACAATAGAGCCTTCAAAAGAGGTTCTTTTGTTTTCACACTGGTCATGGTCTGCTACAATAGCCAAAGACAACGAGGGGAAAAAGCAGAAAACAATGGCTGGAGTTATCATAGCCGTCACCAACCAAAAGGGTGGCGTTGGCAAGACCACGACCGCCGTCAATGTGGCGTACTATCTGTCCAAGATGGACCGTTCGGTGCTGCTGGTTGATTTCGACCCGCAGGGTAATGCCACCAGCGGGCTGGGCATCGACAAATACGGAGTAGACCGTACGGTGATTGACCTTATTCAGGAAAAGGCGACACTGGCGGAGTGTGTGATTGATACCAAGCACAAACAGTTGCAGCTCGTGGCGGCAACACCGCTGCTGGCGAACGCCGAGGCCGAGCTGGCCAAGGTGCAGCATCGTTTTTCGCGGCTCAAAAATGCGTTGCAGAATCATTCGTACGACTACGTTATTATTGATTGCCCGCCATCACTCAGCTTGCTGACGGTTAACGGCTTGATTGCTGCAGAGTACGTGCTGTTGCCAGTGCAGGCTGAGTTCTATGCGCTGGAAGGGTTGGGGCAACTGCTCGAGACCATGCAGTTAGTACGCAAAGGCCTGAACCCGACGCTGGAGCTGCTCGGTGTGGTGCTGACTATGGTCGACAGCCGTACGACGCTGTCGGCTCAGGTGCACGAAGAGGTGAAGAAACATTTCCCGGGTAAAGTATTTAGCACGGTTATCCCGCGTAACGTCCGGCTGGCTGAGGCGCCAAGCCATGGGTTGCCGGTTGGGGCGTATGACCGGTGGTCGAAGGGAGCACGGGCATATAAGATTTTGACGAAGGAAGTGACGCAACGTGTCGAATAGCCCTATGACGAGTCCTTCTAAACGCGGTTTGGGCCGCGGCTTTGATACGCTGATTCCCTCGCAGTTGCTTGAGGACGAGTTTGACCCGACGGCGCAGCAGGACGAGCAAGTGTCGCAGCTGCGACAGATTAGGCTATCCGACATCCAGCCTGATCCGGACCAACCCCGGCGGCAGTTTGATGAAGACGCGCTGCATGAACTGGCCGGATCGATCAAAGAACACGGCATTTTGCAGCCGATCGTGGTTATCGCGGCTGGTGATAAGTTTGAGATAGTTGCGGGCGAGCGGCGCTGGCGGGCGGCACGGATTGCGGGGCTGAATAAAATCCCAGCACTCGTGCGTACGCTGACCAATCAGCATCGGCTGGAGATCGCGCTGATCGAAAATTTGCAGCGCCAAGACCTCAACCCGCTGGAAACCGCGACAGCATACCTCAAGTTACACGAACAGTTCAATCTGACGTATGAGGAGATTGGCAAGCGCGTCGGCGGCAAGGCGATCAGCACCATCAGCAACGTGCTCCGTCTGCTGGGCCTGCCCAAGGAAGCCAAGCAGGCGCTGATAGAAGGTGCCATCAGCGAAGGTCATGCCCGGCAGATTTTGGCCATTCATGAATCCGACGTACAGCTGGAGCTACTAGAGCTGATCATCAAGAATGAGTGGTCGGTGCGCAAGGCCGAGCAGTTTGTGGTGGGATACAAAGAGGGGCAGAAGAATCGCGAGAAGGCGGTGGCCAAGGTGCAGACCGAGACGACAGAGACGAAGGCGCTCAGCAAGCGCCTGCAGGCCGAGGTCAGCATTAAGAATATGGCCAAGGGCGGCCGGCTGGTCATTCGTTTTAAGAATCAAGAGGATTTGGAGCGGATTACAGGGGTACTGCTCGGTTAAATAGGCAGCTTTAAGGGAGCTCTGTTGCCAGCAGGAAGCGCTCGCCGCCAAACAGGCGGCTCTGCTCAACACGGGGAACGTGACGTTCCTGCTTGGCAACAGAGCCCCTTAAAGCACATTTTTGTTATGCGTAGAAGCTCCCACGAGCAGACTAATTTGTGGATTATGCCTTATGATGATATAGTTTGTGATCAGGGTTTACCCATTTACCGACAGCATGATGGGAGTGCGGCGTGTCGGCACAACAGTTCAAGTTGAACTGTATTCTGGCCTGTGTGGCTATCACGAAGAGTGCACCGGTCTTCGCCCCCCTGGAGGAACTGCTGGATCTACTGGAGTACATGACAGGCGAACGGTTCGGGCCGAGCATTGTCCCGGACTTTCAGTACCAAGTGGCCAGCTGCGGCCTGGCGCTGGTTCGGCAGTATCCGGCGTTGGGGCGCATACAGTCCTGGCCGCAGGAGTATGGCGCCTATGAAGGCTGGCTGGCCGAACAGCAACGCCGCTTCGGCAGGAAGCTGCCAGTGCGTTCCATCGAGCATGACGCCCTTTTGTCCTACCAGCAGCAAGCCGATGAGATTGTTGCCCGGCTCTTCCGTAAGGTCCGTAGGGAAAAGGGCTTGACGTAAGCCATCCGGTAACGCCAGCCAGCGCCCTATCTGCTGGCGTTACCGCTTTAGAATATTCTTAAAGAAGTAATCGGCCAAAAACGCACTACGACCGTGCCTTCCAGCTGCGCGCTGGGTATGGTGCTCATGCCGTTGCGCGAATCCAGCGAGTTTTTGCCCTGGCGATTGTCGCCGGCGACAAAAATTTCGCCCTCTGGCACGGTGCGGTCAACGCTGCCGCTGGTCGGACCTTGTGGACCGCTGGAGTAATCGTCTGGATTGAAGCCAGTTGTTGGGTCTGCCGCGCTGTAGACCGTAATCCGTCCGTCGCGTACAATCACGTGATCGCCCGGCAAGCCAATGACGCGCTTGATGACGAAGGCCTGAAGGTCGCCTTGATTGAAAAATGGATTTTTGAACACCACCAGGGAGCCACGATGAGGGATATAGGCATGTCCTGTCATGATGCTGAGCGTCCGCCCCAGCTTGTTGACCAGCAGTGTGTCGCCGGCGCGAAGCGTGGGCTCCATGCTGATGCCGCCAACGCGGTAGCTGCGGAGCGCAAAGGTAGTGATGAGGAGCGCCGCCACCACACCGATAATCAGCCAGAAGACCCAACTCATCCAGCTGCGATACCACTTGGCCATGAACTAGAAAAATCCGCTTTTGTTTACCGGGAAAATTCGTGCCAATAGTCGTCCCTGGATTTTGCTGGTGTCGATTGGGCCAAAGGTACGGGAGTCGAATGATCCGCCCGGGCCGCGATTATCACCCATCACAAACACTTCGTTACTGGGGACGGACATGTCCAGCGGTGTGTCGACATAGGCCGGCTCGAGCTTGAGCCCCAGTGAATCATTCACATTGAAACCGGCAGGATGGGCTTTGTTCTTGATTGTGACCATGCCGTCGCTGCCGATCATCACTTCATCACCCGGCAAACCGATGATTCGTTTGATGAGCTGCTCGCTATGACCGGTTTGGTCGACGAGCGAGCTGTCCAGTACCACAATCTGGCCGCGCTTGGGGATGTAATGCCCGCCGCCAACTGTCGCCAGACTGCGCTCGACTTTATCAATGATAAGGCGGTCGTTGTTTTGCAGCGTTGGCGTCATGCTGGTACCGTCGACATAGTACGATTGAAAGATGAACTGATTGATAAGTGTGGCCGCCACAATAATGCCAACCACAAAGATCGCTACCGACGCAAATGCTCGCATGCCCCTTTGGTGACGGACCGGTGGAGCCGCAGGAGCTGTTGGTGCATCTGTGGGGGGTGGGGTGGCCGATTGTGAGCTTGGTACCTCGGGTTCTTCCATAGCCATTATCATAGCATGATTTTGCTGCGTAATTTTCCCAATGACGCTCTCAGGTCGGCGTCAGTTTGCCAGCGTATATTTTTTATGAGGTGGATACAACTTTTATACTCTGAACGATAAGGAGAAGGCGCCGACGCGGTCTGTGAGGATAAGCGGTTTACGCCCAAGCATAAACACGATATAGTGTGAAGCATTGCTTTACTATGAGAAACTCATCCACGAATAGAAATAGTGATGGTATGTTCGTGAGGCGCCGCACCTCTGCACGAGCATCGCGGCCCAGCATTGATGGCATGCGGGTGCCTGCAAAGTTTTTGCATGATTCGCAGCCTGCGCAGCAAGGCACGGGCATGCGGCCAGCGAACGATGCTGCGCACAAAGATCTACCGCCAACACTGCAGAACCGTCAGGTAGGTGACAGAGTAGCCGCACAATTACAGCATACTGCTACGAATACGACACCGGTTTCTGCGCGTGCACCGCGCCAACCAATCGACATCGACCTTACTTTGGACGACGAGGTTGGCAAAAAGCGGGGCAAGACAGAGAAAAAGAAGCGACGATTTCTGCGCAAACCATCGAAGCGGCTCGTATTGTTTTCGTTGCTGATCTTTGTGGCGATCGGCGGTTATTTTGCCTATCGAGTGTTGGTGGCTTCGAGTCATATTTTCAAGGGCAACGTACTGACCGCGGCATTCGCGAGTGAGAAGCCGCTCAAAGCCGACCAGTACGGCCGCACTAACTTGCTCGTCTTTGGTACATCAGAAAGCGACCCTGGACACCCGGCCGCAGAGTTAACCGACTCGATCATGATCGTCAGCCTTGAACAAAAGGCCAAAACCGCATTTATAGCCAGCGTACCTCGCGATTTGTGGGTCAAATACGACAATCCCTGCACCTTTGGCTACCAGGGCAAGATCAACACAGTGTACGAATGTGCCTCTGATAACGGCAAGAACGAAGACGCTGGGCAAAAGGCGCTGAAGGGCAAGGTCGGCGAAGTCTTTGGCGTGGACTTTCAATACACAGTTCACCTGAACCTGGCCGTGGTCAAGCAAGCGGTTGATGCGGTCGGCGGGGTAGACGTCACTATCGAGAGTCCTGACCCGCGGGGCATCCTGGACCGCAACTTTGACTGGCGCTGTAACTATAAGTGCTACCTGGTGAAGTACCCGAACGGTCCGGCCCATCTGGATGGTGAACATGCCATGTGGCTGGCTCAAGCCCGAAATGACACCGGTGGTTATGGGCTGCCGCGCAGCAACTTTGACCGTGAGGCCAATCAACGCAAGATTGCCATTGCCGTGAAGGATAAAGCAACCAGCGTGGGCTTCCTGGCGAATCCGGTAGCGGTCACGAATTTTGTCGAATCGCTTGGGAACAACATCCATACCACTATTGACGCCTCAGAGATCAAGACTACTCCAGCCTGCAACAGTTTATGAAGCTGCAGCTGCTGGGCCTCGGTGATGTTGTGGCCGAAAATGCCAAGGTGGATGTACTGAACGGCAGCGGTGTCTCTGGTGCCGGCACAGATGAGGCTAGCAAGCTAGAGAACGCCGGGCTGATCATTGGCACTGTGGCTACAGCACCGGCCACACAAGGCTCGGTCCAACTTTATGACCTCAGCGGCGGCAAAAAGCCAGCCACGCTCAAGAAGCTCGAAAAGGAGCTTGGTCTCAGCGCACCCACCGGCACCACGTTGCCGACGGGAGTCACCAGCACCGCACCATTTGTGGTTATCGTCGGGCAACCGGGCGGTTCCAGTTCGAGCCAGTAGGCCGCAAAACCCACTGGCTGCCTGCCTGATGATTGGGTATAATAGAAACCATTATGGAGTTGCTTAAAACAGGCATTCGCCGCAGCAAGCTCGGCGAATTGGCCTACATCGCCATTAATGCGGCGCTGCCCATTGTGCTGCTTTTGCTGGTGCAAAATTTTAGCTCGGCCTATCCGGCGCTGGCACTGGTGCTGCTCAGCAAATGGCGTGTATTTGCCCTGCGGCCCAGGTTCTGGTGGATGAATATCAAGGCCAACTTGGTCGACTTCCTTGTCGGGGTCAGCTATGTCGGGTTGCTGTACCTATCGAGCAGCTCGCTGACGGTCATGTTGCTGCTGGCAGCGGGCTATGGGTTTTGGCTGCTGTATCTGAAGCCGCGCTCCGATCACGCCTCTATCATGGTGCAGGCCAGTGTGGCGCAATTTTTGGCGTTGATTGTGCTTTTTAGCCTGTCGATTGTGGTGAATGAATTTTTCGTGATACTTGGTTGCTTTTGTATCGGCTATATTGCTGCCCGGCATGTGGTGGTGAACTACGAGGAAGCCGATGCCGAATTTATCAGTTATGCATGGGGCTTAGTTATTTCTCAGCTTAGTTGGTTACTGTACCAATGGACCGTGACATACGACCTGGGACTGCCGTTTAAGATCCCGCAAATTGCGCTGATCGTGCTGGTCATATCAATGGCAGCTGGCAGGATGTACGCAGCGGCGAGATCCCACCACCTCAGCAAAGCACTGGTGCGATCAACCATGATTTTTAGCGCCGTGTTGATTGCCTTTATCCTCGTCTTTGCTCGCTGGGACATCACGGTATAACCTGTTTTATAAGAGAAGGAAGGGGAGCATGGAAGAGCCGAGTTCTGACAATGCAGCGCATGAGGATACATCTGTGGGTAAACCAACCCAGAGTGGCCATGCACGCCAACGGCGCAGTTGGGCGATGAAAGCTATTGGTCTGATCATGTTGTCTATCGCCAGCAGCGCATTGACTGCGTGGCTCCTACTCGCCAGCGGTGTTATCAAGCTCGACGCCACCCAGACCATCACGCAGAATCGCCAATCAATCGTGCTGCAACAAGGCGAAATTGTGGCCGATGTGTTTAAACGCGTAAGCCCTAGCACGGTGGCTATCACCACCGAATCGCAAATAAGCTCGCGGCGTGCGTTTGGTGCCAGCGCGGTCGAGCAAGGTGCCGGCAGCGGCATGATCATCTCGCCTGATGGCTATGTGCTAACCAATAAACATGTGGTGCCCGACGGCACCTCCAAACTGACTGTGGTGCTGGCCGACGGCACCTCGTATGACGACGTGAGTGTAGTGGGCCGTGACCCGCTGAACGACATTGCTTTTCTGAAAATCAACGGCGCCAAAAATCTGCCCGCTGTTGAACTGGGGGATTCCGAGCCGGTGCAGGTGGGGCAGCAGGTAGTCGCCATTGGCAATGCGCTCGGTCAGTTCCGCAATAGCGTGACCTCTGGTATTGTTTCAGGCAAGGGCCGGCCTATACAGGCCGACGACGGCAGTGGTGGCAGCAGTGAACAGCTGGAGAACTTGTTGCAAACCGATGCCGCGATCAATCCAGGCAATTCTGGCGGCCCGATGGTAACGCTCGACGGCAAAGTGGTGGGTATCAATACTGCGGTGTCGCAGGATGGCCAGGCTATTGGTTTTGCCATTCCCATCAACGACGCCAAGGGCATTATTACGAGCGTGTTGAAACAGGGCCGGGTCGTCCGTCCATATCTGGGCGTGCGCTATGTCAGCTTGGATAGCACCATAGCCCAGCAGCTGAGCACCAATCTGACCCAAGGTGCGTATGTTGCGCCAAGTGGTAATGGCCCGGCAACTGTCGCTGGCAGTCCGGCAGCCAAGGCAGGCTTGCAAGCCGGCGATGTAATCACCAAGATCAATGGCGTTGATATTACCCAAACGCACTCGCTGGCCAGCAGCCTGGCACAATTCTCGCCAGGTGATCGTGTGGCGCTTACTGTTGTCCGCGGCGGCAAGCCACAGAGCGTGACGGTCACGCTCGAGCCGTATCCTGGTAGCTAGCTTTGCTGAAAGAGGAGGGCGTAGTGCTGCGCGGTGAGCGGTCGCAGGCCGTGCTTCTGCGCGCGCAGGACAATGCGGCCATGCTGCACTGGGTCAGCTTCGAGCGCCACGTAACCACCGGCACGGATGTAGCGTCCAACCTGATCGATAAGCTCATATATAAGCCCCAAGCCGTCTTGGCCGGCAAACAATGCGTTGGCTGGTTCAAAATCCGTCTCTGGCGAGCGCTGCCAGTCGCGCGATACATAGGGCAGGTTTGCGATCACTACGTCGGCTGTCTGCACGGGACAGTTTTGCAATAAGTTGCTCTGCAAGAAGGTAACGCCGGCGTGCAGATTACGGGCATTCTGCTCGGCGGCTTCGAGCGCCTCGCTGGTGCTGTCGATGGCGAGCACTGCTGCAGCTGGGCGCTCTAACTTCAGCGTCACCGCAATGATGCCAGATCCTGTGCCGACATCTATTGCGGTGAACTGGCGGGGCAGGGGCAATCCAAGCACGAGCTCTATAAGTGTTTCGGTCTCTGGCCGGGGGATTAGCACGTGCGGATTGACCATGAAGCGACGACCATAAAATTCTTGCTGGCCGCGGATGTAACTCAGTGGCTCACGGCGTTTGCGGCGAGCAATTTGTCCGCGTAGATGTTCGATTATGTCCGGCTCGTCTAATTGTTGGTCACCGTGCGCTAACAGCCAGGCTTTGTCCTGTTCCAACGCGTCGCTCAGCAGCACCAGTACGTCCAAGCGTGCCGAGGCAATGCCCGCACCGCGCAGCTCGTCTGTTTGGGTGCGGATAAG
>WNFY01002641.1_pt1 | contig 19494 bp, 20 predicted proteins | sample 5400091 | NCBI WGS metagenome assembly WNFY01 (sample SAMN13153364, study PRJNA577476) | soil metagenome | isolation source: 60 cm soil or saprolite under grassland replicate 1 | place: USA:California | collected 2016-06-15
GATACAACCAGGTCCGTCAGACGGTCAGCGAGATTGGCGAAGTTGGGTCGCGGGCCAGAGTTCCCTTCGCCATCATGTTGTGTTGCGTTGCGGCCTGCCTCGTGGTTTTTGCATCGGCCGTCCGTGAGTTGTCGGTTAAGCTCGGCCACTCTCAACTAGCCGCATACTTCATCGGGTACATGGCTTTGCCTGCGGCGGGGATCGGGATCTTTGCTTACCCGCACCCACTGCACAACGTTTTCGGCCTTTCTGAATTGATCGGCTATCAGGCACCCTTGATCTTGTCGCTGACATGGCGGCGCGATCCTCAAGCGAAAGCGCTCGTCACTTTTTCGTGGGTCATGTTCGGGATCATATTGGTCGTCATCGGTCTGAACCTGAGCGTGTTTGATCGGCATGGACTGGTTTGGGCTTACGCAAAGCCTGTCTATGGCCTCGTTCAGAGAGCACTATTTGCCGCTTGGTTTGTCTGGTGCGCCGTGGTCGGAGTGCTCCTGTTTCGGCGCAAGTGCCAGGACGCGGTTTCCTAGGATTTTGTCGAAAGTAAGAGTGGGGTCGTGTCTAAACTCCGAAAGCTTTGACTCACTCGCTCCCGCTTATTTCGGCCTCTCGGCTTAACCCATCTATGGCGCTCGCATATCTCCACATCAGCCCGTGCCGAACGCTTGATTCCAGCGAGCGCGGATACTGCGCAAGAGCGACGGATAGACGACTAGTTTCCGAAACGGATCGATCAGTGCCATGTAGAACGGCGTGAAACGGCTTATGCTGCGGACATAGACACCGAAGTAGAATCGGTAAGCAGTCGGTGTCTCGACCAGAGCAGTTAGTGCCGCGGCGTGGGCTGTCCGATTGATCAACTCAAGGAGCTGCTCGTTTTCGAAGCGGTAGACGACGCGGAAGAACCCATCCCGAGTACCGGGTGCAATCAGTGATCTCGAACGATCGGCGTCCGTAAGATGAATTGCGAAGGTTACAATTGTTGCTGGCTCGTCATCCCAACCGAAAATCCGTCCAACGAAGAACCGAATGTTGAGCAGCATCCGCACAAGGGGCGAGGGCGTGAATAGCGCCGACGAATTCGAACAACCACACGTATCAAGCGTACAGTTGTTCGCCGTCCGCAAGAACTCATCGAGCGTCACTCCCGCACGCCAACGCGGTAGATCGACGGACCATACGTCGTGAATCGGCACCCCGGCCAGAAACGTATGAACTCGCAGCGGCACTCGTTCGAACTCTTGAGTTGAAACCTGTGGCATAGTGTTTCTAACGAGAGCGATTTCACAAATGTTGTAACCACCGGCCTGTGGCCGGTCTGCTTGTGGCGGTGGTTTTCACATCAGGGAGACGGCCCGCAGGGCCGTGGCTACAACGGCTACCGTCCTTATTTACTCGCGCTACCATTACTGCGTCGTCGATTCTTTTGTGTTCGTTAGATCCCAAACTCCTCCTTAATGAACTCCTTAGTCCCTGGCCGTCCAGTGAGGCGTAACCATAGCGGTCCGTTTTCTCTGTCGAAGCGCAGGGTGATATCGAAGAACGGACAGCATAACCGCTCCTGGAAGGCCCATTCCGTTAACAGTTGATACGTTTTGTTATCGGCCGGTAACTCTAGCTCGTAGCCATCCGGCAGTTCGCGCATGCTCCTTTTCAATTTTAGCAACGCTGGTCCAACCTCCTCGAAATGGCGTTTTCGTTCTTCCGGTGACAACGCAAATGCGTTGCAGGCGAAGGCCGACACGTGCTCGGCTTGCGACGACGAAGGTTCTGATGTCGCCGAATCCGCGACTGGCGCAGCGAAAGCGACTCCAGCTATGAATTGGAATATTCTTTTCATGGTTTTCGACGCTACGACTTCAAGTCAACTTTAAGTCAAAGGGAATTTTTTGAGGAATTTCTGAGTGATTTCCGTGGCGTTCGGCGCGGCTCGTTATTAGATTCAACCGTGGCAGGGGACCTGGCGATTTCCGATGTCGCGCGTGTGTTTGGTTTGCGCACTTCCGCCATTCGCTACTACGAGCAGATCGGGATTCTCCCGCCGGCAATGCGCAAGAATGGCCGACGCCGCTACGATAAGAGCGCGGTCTTCCGTTTAGCTGTGGTGCAGCGCGCCCGAGAGACCGGGTTCACACTGGAGGAAATACGCGAACTCTTTTTCGGGTTCCCGGCCGGGACGCCTCCACCGAAACGCTGGCACAAACTCTCGCAACGAAAAATCGCGGAACTGCGGGAGCGGATGAAGCGCCTTAAGCTAATGGAGACATTGCTCAAGCGTATGGAGAACTGTCACTGCGACGCACTGGACGAGTGTGGCGAAAAACTTCTTCGACAACGACCACGGTAAAACCCTCGCGTTTTCCTAAAGACTGCGGGCGAGCAAGCGCCCGGCTCAAGGTTTGACATTTCACGCGCTGTGAACTCGCGAAGACGAAATCTATTTAAGCGCAGCAGGAAATTAAGAAGTAAGAATTAAAAAGTAAGAAAAGTTCTCGATCGTATTTGATCGCAAACAAGAGGCGTGACATCAGCAAGATTCCGTCATTAACTGTCAGTCCTTCGCCGCACGGCGAGCATACACGATTATGAAGCTGAAGAATTTACGGAAAAAGATCCGACGGCTTGAAAAGCGTCTGCAAGAAGGTCCAAAGAAACTGGCGAAGCTAAAGCAAAAACTGGAGGCGGCCGAGGCAGGACGGGCGATGAAAGGCAAAGGAAAGTTTCCCGCGCAAACAACCGGGGCAACGAAGCCAGGCACGGCTAAGAAAGCGAAGAGAAAACTGAGATCAGCATTCTGCGCCTGAATCGGGCGCGCAGGCGCCAGAAAATAGACCCGACGGCGCCTGAGCGGTTGCTTCGCCGAGGAAGGGCAGCGACGTCGCGGCCGCCGTCAGCGTCGGCGCCGGCTCGACGCAGAACCATCTGGATCGTATTGGTACAGTCGCGACGGATCGCCGAAGACCGCACCGAGCGCGCGCTCGGGCCAGATCTCGAGATAGCTCAGCAGCAACGCCATCAGCGGCACCAGAAAGAAGGCGAGGCCGTGCGCGGTCATGATGAACATCGCCAGCGCACGCAGGATCAGGAGATACACATCCCAGCGCACCCGCTGCTTCAGCTGGTTGTCGGGCATCGCGTCGTAGCCCAGGTGGAACGCTTTCCAGAAATGGCCGGCTGCGAGCGAGCCGAAGGTGAGCCAGAGTGCCGGAGAATGCGACAGCTCGCGGCGCAGCTCGTTGCCGAGCAGCAGATCATGGAGTGGAATTAGCACGATCCAATACGGCAAGCCGACGATGCCGACGAGGAAAATCCACGTGACCACGCCACGCACAACATTCACCACCGCGCTCGCGCCGACTGATTTCGGCTGCGTCTCGCGTAGCGCGCGCGGAATCAGCGCGGCGACGATTGCGGCCAGAGCGGTCAGTCCGTCGAACCAGTAGTTGAACACGGCAAGCGCAGCCGACCAGCCGAAGCCGTAGATGCCGACGACCGGAATCAAATTGCGCGCGAGCACGGCCCACGCGCCGGGCCGCGACGCCAGCTCCCGCAAATGCTGCGAGAGCGGCGGCGGCGCGATCTGTCGCAGCGCAGTCGAGCTAGTCTTTTCCGGAGGCTTCGCCATCTCAATAGATTAACAGAGAGATCGATGGCGTGGAATCATTCACGCCCATCATGGCAAAAATTCTTGTTTGAACACTTTTTTTGATTTGGAAACTAAATATACTAATATAGTTTCTATAGTATCAATTAGCACACGCTATTGCAGCAGAAAGGAATCATTATGAAATCGCGAATAGACCTTCACCAGGAATTACGGCAACGGATTCTCAACTTGCCAGGTGTGACGGAGCGGCAGAATGCCGGAATCCACGAAGATGCGTTCTTCGTGGGAGGGAAAATGTTCATGCACATCCATGGCCATGGTCACTGCGACATTAGGTTGTCGAAAGGCGATCAGGAACGGGTTCTCGCGGAAGGCAAAGCACGCTCACACCGATGGGCGCCGGAAGCAGGATTCGTCACGTTCATCGTGAACAATGACGAGGATGTGGGCCGCGCAATGGATCTGATCCGGATCTCACATGCTCATTTTGCCGGCAAGCAAGGTGTTCCGCGAATGGAACACGCAATAGACCCAACCGGGACCGTAGTAACAAGGAGCTGACCATGAAATTGTTTGCAATAGGAGCAACTGGCGGAACCGGACGGGAGATTGTTCAGCAAGCCCTCGCGAGAGGTCATCATATCACTGCGTTTGTGCGCGCCCCCGAAAGGGCGACCTTCAGGCAGGAACGGCTTAGTGTTCTCAAGGGGAATGTGATGGATGAAAACCAACTTTCTGAGGCAATCCAAAATCACGATGCGGTCGTTTCTGCGCTAGGACCGCGTGAGGTTTTCAAACCAAGCTCGCTTCTTCAGGACAGTGCGCTTGCGGCTACTCGCGCAATGCAGCGTTCGGGAGTGAGGCGGCTCGTCGTTCTCTCAGCTGCAGCGCATTTCCCGGGTATACCCAATCGGATTGTCAGTTTTATCCTGCGAAATCATATGCGCGATTCGCTTGCCATGGAGAAAGTCGTGCAAGACAGCGGTCTCGACTGGACGATCGCTCGTCCTCCGCGTCTCACGCAGGAACAATACGCAACGTATCGAAGCCGGGAAGGTGCGGCTCCCAGAAGAGGTTTTTCTCTTTCCCGCAAAGCGGTTGCGGCGTTCATGCTCGATGCGATCGAGCAAAAGAAACATTTTCAGAAAATCGTGGGCATTGCGAAATAGCCAGTAGAATCCCCATGTTTATCGCCTACATCGTTGTTACGGTCTTGGCGGCCGCCGCAAACGTGTTTTCGGCCACACTCGATTTCATTCGCTACAAGCAGATCCTCATCAATATGGCCAAAGTAGGCGTGTCGGAGTCGTGGCTAACAACACTCGGCATTCTCAAGGCCGCGGGAGCGCTTGGACTACTGGTCGGCATTCGGGTTCCACTCATCGGAATAGCCGCCGCGATCGGCCTCGTGCTGTTTTTTCTCGCAGCCATCATCACCCACCTGCGCGGCCGGGACTACTCCTTCGGTCTGGCGATCGTGTTCCTCCTGCTGGCCCTCGCCGCACTGGTATTGCGAGTGGGCTCGTTGTGAGCGGGCGTCGAATACAGACGAATCTGGTTGTCGATGACGAAGTTGGATAATGAGAAACGATGATGCGTCCACGATTCGTGCCTATCGTGAAATCGACAAGGTGATTGTTTCTGTAAGAATTGGAAGACTGATGAGCGCCGACCGCATTAAACGAACGACGCTCAGTTTCGTTGTAAGCGCATTCCTTTTCTCATCGCTTGCCCTCTGTTCTTCGGCTGCGACGCTGGATGATCTGAAGAAATTAGAAATCATTTGCTTTGTTCCGTCGTATTTACCGGAAGGATTCCGTTTAAAGAACGCCGAGATCACTTATGACGACGCCGGTCCAGACGAAAAAAAGGAACTTCGATTTCCGCTTTACTCGCTCGAATATGGGGATAGCGGCAAGCGCACATTTTCGATTGAGTCGGCACGCGAAGGTATTGGCGATCGAAACATCATGGAGGACGAGGAGAACGCGGAGGAAACGGAAATCAAAACACCGCTCGGTCCCATGTATCTGATCTATCGGCCGAAAGGAAAAGAGGGCCGCAAGGACGAGATCAAGGCGAATTGGATAGAGGACGCGAACATGAACTCAGAAAAAGCCAAGGGTGCGGAGAGCCATCCTGTTCTCGGCAGATTTCACGGAATTTCTGCGACCGGAATTACACTTGGGGAATTTACGAAGATTGTTCAGTCGCTGCATCCCATCCGGGAGGACACGGCCGCCACGCCGGCAGCAACACAAGCTTCCGCCCGTAAGATTCATCCGAAAGTTTTCAGCATTATTAACTGATGGATCTCGGATTCGGAAAGTCCGGTGGTAACAGAAATTAATCTGGATGCGGTGGAGAAGACTGGGAACGAGTTCAATTCGGATGGCCTGAAGGAAGAAGGCGAATGGCTAAGATGACAACCGCCGCTAGGCGAGATTGGCCAGCGCGGAAGTTCGCAGACCGTGTTGAGGAAATCAGTGATAAGAACAGTACACCTATCAACGCATGTTCGTATGCGTAAGCTTTTGTTTGTCTTCACGATCCGTTTTTGAAACTTGAAATAGTCGCCGTCTTAGCCGCGAGTTCGATCATCGCGGCATCGATCTAATTCAGCCGCGCTCCCGTTCGGTCGGCTCTGGGACGGCGAACCGGATGCCAACAGTCGGCGTACGCGAAGCTTTACAGCCGGTCATATGGCGCCGTGATCCGCCTTCATGATGGCGCTGCTCATTTGACGAATGCCGCCGGACGCGCGCTACCCATTAAATGGACGCAGCTCTTCGGGGTGCTGTCGCAGATAGCTAAGCAGATGCCGTCTGCGTTCCGCGCCACGTGATGTCGCGTGACGACCATCTGCGATCGACGGCGGCAACAACTCGCTATCAATATCGGCGACCTGCTCGTAGATTGCGTGCCAGCGCTTTTTTACTGTCCAGGGAGAAATGAAGAGCGAAGCCGCCAGGTCCTCGCAGGTTTTTCCCATGAGGGCGCGACGCAGAAGCACTTGCTCGGACCGATTGAAGTGAAATCGGGGTGGGGTATAAACGAAGAAACCGGCAAAATAGCTGCCGGGATGGGCGAAGGCCTCTTCTTTTGTCAACCCCACGAGCCATGGCCGTTGCGCAGCTTTTGTAACGGCAGCACCATGTTTTAGAAAGTAGTTGGAATAGTCGCGCCTGAGATGGACCCCGCCGTCAAGCATCCACTGTAACGTTTCCTCTCCAATCGGTTCAGCGAGAAATTGCTTCACGTGATAGCCGCTCAGGGCAACACGAAACGCCTCCCTCTGTTTTTCGCGCACCGCCAGGAATTGCTCACCCGAGAGACTATTGTGCTCGCAGCCTCCGAAACACATCAACACACTTAATCCGTCGTGAGCATTGGCCCGAGCAATCTGCTGGCGATTCAATATGGGCAATTCGCGCGAGGAATAATACCGCGCCATGTGAACGCCGAGGTAGGGAGCAAGTGTCGATTGCACTTCGGAGGCGAATTCGTCAGTAACAAAGAAGGCTGTGTTGAAGGAGACAATTCGCGAACTTATCGGCTTGGACCTGTCCTCGACGACAAGAAGCTGCATTGTTTCATTAGAGAGTAAGGCGCGCCACATCGCGGGCAAAATACGCCAACGGGCTTCGGGGTAAGGAAGACCTAACGATTTGTGGAGAGCGTAGCAACACGCGAGATCGTTCGCGTGGCCTTTTCGTGCCATCAGATTCATCGCGCGCGGCCCTTCCGATCTCGAGTCACGCTCCAGCTCTTCCAAAATCCTTACCTTTTCACCTAAGAAATGCATCTTTTTCACCTAAGAAATACATTCTAATGGAATTCTTTTGAAAATTTCCTCTGGGGATGTCAATGAAATTCCACTTTTAGGGGTCTAGACAGGGGCGGACACCTTGAAGACTATCCACGCAAAATCAGGAGGTGCCCTTATGAGCATGCAACGATTCTTTCACCTACTTAAACTGCCGTTTCTCTGTGCGTTCGTGCTGGCGAATATCGCCCTGCCTGTTCGCTCGAGTTCACCGCAGCCGGCCTCGCCGCCAGGCCCGACAAATACACGGCATTCGCACGAGAGAGAAAAGGCGTTTTATGAAGCTCGCGCGTCTATAAACGGCAGACCTGTCTCTGCGGATATCTACGATCGTGCATTGGACCAGTGGCGGAAAATTCCGCGCGCCTCGGTTGCGCGGGGTCCTTCTATTCCTGCGCCGCTCACCAGCCTGCATGGCGTGGTATGGACGCCGATGGGGCCGAGCCCAGTCAATCAAACATACCAATTCTCCGGAAACTCCTTCACCAGCGAGGTGAACGGGCGCGTCAGTTCCATCGCCGTCAATCCCAATAATCCCAATCTAATCTATCAGGGTTCTTCGGGGGGCGGGGTATGGCGAACGAATAACGGTGGAACTAACTGGACGCCGCTCACCGACCAGCAATCTTCTTTGGGCACGGGCGAGCCAAGCGCAATCGCTGTCGATCCGAGCAACACGAACACGATCTACGTTGGGACCAGCGGGCGCTTCGTGCTCAACATTTCCAAAGGCATTCTGAAGTCCACTGACGGTGGCGGAAGTTGGATCGTCCTCGGTTCCGGATTCCCCAGCGGTAACACCGGCAACGCGCAAACGCTCTTTTCCGGCCAAAACATCAATGTGATCATTGTCGATCCCGCTAATAGCAATGTCCTTTACCTCGGCGCCAGTAATGGTTTGTTCCGTTCGACTGATGGCGGTCGGAACTGGACGCAGGGGACCAATGGCGGTGGAGATGCGCGCTCGTTGGTTTTGGATGCAACCTCGCCCTCGGCAAACCGCAGATTGTACGCAGGAGTCAGCTGCGGTGGAGTCAACTGCAGTGGAATCAGTCAGTCCACCAATGGGGGACAAAGCTGGACACAGATTTTGAATGCTGCCACTCCGGCAGTGGCTGCGCTCTTGCCACCCAACAGCACGATCGGTCAGGTTCTGGTCGATCTGGCACCGCCCACCTCGCCACCCAATCCTGCCGGAATTCAGGTGCTCTACACGAGCATGCAAGGGGCCTGTACCGTGGGCGGTTGTGGAGTTCCCGATCCCGTCGGGTTCTTCCGCAGCACTGATCAGGGTACAACGTGGAATGCGCAAACCGCGACAGGCATGGCAACGAACACTCAGGGCGGTTACAGCTTCGCATTTAGCGTTGATCCTGCCTCCCCTGGTGATGGCTCGAACGACATTATTTATCTTGGGGCTGTAGGCATCACTAAATCAACCGACTCGGGCAACAACTTCAACACTGTCGGTCCCGGCATCCACGTTGATTATCACTCAAACTTTACCTTTTTCCGTCAGCCTTCCCCAACCCCGTCGATCGTCTTCACTGGTAACGATGGCGGCATCTGGAAATCAACGGATGGCGGAGCAACTTGGAGCGGGACCGCACAACCCGGAGCGCCCTCGACGATTAACGCAGGCGGATTGCAAACCACCTTGTTCTATAACATGGACGTTCGAAAGGACGCAACAGCCAGCGTAACCGAGGGTGCCTTGCAAGACAACGGCGTGCCGCGGACTACCGGCTCAATGGCGTGGACAGATACGAAAGGCGGGGACGGATTTTCCATCGCATTTGATACCGTAAACCCAAGCACTGCCTATCATACCAGCGGATTCTATAGCCAGGGTACCTGTCCTCCTCCCCCGGTTATCCCGTGCTCCATCATGTTTCAATCCACTACTTCCGGTTCCACCTGGATAGGCGGATGCTCAGGCTGGTTCAGCCAGACCATTCCCACATCTGAACAGGATTGTGTCACGGCGGCGCCGGGGACTCATCCGATCAAGGTGGATCCGACAGACAGTAACTACGTTTACTACGGCGGAGTCACAGACCTGTTTCAAACGACCAATGGCATGGGCAGTTCGTTTCGGGCTATCGGAAGTGGCTTTGGCCGGCCCACTGCGCTGGACATTGCTCGGGCAAACCCAAACAACGTCGTCGTCGGGTTCAGTGGACAGGTGTGGGTGAGCACAAATGCCAAGGCGCCGTCCGGAGTCACTTTCACCAACATCACGAGGGATTTGCCGACCACGACGAACCGGCCCGTAAGCCGAATCTTATTTGACCCGAACGACCCTACTGTTATCTACGCGACCCTGGTAGGATTTGGTACTCCAGCCAACCCGAGAAACGTCTTTCGCACAACAATCGGGGGAACAACGTGGAGCGACATCTCGCCACCAGTGAATGTTCCCGTCAATGCGATCGCCCTCGATAGCGCTACAAATCCGACAACGATTTACATCGGCAACGACCTTGGTGTCATGCGTTCGGTTGATGGCGCGAGCTGGACTGTCCTCGACGACATCCATCTGCCGAATGTTCCAGTCACCGATTTGGCAATCAACGAGGCTGCCGGGGTGCTGCGCGCTGCCTCGTTTGGCCGTGGTGTATTTGACTTCGCGCAAGCGAGCGGCCCTGTCATTGCGGTAAACGCGCAGAACGGGCTGCAGTTCGGCAACGCGTGCGCCGGAACTCCCCAATACCTGACGATTACAGTGTTTAACGTTGGGACGTCCGATCTTGTGATCAACAGCGTTCAACGGCTCATCGGCTCGACCGACTTTAGTGTTCTCCCGAACCCCCCGACCCCCATCACGATTAGCCCCAACTCTCACGTCGATTTTACCGTGCAGTATAACCCGGTCACCCCTGGGACTCAGCAAGCGACGATCCGCATCACCAGTAACGACCCGGGAGCGCCAGTTTTCGACCTCACTGCAACCGGCACCCAAGCCACTCCTGACATCACGGTCACAGGCTCTACGACTTTTGGCGACGTGTGCCCTGGAAGCTCGGCTGAGAGGACGATCTCAGTGTGCAACGTTGGAGCATGCAACCTTCATGTCACCAGCGCATCGGTGGATTGTCCAGATTTCACGTTGGTTAACAATCCGTTCCCGGCAACAGTAAGTCCGGATTCTTGTCTGGACCTGGTAATCAGGTTTACGCCAACCTCTCCTGGGCCAAAGTCATGCACGTTGACGATTACCAGTGACGACCCGGACACGCCGGTAATTACTTTGACCCTAACAGCGAATACGCCGGCTGCTTCGATCGATGTACCGCTCGACGCCACGTTTCCGCCGACTGTGATTCAAAGCATCGGACCATGTCATTCAGCGAACCCGTTCCCGATCTCAAATACCGGTTCGTGCAATCTTACGATCACGAACATCACTATCAGTGGCACCAATGCGGGCGACTACTCCCTTGCCGGTTTGCCCTCATTCCCAATCATCCTCGAACCGGGGCACATCGTCGGCGAAGGAGGGTTTAGCGTTGTCTTTTCGCCCACAGCTGTCGCGCGCGAGCGCAGAGGCACTGTCTCGGTCACGTACGAAAGCGACCCGATTACTCACACCACGACGACCGTTACGCGGATGCTTTGCGGTGAGGGCGTTAAGACCGGCGCCAGGGTCCTCGTTACAGCGGCCGGAATTCCGCTCGCAAGTGTGGACAAGATTCAGCTCCAGCGCCTCACTGTAAACAAGGACAGCGACGTGGTGCACAATGCGCCGCTTCAGACGGTAACACCGACACTACCTTGTTTACCATTCCAGTTCCATCGCGAATACGGCACAGTTTCCAATCCGATCCAATTACTCACCGGCTCGTACCAAGTCACCGTTCAAGCCACCATCAATGGCCACAAGCGCACGCAGAGCGCTGCCTTTGGGCTTGGTACCTGCGACTTCAACCCGAATGTGGTAGTGAACTTTCCGTAGTTACTTTGGAGAGGGGACTTCTGAGGATGCGAAGTCAGTAACTCAAGGGAGCAGACAGCTTGGGCCTAGGCCCCCATTATGTTCGCTTTCCTTGCCCGGTGATACATTTCGTGCTGAGAACGGCCCAAGAAACCAACCGATGCGCTGGTAAAATTTCTGTGAGAGAAAGCGATTCGATCTGAAGTAACGTTCGAATTCAATTAGAACGGACGGTTCGAATAAGTATGAGCGCGGTGACAGCGCTTCCAACGGCCAAAGCCGCCCCGAGCGCCATGACCGCTCGGAAGCCTGAGAGGAAAGCTTCATCGATTGCGCGGCGAATCAATTGTTGAGTAGCCGGGTCCTGATCTTTCGGAACCATAATGTCAGCGAGTTTGGCGCGCTCCGATTGCAACGATTGCGAAACTGACGCCGGCAACTTCATTTCCACGAGTCGCTGGTCGAACCGGTCATTGAAAACGTGAAGCATCACGATTCCAAGGACGGCGATCGCGAGAAGTCCCGCGGTTCTTGCGACCGCGTTGTTCACGCCCGATGCAAGTCCAGCGCGATTTTGTGCGACGGAATTCATCACGGTAGTGGTGAGGGGCGCCACACTTACTGCCATGCCCAGGCCGAGAATGAGGATGGGCGGAAAGAAATTTGTCCAATAACTGCCGCCAACGCCCGGCCGAATGAAAAGTAAGTAACCGAATGCGGCGATTAACGGACCCACAATCAGCGGAAGTTTTGCTCCGTAACTCACGACAAGTCCGCCCGACCAACGCGAAAGAAAAGAAATGACCAGGATGAAAGGCAAAAGGGCCGCGCCTGCTGCGGTAGCCGAGTAGTGTTGGATCTGAATCAAATTGAGCGGCAGGAAAAAAAGTGCCCCGCCGAGCGCACCGTAAAGCAGGAACGTCAACAAATTCGCTCCCGTAAATGTGCGGACACGAAAGAGCGTGAGCGGCAACATCGGCTGCGAAATTCGCGCTTCGACGAACAGGAAAATAATCAGAAGCGCACCCGCGGCTATAAGAACGACAACGACCGATCGATCGCTGAACCCGAGTCGTGACGATTCGATCAGTGCGTAAACGAGCGCGCCTAGGCCTGTCGCAGCCAAAATTGCGCCGAGCCAATCGACCCGCGTGTTTTCCTTGTCCGAAGTATCCGCTACGTGGCGAAGCGCGATGAGAATGACAAGAAGCGCGAGTGGAAGATTGATAAAAAACACGGCGCGCCATGAAACGTGTTCGATCAACCATCCCCCGATGACTGGGCCGATACCGGTAGTGATCGCGCTGAAGCCCGACCAGGTCCCGATAGCGCGGCCACGCTCGTTCTCTGAAAAAGAGTTGCTGATGATGGCCAGACTGCCAGGAATGAGTAGCGCCGCGCCAAATCCTTGAAGTGCGCGAGCAGCAATCAGTTGGCTGATGTCCCCGGTAAACCCGCACGCGGCCGAGGCTGAGGCGAAAATCGCAACTCCGATCAAAAAAATGCGGCGCCGTCCGTAATGATCGCCAAGCGAACCTCCGACAAGCACGAACGCGGAAAGCAGAAGTGAGTAAGCTTCAATCACCCATTGCAGATCGACAGCTGTGGCGTTGAGATTCGATTGCAGCGCGGGCAACGCGACGTTGACGACGGTGCCGTCGATGAACGCCATGCTGGAAGCGAGGATGGTGGCGGCAAGCACCCAGCGACCGCTCGTTTTCGAACACGGCACTGCCGCCGGGCGCGAACGGATTACGTTTTCGTCACAAGGTTCTTGAAAGATCGCCCACATATTGGCAGCGTATCATCGCCAGAAAATCGTCGGTTTTTCGAACTAAAAAACGGGAAGCCCCTGGATCGTGAGAAGCGCCGCGGAAATAATCGTTTGTGTTTCGCCGGATGCGGGCGATAGTCCGCGCTTATTGGATTACTCTGTTTAACTTCACTGCGCGGTAGATCGTCAGGTGAGCGTCGCTCATTGGTGGTTTGAAACCCGATTCACGGGAACGGCTTTGTAGATCGGTAGTTTGTCCAAATTCAAAACACAATGAAACTGTACGTAGGTAATCTCTCTTTTGAGACCACCGAGAACGATCTTCAGGATCTGTTCGAACAACATGGCACCGTCAACGAAGTCCATCTGATGATGGATCGTATGACTGGCAAATCGCGCGGGTTTGCGTTCGTCACTATGAATGACAACACGCAAGCCAACACCGCCGCGAGCGCGCTCAACGGCCACGAACTCAACGGCCGCGCATTAACTGTGAACGAAGCGCGTCCGCGCGAAGAACGTCCGCGTTCTTACGGCGCGAGGCGTCCTTTTGCCGGTAATCGCCGGTAAATCGGTTTATCTGTAGGGGGTACAGACTGCCTTCGCAAAGCATTGGAGGCTAACAGCATCCCCTGCAGCTCCGAACCCGCCCACGACATCGTGAATTCCGAAAAAGCCATCGAACTGGAGGGCACCATCATGACCGTGCTGCCCGGGACTATGTTTCGTGTCGCGCTCGCGAACGATCATCTCGTTCTCGCGCACATCTCCGGCAAGATGCGCAAACGCTTCATTCGCCTGACGATCGGTGACCGGGTGAAAATGCAGATGTCGCCTTACGACACCGGCAAGGCGCGCATCGTTTATCGACTCTAACATGGCGACGAGATTCCTTTTCGATCCGCCGCGACGGCCAAAAGTAAAGAATGGCCCTAACATCAAGAGCCTTCTCGTGCGTTGTCCTTCCACTGCAAAACTCACCGATACCGGAAAGACGATCGACGAAAAGCGCTGGCAGACGGCTACAGTGAAGACGCAAAAGTTCACCTGTGCGCACTGCGGCGGCGTTCATACCTGGACGAAGAAGGACGTGGTTCTCGGTCGGCCAACATACTGAACCGGTGGAATCTGACTCGGTTTTCTTGCCTTGCCTTTCCGCATCCCATCACACCGCATTAATTGGACGACGAGTTCGTTCCTGATAGGCACGTTCCTTCTCACACTCACTGCAGTGCCGCTTTACCTGTGGTATTTCGGTATTGATTGGTTCTACTTTGCAGTCTTTGGAGTCATGCTGGCCGTGACCGGCTTCAGCATCACGCTTGGTTATCACCGGCTATTTTCGCATATAACTTTCCGCGCCGTGCTGCCGGTGCGTCTGTTCACGCTCATCTTCGGCGCCGGTGCTTTCGAGAATTCTGTCCTGATGTGGGCAAGCGAACATCGCCGGCATCATAAGCATGTCGATCACGACGAAGATCCCTACGACATCAGCAAAGGTTTTTTCCACGCGCACATCGGCTGGCTCTTGTTTAAGCTTCAGCCGCAACCGCCGTTCGATAACGTTAACGATTTAAAGAAAGATCCGTTGGTGATGTGGCAACATCAGCACATTCATTTGCTGGCTGTGCTGGTCAGCTTTGTTCTGCCGACCTTGGCTGGCGCGTTGTGGGACGGATGGGTCGGTGCGCTTGGTGGTTTTCTCATCGGCGGCGTTGCCAAAGTGGTTGTGCTCCAACATGGCACGTTCCTGATCAACTCCGCCTGCCACACCATTGGGCGTCAGCCCTATTCAACAAAGTGCAGCGCGCGCGATTCGTTTGTCCTGGCGCTGTTTACCTTCGGCGAAGGCTATCACAATTATCACCACGAATTTCAGCATGATTATCGCAACGGCGTGAAACCGTGGGAGTGGGACCCGACAAAGTGGTTGATCTGGATTCTGTCGAAGCTCGGATTGACGACCGATCTGCGTCGTGTTCCACTGGAAAAAATCTCCTCTGCGCAAGCGCGACTACGGGAGTTGAAAGTCACTAGGCTTCGCTGAACAGCTCCGGCTTGGCCGTTGTATCAGTATTTGGCGCGCTAGCCCCAGAGCTGCCGTGGCGGCGAACCTATTCTGCCGTTCTCGTACGGGAGAGGATGCTCGCGATCGCGGGCGAGGAGTAATGGTCCATCGAGGTCAACGTAATCGGCTGCGCTGGCCAGAAGCCAGGCGGGAGCGATTCCTAGCGAAGTGCAGACCATGCAACCGATCAGTAGTTTGAAGCCGCTTTCACGTGCGCGTTCGCATAAGTGCAGCGCTTCGGTCAGACCGCCGGTCTTGTCGAGCTTCACGTTGATCATCTCGTAGCGGTTTTTCAGCTGCGGAAGATCGGCGATGGTGTGGCAACTTTCATCCGCGCAGACGGGAATCGGATGATCCAGATTTTCGAGCACTTCATCTGCGTTTGCTGGAAACGGTTGTTCGATTAATTCGACGCCTAATTGTTTTAGCGCCGGCGAAACTTTGCGGTAATGCGCTGGCGACCACGATTCGTTCGCATCGATGAGAAGACGCGCCGCTGGCGCCGCTTTGCGAACAGCCTCCACGCGCCCACGGTCCGCATCATCACCGCCTAGCTTCAGTTTTAAAATCGAAGAACTTGCAGCGGCTCGTGCGGCGGCGCCCATTGTGTCGGGCGCGTCGAGACTGATCGTGAACGATGTCTCAAGTTCTGGAGCGATCGAAAAATTCGCCAGTTCCCAGACGCGTTTACCAGAAATTTTCGCTTCCAAATCCCACAGCGCACAGTCCAAGGCATTTCGTGCCGCGCCGGGCTGTAGCAATTGTTGCAGTTTATGGCGATCCAAATCGTTCTCGCTTTTGATCGATTCGATTTGTGCCAGGACCGCGGCGGTGTTCTGATTGTATCGAGCGATCGGCACGCACTCCCCGCGTCCGATGTATTCGCCATCGCTTACCGTGACAACAACGACTTGTGCTTCAGTTCGGCTCCCGCGCGAAATCCGAAACGGTTGTTTCAGCGGCCAAACTTCTTCGCGAGTTTCGATCCGCATTGATCTCTAAGGAACGCAGGAAAACAGGAAAGCAATTTAAGACTTTAGTTTGTCGGCGTCTTTTTCTGCATTCCTGATTTCCTCAGCGATTAAATTCGCTTTCTTCATTTTCTTGTGGTGGTTCGCCAACAACGAAGCGCAGCTGCTGGATACGTACGGCCTGCGAATTTGTAGGACTACTTGATTTTCGCTGGATCGTACGGCTGCCATTTATCCTCGATCCGTTCCAACCATTCAATTTTACCCGACCGCCGGTAAATCCGATAGCGGTCGACTACCGGACTCGTTTCGGGATCGCCGCCGCATTTGGCGTTGTGGTTTTCGCGGAGAACAAACTGAAAGTAAGCGTCGGTTGTTTCTTCTGTGCCGTAACTGACGCAATCCAATGAGATTCGGTGCGTGTAGACGCCATCGCGCTTAAGGGTGCGCTGGAGTAATGCCAGGGCAGCGTCCTCATCAAGCGGATGAGATCGGGGACTAGCCTGGACGACGACTGGTGAAACTAGAACTACCGCGACAACGGCTGCCGCAATGAATCCGGAAATGTGATTCATACACCTAACGAAACACTGTTAACGGTTGGCAAGTGTTACATCCTATCACGATTTGAGTTGCCTGCCGACGCGGCGATTCGAAAAGATCGTCGTTATGAAAATCACCAAAAACATTGGCATGCTTTTGCTCGCGGTTTATTTGATCGTTGACGGCCTGCTAGGATTCGGATTGAATTTCGGGCCGGCCATCTTCCTACTCTACGTTGTGGCGCTCGCCGCCGGCATTTTTATTCTCATCGGCAAATGATCGATCAGGGTCTCTAAGGGACGCAGGGAAGCAGGAATTGAGTCGGCAGTCTCAACTTTCACCGCAGAGATCGCGGAGTTCGCGGAAGCAACGCAAAAAGAGAAACTTCGTTTGGTCCGTGTCCTTTATGGCAAATCCGATTTGAGGTTATTCCTGCGTTCCTGCTTTCCTTAGAGATTCAGGTCCGGAGCGCCTTGGTGAAGCGGACGAGCTCATCAGCGACTTGTTCGATTCGCTGCGTGATTTTTTTGTCCGTGATGTGCTCGCCCTCGAAAGCGTCACTTATAGCAAACGCGAAGCGTGGAACAATCACGCATCGAAAATCGAGCATCAAACTGTTGGCATAGGCCATAACCGACATGTAACTGGCGTGGCCTCCGGCGGCGCAAAGGAACCCGACGATTTTGTTTTCCCACGCGCTTCCAGTGAGCTCAATCATGTTCTTGGTGGCGGCGGCGACATCGTAATTGTATACCGGCGCAGCGATGAGGATGCCGTCCGCGCGTTCGATCGCCGTGCTCAATTTTTTTGACCCAGGCATGCCGTAACATTTGTCGGCGTCGCAGAGTGGCAGCTCCATTTCGCGGATGTCGATCCAATCACAATCGACTTTCTTTTTTTGCAGATGTGCAAAAGCCGTACGTCCCATACGACGACTGTTGCTGTCGGGGTTACCGCTTGTGCTGATGACGAGATGCCTCGGCATTACTACTTCAAATATTTATCAAACCAGCCGACAGTTTGATCCATTCGATCGGCTTGATTCTTCGCTTCGATGAAGAGATGGCCTTCGCCCGGATAAATGACCAGCTGTGTCGGCACACCGAGGGTTTTCAACGCGTGCCAGAATTCGTAGGACTGCGACGCAGGGCATTCCGCATCGCGCTCACCGACAATGACGAGGGTGGGGGTCTTCACGTTTTTAATAAAACGAATGGGAGAACTTTTCTCATAAACGGCCGGATCATCATAAACTGATGCGCCGAAGAACGGGATCATCCATTGATCGATCAGGTTCTGGCCGTAGTAACTTTGCCAATTGGCAATGCCGGCGCCTGCGACAGCAGCGCCGAAGCGATTCGTTTGCGTAACGGTCCACATCGTCATGAAGCCGCCATAACTCCAGCCAGTCACGCCGAGGCGGTTAGGATCAATGGGATACTTTTTCGTGATCACGTTGATGCCGGCCATCGTATCTCGAAGATCCCCGCCGCCAAAATCTTTCACGTTTGCACGGGTGAAATCTTCGCCCGCGCCGTAACTGCCACGGGGGTTGGGGAGAAAAACGTAATAACCACGTACGGACAGCGCTGCGATGATCGCGCGAGACATTCCGAACGACGCCGGCCACTCTGACGTCGTTACGCCGGATGGACCTCCGTGAATGAGCACGACCATCGGATATTTCTTGCCGGGTTCGACTTTGGCCGGCGGAATTAACCAGCCCTGAATGTTAAATCCTTCATTAGTCCACTCGACACTTTCGGCTTTACCACAGTTCGCCTGCAACTTCGCGTTGTCGCTGGTGAGTGGCTGCAATTTCCCAGGCGGCCCGGCGAAAACTTCTGGCGGCGAGTTATAGGTGCTGCAAACAGCGGCGGCGAATTTGCCATCTTTCGACAAGGCGAAGTTCGGAAAATTGCCAAATGCGTGAATGCCTTCCGGGCCTTTCCAAATTGTACGCACGGAATTGTCCGCCAGGCTCAACTCGGAAATCGCGCTTCCGCCACCCAAATACTCGACCAGCAGGATTCGATCGGGGCCCAGCCAGAAGAATGAGTTAACCGAAGTTTTCCTGCCGCGCGTGCGATTCACCACATTGCGACCGTCAGCGGTCATCGTAAACAGATCGCCGCCGTGAGATCCTTCGTCGCTCATCAAGCCTTCGATGAAGGCGATCGACTTTCCATCGCGTGACCAGCGCGGCACTGCGACTTGAAGCGAGGGTTTGTAGATGGAGGTGGCGTTGCTCTGCGCAATTTCAATTGTGTAAATCTGCGCGATCCACCAATTGTTGTCGCCCGGTCCTGGCGCCGCCGTTGCGACGAAACTCTTGTCATCTGGCGACCAATCGTAATCGTAAATGTGGAGATTCTCCGGGGACACCTGTCGTAACTGGCCGGTGTCAACGTTGAGGACGGCGATCCGCTGATTATGAATAGCGGTGTCGATTACGCCGGTCGTCGTTGGCGCGGCCATTAAAGGCCCGCCGCCACCCGCGCCTTGAATGTAGAGAAAAGCAATCTGTTTCCCATCGTGCGACCAACGCGGACGCGCTGCGTATCCATTCAGGTTTGTATTTTTTTTTGGACTGGAGCCATCAGCATTCACCATCCAGAGTTGGCGCTGCTCTTTCTCGCCACCGCTTGAAAAGACTGCGAGCGTTTTGGAATCGGGGGACCAAACGGGATCGAAGTCGGTCCTTTCGCCAGTGATTGGAATTTTAACCATTACTGCCCGTGTGTTTGCTGATGTTGCACTGATGTAGGTTT
>WNFY01001979.1_pt1 | contig 19486 bp, 15 predicted proteins | sample 5400091 | NCBI WGS metagenome assembly WNFY01 (sample SAMN13153364, study PRJNA577476) | soil metagenome | isolation source: 60 cm soil or saprolite under grassland replicate 1 | place: USA:California | collected 2016-06-15
GCCGGTATTGTTACGAAGGGCATCAGCACCGTTGGCCGTGTCTTGGACCCCGACCGTATTGCCAAAGAGCGCGCCAGCGCCGGTGGCAGCGTTATCTCTGCCTTCTGTATTGCTAAAAAGAGCAAATGCTCCCATGGCGCTGTTTCGGGTGCCGATGGTGTTGCTAAAAAGCGCCCCGACGCCAGCAGCGGTATTGTTGTCTGCAGCGTTGGCAAAGAGCGTCCCAGCGCCAACGGCTGTGTTGAAGCTGCCGATGGTGTCGCTCCGGAGCGAAAGGAAACCGACTGCCGTATTGAACCCGCCAGTGGTGAGACTCAAAAGTGCCGCGTGTCCTTCTGCTGTGTTGCCGCCGGGATAGCCGCCGTCCGGCGCTGGAACAACCGCCTGTGCCATTGGCGAAATGGCAAAGGAGACGAGCACCAGCACAACAAGTAGCAAGGCGCTTCCGTTGAATTTCTGATTCGTGTAATTGCCGTCTTTGAATCTGAATATGTTCATGACTGTTTCCTCCTTCCCTCAGTGATTCTTTTACTGCTTGTTGACCGCTATTTGCGGCGCAGATTTGTTCAATTCAAGCTGGTCGCTTACTCTTTGCAGGCCTGTAGTAAGCGTTTCAATTTGCCTCTGCTGCTCAGCAGAGTCCCGCTTTAACTGCGTGATAATCGCTTGCTGTTCCTCATTCCTGCAGTGCTCTTTGAGGAATTCGTTGAGCAACATCGCGTTCACCTGGTCGTAGCGCACGCTGTAGGGTTTGCCTTCCTTGTCGCGCACCACCAGGTCAGGATTCACCTTGTCCACCTCTTCGGCCACGAGTCCCAACTGTGATATGCCTACTGGGTCGATCTCCTTTTTGTAGCGGAAGGTGACTGGTTTAAGCGCAAAGAGCGCTTCACTCGCCCGCTCCATTGGCTTGATATCGTCTTTGAACCGGCAGGAGGAAGTCAACGTTCCCAGCTTGTGGTTTGAATTAACGTAAACCGCCGCGCCCGACGCAGAAGTTTGGCCAAAAATATTTCCGATATAGCAGCTGTTGGTCGCGTTCGCACCATCGGCGCCGATACAGATAACGTTCTCGGCAGTGGTCACGCCGCTGCCGGCAAGTATCCCTAAGGCGATGTTGGCGTTGCCACTGATGCTGTTGGCGAGCGCGGCATCACCCACGGCCGTGTTTTGGAAGCCTGCAGTGTTGCTGTTGAGCGCTTGAGCGCCGATGGCCACGTTGGCGCCTCCGGTGGCGTTGTTAACGAGCGCACCAGCACCGTTGGCCGTGTTGAAGGCGCCGGTCGTGTTGTTACGGAGTGCACTGTCCCCGGTGGCAGTGTTGGAGTCGCCAGTGGTGTTGCTAGAGAGAGCTACAAGACCAATGGCCGTGTTGCCAGCGCCCTCGGTATTATTATACAGCGCTCGATAGCCAAAGGCGTCGTTGCCCAAGCCGCCTGTGGCATTGCCAAGAGCTTGAAAACCGATGGCCGTACAGAGACCGAGCTGCTCGAAGCCCACTGGGCCGGATATAAAACTGTGAAGCGCCTGATAACCCACAGCGGTATTGGCACTGGCAACGGTGTTGCTCTCAAGGGCCTGCCACCCGACAGCGACATTCGGGCCGACATCGAATCCTTGGATGTTTCCCAGCGTGCCGCCAGTCGTGTTGTTCAAAAGCGCGTTAGAGCCAATAGCTGTATTCCCCGCCGCAGTGTTGTTTAGAAGGGCGACCGCTCCAATGGCCGTGTTATTTCCGCCGACGGAATTGAGTAAAAGCGCCGCCGTGCCAACCGCCGTATTCTGATCCCCGGTGTTGAGCACGAGTGTTCCAGCGCCAACTCCGGTGCAGAAGCTCCCGGTGGTAAGGCTCTTGAGCGAAAACCAGCCGACTGCTGTGTTGAACCCGCCAGTGGTGAGACTGAGAAGGGCAGCCTGCCCTTCTGCCGTGTTGCCCCCGGGATAGCCTCCGTCCGGCGCTGGAACAACCGCCTGTGCCATCGGTGAAATGGCAAAGCAGGCGAGCACCAGCACAAGAAGAAACAAAGCGCTGCCACCAAATTTCTGATTCGTGTAATTGCAGTTTTTTAATCTGAATAAGTTCATGACTATTTTTCTCCTTCTCTCAATGGTTGACCCAAGCGATTCGCACGTCTGAAAGAGGGGAGAAATGCCGAGAGAACGGCTTTCTTTACCCTGCCCCCGGATTCAGATCGTAAAAGGCGTTTCTAGCAAAATCCCGGCCAAATTGTCAATCCAAAACGCCTAAAAGTTAGCGCAACGATTGGTCGACTTGGAAGGCCAGCGCCCGACCTCGGGGTGATTTCGTTCCGAGGTCAGCCTTCCCGCAAATTGAGCGCTCTGCGATTATTGTTCGTTAATGACCATCTGCGGCGCAAGGCGGCTCATTTCGACTTGTGCGCTCACTTTCTGTAGTCCTGCAGTAAGCGCTTCAATTTGCTTTTGCATCTGCTCCACTTTGCGGTGCTCTTTGAGAAATTCGTTGAGCAACATCGCGTTCACCGCGTCGTAGCGGACGCTGTACGGTTTCCCTTCTCGATCGCGAGCGATCAGATCGGGATTCACCTTTTCTACATCCTCTGCTAGGAGGCCGAAACTAAGTGGACGAGTCGGTTCAATCTCCGCCTTGTAGCGGAAGCTCAGCGGCTTGAGATTGTAGATTACTTCGCTGGCTGCGCCCATCGGTTCAATCTCGTCCTTGAAACGCCGTGAAGATACTTGAGCCCCGAGCTTGCCCTCTGAGTTCACATAGACAGCTTGCGATCCCCCAGACTGATTCCAAATACTACTGATATAGCAACTGTTACTCACGTTGTCGCCGGCGACAGTGCCGATACAGATAACGCCGTTGGCAGTAGTGACGGCTGAGCCCGCAAAAAAACCAATGGCGATATTGGTCTCACCTGTAGTGTTCGCGTCGAGCGCATCAACACCAATCGCAATGTTGCCGCCGCCGCTGGTGTCACTAGATAGCGCACGAGCGCCGATGGCCGTGTTGCTGAACCCGGTGCTGTTCACTAGCGCCTGATGACCGACCGCGGTGTTGTCGGCGGCCGCAGTCTCGCTAGTAAGCGCACTAGAACCTACCGCCGTGTTAGTGACGCCAGTGGTATTGCTCGCGAGTGCACCGGCACCGATAGCGGTATCGGCGTCTGCAGTGGTGGTGCTCCCGAGCGCACCGTTCCCAATCGCCGTGTTGTTGCTGCCGGTTGTATTGCCAGCGAGTGCGAAATTACCGGTGGCGGTGTTACCGCTGCCAGTCGTGTTGGCAAAAAGCGCCGCATTACCGGTTGCGGTATTATCTGCGCTGGTAGCGCTGTTAAAGAGGGCGAATGCTCCGTTTGCGGTGTTGCGAAATCCGCTAGTGTTGCTCAAAAGTGCTCCGGCACCAGTGGCTGTATTTTGGTTTCCGGTGTTGGCAAGGAGCGTTCCAGCGCCGACACCAGTGTTGAAGTTGCCAGTGAGATTGCTCTCGAGTGAAAGGAATCCAACTGCCGTATTGTAACCGCCGCTGGTGAGGCTAAGAAGGGCATTTCGCCCCTCGGCTGTGTTGCCTCCGGCATAGCCCCCGTCCGGAGCGGGCATAACCGCTCCCGCTCTTGGCTCAAGTGCAAAGCACGCGAGCGCCAACGCTACGACTGCGGCATAAACAATTTTCGTTATCGTTTTCATCTGTTTCTTCCTCGTTTTGGTTTGTGATTCTGTCTGTATTGGAACTGTTTAATTCATTGACCTGCGTCACTGATCATTCAAAACGCCTCGCAGTTCAGGCTTTCCTAGTTCGAACTGGGCGCTTACCCTCTGGATCTTTGCATCTTGCTCTCTCAGATGCGCAGCGAGAGCCTCCAATCCACTTTGTTGCCGGGCGATTGTCGCTTCCTGATTTGCCACCGTGCGCTTTAAGTCTACGATACTTGCTTCTTGTTTTGCCGCTGTGGATTTCAGTTCCTGCACGGCCTTGTGCTCTTTGAGGAACTCGTTGAGCAACATCGCGTTCACCGCGTCGTAGCGCACGGTGTAGATTTCGCCGTTCTCGTCGCGCACCACCAGATCCGGATTTACCTTGGCTACTTCTTCGGCAATCAAACCAAATTCAGGTCTGTTGGTGTTGTCGCTCTTGTAGTGAAACGTTACTGGCTTGAGCGCCAGGATGGCTTCGCTGGCGCTGTCCATCGGTTTAATCTCTCTCTTGAACCGGCGCGAGGAGCTGGCCGTGCCGAGTTGACCCCCGGAGTCGATCAGGACCGGTATGGCGTTGGCGTTTCCCGTTGTAACCCCACGAATGTTGCCGATAAAGCAGCTGTTGTCCACGTTCGCACCATTGGTGCCGATACAAATAACGTTACCGGCCGTGGTGACGTTGTCGCCAGCACCAATGCCCAAGGCGATATTGTAGAAGCCGGTGGTGTTGTTTTCGAGCGCAAACGCACCATCCGCCGTGTTGAAGCTGCCGGTGGTGTTGTTCAAGAGCGCGCGAAAACCGTTGGCTGCGTTGACGTTGCCGGTGGTGTTGCTCTGGAGCGCGATTACACCGACGGCCACATTCTGGGCCCCAGTCGTGCTGCTAAACATTGCGCCTTCCCCAATCGCCGTGTTTCGATCGCCGGTGGTATTGCTTGCGAGCGCCCCATTGCCGAACGCATTGTTAAAGGGCCCGGTGGTGTTGCTGGAGAGCGCTTGAGCACCGACGGCGTTGTTATTGACCCCGGTGGTGTTGCCCAGGAGCGCACCAGAACCGTTGGCCGTGTTTTGGCTGCCGGTGGTGTTGCTAAAGAGCGCGTTAATACCGTTGGCCGTGTTGTCGTTGCCGGTGGTGTTGTTAAAGAGTGCGGCACGACCATTGGCGGTGTTGCTGAAGCCGGTGGTGTTGTTAAAGAGGGCGATCGCTCCATCGGCCGTGTTGAAGAAGCCAGTGGTGTTGTGATAAAGCGTATTAACGCCATTGGCCGTGTTGTAGTCGCCGGTGGTGTTGCTGATAAGGGCATTAACGCCGGTGGCCGTGTTTTGGTTGCCAGTGGTGTTTCTGAAAAGGGCGCGGAATCCCTCTGCCGTGTTATAGTTGCCGGTGGTGTTGTGATAGAGCGCTTGAAAACCAAGAGCGGTGTTGTCGATCCCGCTGGTCAGGCTAAAGAGCGCCGAAGTTCCCTCAGCCGTGTTGTTCCCCGTATAGCCGCCATCCGGCGCCGGGCTGACCGCGAAAGCATTCGGGGCGGGCCAAAGCGCAAAGCAGCCGAGCACGAGCGGGATGAGAAGGAAACCACGACGCAAAGGCGACCGGTCGGTTGATTTTCTTAAGTGTAGAGTTGTCATATTTTTCGTTTTCAGTTTTTTAGGTTGCTTTGTTTAGCTGCATTAAGTGCTATCCACTTATTGATTGTTGAGGACCACTCGCGGCGCAGGTCCACCATGGCGGATTCGTCCAGTCGCGAACTTGCCTATCTCGATTTGCGCACTCACTTTTTGGATTTGCGCTGCCTGTTCTTTGAGCTGTGCGGTCAGAACCTCTATTCCCTTCTGTTGCTGCGCGGCAGTGTACTCCGAGTCCTTTCTTTGCCGTGCGATGGCCGCCTCGAAATCTTTTTGTTGCTGCGCGACGCTTGACTTTAACTCAGCAATAGTCGCCTGGTGTTCCTCGACCTTCCGATGCTCCTTGAGGAATTCGTTGAGCAACATTGCGTTTACTGCGTCGTAACGCACGCTGTAGGGTTTTCCGTCCTTATCGCGCACCACCAGGTCAGGATTTACTACTGCCACGTCCTCGGCTATTAATCCAAACTGCGGTGTGCCCTTTGCATCAGCCTTGTAGTGAAAGGTGACCGGTTTAAGCGCCAGGATCGCTTCGCTCCCGTTATCCATTGGCTTGATGTCATCTTTGAACCGTCGGGCCGACGTAGTCATGCCGAGTTTACCGTCTGAGTTAACCAACACTGCCGTTCCTTGGGAAGAGACCTGGCCAAAGATGCTCGCTATGTAGCAGGCGTTGCTCTCGCCAGCGACACCCATCATGCTTGTGCCGATATAGACGTTATTGGAACCCGTCGTTGCATTGAACCCGGCTAACGAGCCCAATGCGACGTTGCCGCCGCCGGTGTTGTTGCCGAGCGCGTTCGTACCGACGGCCGTGTTGCCGTCGCCGGTGGTGTTGCTATTGAGCGCCAACGCACCGTTTGCCGTGTTGGCGCCGCCGGTGGTGTTGCTGCCGAGCGCCAATACACCGGTGCCCGTGTTGCCGCTGCCGGTGGTGTTGTTGCCGAGCACCAACGCACCGGCGGCCATGTTGTCGCCGCCGGTGGTGTTGCTATTGAGGGTGAGATCGCCGATGGCTGTGTTCTTCGTACCGCTAGTATTGCTTTGCAGCGCGCCATCACCAAAGGCGTTATTGAACTGTCCATTTATGTCAGAAAAGAGCGCATTCGCGCCAAAGGCATTGTTGAAGTTGCCGATCACGTGCGAATAGAGCGCGCTATTACCTATGGCATTGTTCCGCTCGCCTTCAGTATTGCTAAAAAGGGCGAACGCTCCAGTCGCCGTGTTGGCGCCACCTGGGTGGTTGTTAAAAAGCGCAAATGCTCCGTTAGCCGTATTGCCAGCACCAGTGGTGTTGCTTAGCAACGCTCCAGCGCCCGTGGCCGTATTTTGGTCTGCGGTGTTAACAAGCAGCGTGCCGACACCAACGCCCGTATTGGACGTGCCGTCAGTTATGCTCAGGAGCGAAAGGAACCCAACGGCCGTATTGTAAGTGCCGGTAGTGAGGTTAAGAAGGGCCTTCGTCCCTTCTGCTGTGTTGCCTCCGGGATAGCCGCCGTCCGGAGGCGGCTGGACCGCCTGCGCTGCTGGCAAAGGCGCAAGGCAGGCAAGCACGAAGACGATATGAAATAGTGGAGTTGCTTTTTGGAGTTGGATCAGTGGATTCATGGATATTCCTTCCTCTTCCCCGCGCGGTTAGATTTCTGGAATTGCGGGTCCGGAAGAGACGAAGAACCAGCGGGGAAAATGTCCTCCGCCTGATTCAGATCCGTTTAGCGACGTTGAGTTTCGGAAAAATCTCGACTGTTCGTCAAGATTAAACGCTAACCACGGATTGCACGGATAAAACGGATGTTTGGAGTGACAGCAAGTATTTGCGCCTGAAAGAACTCGCGAACACACAACAATACGGATCTCCATGGCTGAGTCTTATCCGCGCTATCCGCGTAATCAGTGGTTCTTACCGCGCTAATGGGTGTGGCGCGCTAGCTTTCTGGATTCACCGGGAAATGCTTGTTCTTGAGACGCTCAGGGACAAGTTCGGTTTGTTCGGACTCAATCTTTTCTGTCGCGGCATTAAGCGCGTCGTAAGCTTCGCGGCTTTTGGCCGCGCGACACATGTAAGCGGTGGCATGCGCAAGCGGGATGCGCGCCTCGGGCAGGCCGACAAATTCGACTGCCTGCTGCGTCGCGATCGCCAGCGGCAATGCTTCCGGATCAGCAAGACCGATGTCTTCGCTGGCGAAGATAACGATGCGTCGCGCGATGAAACGGAAATCTTCGCCGGCGTGAAGCATTTTTGCCAGCCAGTACATTGCGCCGTTTTCATCGGACCCCCGCATGCTTTTGATGAACGCGCTGATTGTATCGTAATGTGCGTCGCCGGCTCGGTCGTACACCACCGCCTTCTGCTGAATGCTTTCTTCGGCAACTTCAACTGTGAAATGAATCACCGGCTCGTTGTAGCCGGGGGCGTTGACCCCGTGGGCGCGAGACTCTTTTTCACGTTTCCGACTGGGGACCTCAACATAGTCGGCTACAGATGGTGTCGTGAGCACGCCAATCTCGAGCGCGTTTAAGCATTTGCGCGCGTCGCCATCGCTGAGCTTCGCGAGATGGCGGCGCGCATTTTTGTCGATCTTCACTTTGTAATTTCCGAGGCCACGTTCTTTATCGGCCAGCGCGCGGTCTATCAATTGTTCTAGTTGTTCAACGCTCAGCGGTTCGAGCCGAAAGACCTGCGAACGCGAGACGAGCGCGCTGTTCACATAAAAGAACGGATTGTATGTAGTCGCGCCAATCAGACGGAGACTCCCAGCTTCCACGTCCGGCAAAAGGATGTCCTGTTGCGCTTTGTTAAAATGGTGGATCTCGTCGATGAACAGGATCGTTTTTTGCCCAGATGTTTTAAGGCGATTCGTCGCGGCAGCAATCACGCGGCGCATTTCGGCCACGTTGCTTTCCACGCCGCTGATTCGAATGAATTTGGCGTGCGTCGTCTCCGCTATGACGCGAGCGAGCGTGGTCTTTCCGCTGCCGGGCGGTCCGGAGAAGATCACCGACGGCAGACGATCGGCTTCAATGGCGCGTCGCAAAAGTTTGCCGGGGCCAAGGATGTGTTCCTGGCCGACAAATTCCTCCAGTGATCGCGGGCGCATGCGGGTGGCAAGCGGCGCAGCGCTGTCTGCCGCTTCAATCTCTTCCTTTTGCTCGAATAGATCGTGCACCGGGGAAATTACGGCGCGCCCGTGGTGCAGGCAATCCGCTCCGCGTCGCGTATTGAGATTGCATGCCGTGACAGTTAAGCTCTAACGGCAACATGCTTGCTTTGTGCGCGACAAATAAGCCAAAAGCCCATCGATGAAATTGCTCAGTGCGCCCCGCCAGCCATTCGTGGGTCTGGCGGTGATGGCTGCAATGGGAATTATCACGGCGGAAATCCTTCCGCTTTCATCCATCGCTGTCACTGCAGCAGCGCTAATCCTCATGCTCTGCATTGTCATTGGGGCCTGCTGGCCGAGACTGGTCGCGACATACGCTATTGTCGGAGCTGGTTTTTTCCTGCTCCACAATTTCACGACTCAGAACACGCCAGGCCAGCAGCTCGCGGATAAACTTGGCAGCCGGCCGCGAGTGGTCACAGCAATCGGCTCCGTTATCAGTGAGCCAAAGATTGCGCCGAGTGGTTTTGCAACGTTTCTGCTCAAGCTCAAGTCAATTGAGTTCGAAGGTCGGAAACAATCCACGCGCGCTGTTTGGCAGGTCCGCTGGAAAAGCGCACCTGAATTTGGCGATGAATTGAAGTTTTTTGGAACTGCCGAGCCGATCCCGCCCCCGCGAAATCCCGGCGAATTCGATATGCGTACTTATCTCGCGCGTCGAGACGTTCGTCGAACGCTCTTCGTTCGTTATCCGGAAGATGGCACGCTGATTCGACACGGCGGGGGTAACCCCATCACGCGGGCAGCGCAGAAGTCGCGGACTTGGATGCAAAATGCGCTTTGCCGAGGACTCGAGGACGCACCCGAGGTTCAAAATTTTCTCAGCGGGATCGTGCTCGGCCTCAGGCACCAGACGCCGGAGGACATCGAAGAACCGTTTCAGCAGACGGGCACGCTGCACCTCTTCGCAGTTGCCGGTCTCCACGTGGGGATCGTGGCGACTCTTCTCTGGATGCTGACGACAGTCGCGCGACTGTCACGTAAAGCGGCGGCCGCAACCATTATTCCGCTGCTCTTCTTTTACGCGGCAGTCACCGGGCTGCACGTTTCCAGCTTAAGAGCGGCCACAATGGCTTCGATTTTGATCGGCGGCTTCTTTTTTGAACGGAAAGCGTTTCTATTCAATAGCCTCGCGGCAGCGGCGTTTTTCATTCTCTGTTGGAATACGAACGAACTGTTCTCCGCTGGGTTCCAGCTTTCTTTCGCGGTCGTTGGCGCGATTGTTTTGCTTGCCGATCCGTTGTTCGCATTTTCGCGGCGCTGCACTGCGCCCGATCCTTTCCTGCCGCCTGCCTTGCTGCGTGGGCCGCGCCGCTGGATGCACTCTGGATACGAATGGCTTTGCGGTGGCGCATCCGTTTCGCTCGCGGCCTGGGCAGGTTCACTGCCGTTTGTTCTGTGGTATTTCCATTTAGTCACACCCATTTCGTTATTCGCGAACCTAGTTGTTGTTCCCATTGCATTTTTTGTCCTCGCCATTGCGCTCCTTTCACTCCTGGCGACACCGCTGCTGCCGTGGCTTGCTCTTATTTTTAATAACGCCAACTGGGCGCTCGCGACGCTGGTGATCGGTATTGTCGACCTGTTCGCGCAAGTTCCAGGCGGACATTTCTATGTTGAACATCCGCATTGGCCCGAAAAGCTGGTCGCCGAGGTGACGGTGCTCGATGTTGGTGCGGGAGCGGCTGTCCACTTGCACGCCGGAGGCGAGGATTGGTTGTTCGACTGCGGTAATGACCGAAGCTACCAACGTGTGGTTCGCGAGTATTTGCACTGGGCAGGCGTGAACCGGCTGTCGGGCTTACTGCTCACACACGGCGATGCGCTGCACCTGGGTGGAACCGCACAATTGCTGGACGATTTTCCTCGAGCGCGTGTGCTGGATAATCCGACGCCAGACCGCTCAACTACTCATCGACGATTGCAACGTCTGTTTCACGAACGCGGAATCAAACCGGCAGCTCTCATTGCAGGCGACAGTTTTCGTCTGTCGCGCGACGTCACTGCTCACGTGCTGTTTCCTCCGCGTAGCTTCAGTTCGCCAATCGCTGATGATCAGGCGTATGTCATCCGCTTGTTGGTGGGGCCAGCGGCGTCGGTCTTGTTCATGTCAGATAGTGGCGTCAAAACCGAACAGGCATTGTTGATCCGCCATCCGAATCTTCGCACCGACATTATCATTAAAGGTCAGCATCATTCCGGACAGTCCGGCTCCGAAGCCTTTCTTGATGCTGCGCGCCCGCGGCTGATCATTGCCAGTTCCCGTGATTTTCCCGATCACGAGCGAATCAGTGATGCGTGGGCCGAAAAATTGCAGGAGCGCGGTATTAAGCTTTTTCGCCAGGATGAGACCGGCGCGGTCACACTGCGCTTCCGCCACGACAGTTGGGAGGCGCAAAGCTATGTCACCGGCGAGATTTTTCGCAGCGCAAGCCAATGAATCGGCGTGCCTTTCTGCCGGAAAACCATGCCAAATTTGCTCGACGGCAATTCGACATCAACCTCGGTCGTTGCAAATCCGGGAGTTGAACGTGCGGTCTCGCTGATTTTTCGAAAGTACCCAACGTCATCGGTGGCGATGTAAATGAGTCCATCTTTTACAACCGCTGTGTGAACGGAGTTCAGGAAATCTGGCGTCACGATTCGGCGCCGGTGATGACGACGCTTTGGCCACGGATCGGGAAACAGAAGATAGAACGTTTCCACTGATCCAGCGGGCAGCAGATAACGCACTGCATAGGAGCTCTCTATCTGCAAGAGCCGCACATTATCCAGATTGGCGCCTTTACGCGCAGAGCTGCGGATTCTTCCCGTCAATCGTTCGATCCCCAGAAAATTCTTGTCCGGCAGGCGTTGCGCCAGCGCACAGAGAAACGAACCCTCGCCGCAGCCAAGATCGACCTGCAATGGCGCTTTCCGTCCGAAGATTTTTTCCAGATCCAGCCCATTCGTCAGCGAATTCTGCGAGTGCGGAATCACTCGAGAACAAACGTGCCTGCGGTGAGCTAAGCTGTCCTCACCCGCAGGCACGCTGAGGAGAATCATACCGCCACTTTGCTACCAGAGGCGCCCCGACCCAAAATGGAATTCCGGCTGAACTGGCCATGTTAATCGCCTCGTGACTTAAGCTCGACCCGGGTATGACAGCTGCACTTGTTGAAGGCAAGCAAAAAAGGTCAGGGTTATTCACAACGCCTCGATTGGAATGGTGTCTAACGCACAACATGAACCGAATTTTTCTTCTCGCGCTCGGCTGCGCCGTATTGATTGCGACCACCGCTAGCGAGAGCGATGCGCAAGATTCCTCGTCAGCGCCGACAAAAACCGCGATTTTTGCTGGCGGATGTTTTTGGTGCATCCAACCGGCCTTCGACAAAGCAAAAGGCGTGATCAAGACAGTCGTTGGTTATTCTGGTGGAACACAACCCAATCCGACTTACGAGCTCGTTACATCGGAAAAAACAAATTACCGCGAATCGATCGAAGTCACCTACGACCCGGAGAAAATTTCCTACGAGCAGCTGCTCGATATTTACTGGCGGCAAATTGATCCGACACAGGCCGACGGCCAGTTCACCGACATCGGCCCCAGTTATCGTGCCGCCATTTTCTACGGCAGCGATGAAGAGAAAAAGCTTGCCGAAATGTCGAAGGAAAAGCTTGCCCAATCCGGAAAATTAAAAAAGCCAATTGTGACCGAAATTTTGCCGGGAATGAGGTTCTATCCTGCGGAGGGCTATCACCAAAAATATTATCAACAAAATCCGGAGCACTTTGAAGCGTTCGAGGAGGGATCCGGCCGCGTTTCCTTTAAGAAGCAGACTTGGAAAGAATAGGCGTCTCAACATCCAACGCCCAACGTCCAACGCCCAACTTATCTGGGATTGGACGTTGAGCGTTCGGCGTTGAGCGTTGGAAGTTTCTTTCTGCGTCGCCTAGACCACCTGCACCCCTTCTCTCGCAGTGCGCTGGGCATAGAGATCGCTCAGGCGTTTCGTCATCGGCCCGACTTCACCATCCCCGATCTGGCGATCGTCGATCTTCGTCACGGCGGCCAATTCGCCCATTGTGCCTGTGCAAAACATTTCGCTCGCACCGTAAACATCGACAACCGACAAATCTGTCTCCACGCAGCGAATTTTCTCGGCAGCACAAATTTCGATCACTGTCGCGCGAGTAATTCCTTCCGGACACGCGACGACACGGCTGGTGGCAAGATCGCCGCTTGCTCGCGATTTATCAGAGTTGCGCACAATGAACACATGCGTCGCGTTCGTTTCCGCCACAAAACCGCGTGTGTCCAGCATGAGCGCGTCGTCCGCGCCGGCTTTGTTCGCTTCGAGCTTTGCGAGAATCGAATTCAACAGATTCGCGTGATGAATACGCGCATCAAGCACTTCGGGCGGTGGTCGACGGATTTTGCTCGTGATTAAAGTCAGTCCGGTTTTGGCGTAAACTGGCGCTTTGTGTTCGGCAAGCACGATTAACGTTGGGCCGCTCTGGTTCAGGCGGGGATCCATTCCCGAAGTGCTCTTTACGCCGCGAGTAAGGCTGAGGCGGATATGCACGCCGTCGAGCATTTTGTTTGCAGCAAGCGTGCGTTTGAGTTCCTCAACGATCTTTTCCCGCGGCGGAATTTCGGCGAACGAAAGCGCGCTGGCCGAACGCTCCAAGCGGTCAAGATGTTCGTGAAGCTTGAAAATGCGGCGGTTGTACAAACGCAAGCCTTCCCAAACCGCGTCGCCGCCCTGAACTGCTGAATCAAACGGACTGATGCCGGCCTTCTCGCGATGCATCAATTGGCCGTTGATGTTTATGATCAGGTCGCGGTTTCGTTCGTCGAATTTCTGAAGCATTGAAAAACAGTTCTAATCAGAAGACCAGAAAAGCAGGAAAAAAAATCAATGTTTCGTTCCTGCCTTCGTGATTCATTGCAATTTGTACTGATACAGCCGCTCATAGCATTCACGACAGCGCTCGTAAATTGCACCATACCGCTCCGGCACGTCGTGATCTCGGTTCCGATACGGGCGGAATGAGTTGCTCCTCGCGACCTCGGTGTACCAATACTTCGCCCAAATCCCGTCTGTCTCACGGACGCCTGCCGCCCACGAAAGCATCGATTCGCGAAACTCCACGCCAACGGCGTCACATAGCAAACGCAGCGTACGCTCGGGATTTTCCAGCACGTCCCTCGCATCGACAACGGCCGGAACCGTATTTGTCCGAGCACAGATGAAATCAAAAATCTCCATCTGCTGCACAAACCCGAGATCTTCCAACGCGGCGTCCTCGCGCTTCTTCACATAGGAAGCAATCACTTCGCGCGGATCGCGAATCAGAAAGCAGTTCGTCACCGCCCCGAGCCACTCGCGATCTATCCCCGGCAACAGGTGGTGCGTCATCTGTTTTTGAAAGAAGATCTGCCTGCCGTTTGGAACCGGGCCAGTCAGGCGCCCAACGACTTTGCGCCAGTCCGTTTCGCCCGTAGCGATCACTTCATCCACGCCGGGATGTTGTTTGCCCGTGGCGTGCAGGTAATACGCGTAAAACGGCTCATCGATGACGAAGGTATCTTGCCGATTGCCCCACGCGCGCATCATCGCGGTAGAGATATTCCGCGGGCCAGACCACATCGCGATGCGGATCGCCTGATTCATCGCAACAGATTCCCGCGCAGCTGGACAATTTTCCAGCAGAACCGGACCCGCGAGTAGAAGCTCGCTCGAAGAGGGCGACCTAACTCTTTGCAAAAACGCCTAGCAGCGGCCGCCGTGAAGGCGTCTTGGAGCGAAAATCGCTGACGAAACCATCCTCAGTGCGGATCTCGACGTGGCCCGCCGCGCGCTTGGCGCCGTAGACCAGCACAGATCCGACCGGGGCCTCGTAGGGATTCGACACTGGCAGCTTTTTGAACCCGTAACTATTCACGAGCTCCTGTCCGGCTTGTTTCGCCAGGGTTGTCTGTGGCCGGGATTTCACCACGCCCGCGGCAACAAGCGCCTCCTTCACAAAATGCCAGCACTTCGAAAGCGAGTGCGCCCGCGCGCGTTCCTGTGCGATCGTAGCCGCGCGACGCAATTTCGGGTCGATTTTTGCGTCCGTCTTTGCTACGGGGTTGACGATCTTCTTGGGATAATATTTATCGACGACCTCGACGGACTGCTTTTTGCCGGAAGCATCTGTATAAACAAAGTTTGGCTTAGGTGCCGAGAACACCAGCGCGAACGCTGGGCGCGGACAAAATGCCGCGCATGCTGAAACGATGAGGGTTGGGATGAGAAGTTTTTGCATAAAGCGCGCCCCCTATCGGGCATATCGACTGAAGCCGCAACTGATTTTTTGATAAAAAATTAGCCTCTTTTATTTGACATCCGCCGATTGCCTAAATGCCTGCGATTGAGGGACAATCCGCGAGTACCGCTCCGGCCCCGACACGGTGGGCGGGAGCTGCCACAGCGCGGCGTACCTCTAGAGCGTCCTCACGAGTTCGATCATTCGTCGGCGCGTATTTGCGTCGGGCAATCGCCCAAATCCAGATTGCATATTGTCTTCGAGATGCTGCGGCTTGCCCGTCGCGGGAATGGCGCAAGTTACCGCCGGGTGCGCTATGATCCATTTGAGGAAAAATTGTGCCCAGGATCGGCAATCGAAATTGCCGGCCCAATCAGGTAACGGCTTCGAACGCACTTTGTCGAAGAGATCGCCGGCTCCAAACGGCCGGTTGACGATCACTGCAACGCCGCGCTCTTGGGCCAGCGGGAGAACACGCTGCTCCGCCTCGCGTTCCATCAGTGAATAGTTGATCTGGAGAAAATCCAGCTTCTCGGTCCTTAGAATCTTCTCAACTTCGGGGAATGCACTTGAATTGTAGTGGGTCACGCCGAGATAGCGGATTCGGCCTTGCTCCTTCCACTGGCGCAAGCTGGCCAGATGCGCCTGAACGTCGAGCAGATTATGGACCTGCATAAGGTCGATTCGCTTTGTCCGTAAAAGCGCCATCGAACGTTCCATGGATTTGATTCCGTTCTCCTTTCCGCGAGTCCAAACTTTGGTGGCGAGAAAAAGTTTTTCGCGAATACCGAGCGCCGACGTGAGCTCGCCGATCACCTCCTCGGCGCGTCCATACATCGGGGACGAATCAATCACGCGGCCACCGAGTTTAACAAAAAGCGAGAGCACCTCGTCGAGCGGCTTCCGCGTATCCGGTGTGAGATCGACGTCAAATTTTTGCCATGTTCCCAGGCCAATGACCGGCAGCTTTTCGCCCGACGAAGGGATGGTGCGCACCAGCATCGCCGATGATTCGGTCGCCGCCCGAGTGGTAATCGGCAAGGCGAGAACGGCCGCTGTGCCGCCAATTACCTTCGCAGCTTCGCGTCTCGTCATTTCGATAAGAGATTCCTCGACTTCGCTCGGAATGACAAGAAGGTTGCCGCCAATATGAATCGTCGCCATTTCATTAAAACGTGCACCGCGACTGTTCTTGCGTCCCGAGCAACATCGTCGTCTCTATTCGCGGAGAAGACGGTGAAACCGATGCGCATCCTCATTCTTGGCGGCACCGGATTTACCGGCCCATATCAGGTGCGGTACGCGCTCAATCGCGGACATAAAGTGACGACATTCAACCGCGGCAAGACGCACCCCGGCGAATTGCCAGATGACGTTGAACAATTGGTCGGCGATCGCAACGGCCAGTTGGATGCGCTCAAAAATCGACAGTGGGACGTGGTGATCGATAATCCGACGACGCTGCCAGCATGGGTGCGCGATGCTGCGCAAGTGCTCAAAGGAAATGTTGATCGCTACATTTTCATTTCGACCATTTCCGTTTACGGCGAGTCGAAGCAGGGGCCTGATGAAAACGCTCCAACCGAAAAATACGAAGGTGCAGATCCGTACAAGGAGACGATTGAAGCCGTTCGCGCATCCGGATTCAAAACCTACGGGCCGCTAAAGGCGCTCTCAGAACGCGAAGCCGAGAAATGGTTTCCCGGAAAGACTTTGATCATTCGCCCCGGACTTATCGTCGGCCCTCGCGACGAGAGCGACCGCTTTACATATTGGCCCGTGCGTATCGATCGTGCCGGAGACGTGCTGGCGCCTGGAAAGCCAAACGATCCCGTCCAGTTCATTGATGCGCGTGATCTTGCTGAATGGACCATTCGCATGGCCGAAAACCGTGAGACAGGAATTTACAATGCGACCGGACCTGCCAAAACCCTCGGGGTCGGCGGGATGCTGGACGGAATTAAGGGCGCACTGAAGTCGGACGCGAAGTTTACCTGGGTAAGCGAGGAATTTTTGACTGAGCAGAAAGTGCAGCCCTGGTCTGACATGCCAGTGTGGACGGGGAAAGATGATGCGGTAGCGCGAACGAACATTAGTCGCGCGTTGAGCAAGGGCCTGACGTTTCGACCGCTCGACGTCACCGCTCGCGATACGCTCGCCTGGTTCAAGTCGCTTCCGCAAGAGCGCCAATCGCATCCGAAAGCTGGTCTCTCGCCAGAGCGCGAAGCGGAAGTCTTGGCTGAGTGGCACAAGCGCGCGTGAAAAAACTGTACACCGGGATTGTTGAGGTAAGGTCGGACGAAATTCGCGCGCTCTGGCTCGCGTTCTTTTTCCATTTCCTCATCCTGGCCGGCTATTACATCACCAAACCAATTCGGGACAGCATTGGCGCGAGCAGCATGGAAGCGCTGCCCTGGATGTTCACTGCGACGCTCGTCGCGATGGTGGTCGCGAATGGGGCCTTCGCGGCGACTGTGGCGCGGATGTCGCGGCGAACATTCATTCCTCTTGCTTACGGATTTTTCATTGTTGTGTTCGTGCTCTTTTTCATTGCGATGCGAAGCCGTCCCGCGCCAGAACAAGTGTGGATTAACCGGGGATTCTTTGTTTGGGTCAGCGTGTTCAATCTCTTTAACACTGCCGTTTTTTGGGCATTCATGACGGATCTTTTCACGGTCGAGCAAGGTAAACGCCTTTACGGTTTTATCGCCGTCGGCGGCACTCTCGGCGCGATCCTTGGTGCCTACATCACCAAGCATTACGTGCGTGAGATTGGTCCAGCGAATCTTCTTGTCATCGCAGCGGCGATGTTCGCCATCGCCGGATTTCTTGTTCGCTTTTTTCCCCACGGCGCCGCTGAACAAAAGGAACCTGCCGCGATGCTCGAACAACCGATCGGCGGATCGGTCTGGTCGGGAATCACGCACATCTGCCGATCGTCTTACCTCATGGGACTCGCCGCGAGCATCATGCTTTACACAACAACTTCGACTTGGGCTTATTTTCAGCAGAGCGATCTTGCGGGTGCCGTGCTGAAAACCAGTGCAGACCGCACGGTATTCTTCGGAAATCTCGAAATTTGGGTGAACAGCATCACCGTTCTCATCCAGATTTTCCTCACCGGTCGCTTACTCAAGTGGTTCGGAGTTGCGTTTACACTCGTTTCACTCCCGATCGTAAGCTTGGTTGGCTTCGCTGCGATGGGCGTCGCGGCCAGTCTGGCAATGTTAGCAATGTTTCAAGTTGCACGCCGCGCCGCTGCCTATGCATTGATGCGGCCATCGCGGGAGATTCTCTTCACAGTGTTAAGGCGCGAGGACAAATATAAGGTGAAGAGCGTTACCGACACGCTCGGCTATCGCACTGGCGATCAGCTAGGCGCCTGGTCCTACCACGGTTTGCAGGGCCTTGGCCTCAGCCTGAATGCGATTAGCTGGATTGCGGTTCCGATCACGGCCGCTTGGTGCGCATTGAGCATCTGGCTTGCGCGCAAGCAGCGCGTTCTAGCGGACGCACAAGCAAAGCGGAATCGATCCTCACCTCTCACCGACCTTGCTGCACCTGAGCCGGCATGAGTTGCGTTTGCGCTGATCCGGCGCGAAGCGTTTAGCGAAAGATAAACTAAAGGACATAAAACAATGGCAACACGAACTGGATCGGCAGTGTGGGAAGGAACATTGAAGCAGGGCAGGGGAACCATGAAACTCGGGAGCGGCGCGTTCGAAGGACCTTATTCGTTTTCATCTCGCTTCGAAGAAGGGAAGGGCACAAATCCCGAGGAGCTCATCGGCGCGGCGGAGGCCGGTTGTTACACCATGGCCCTTTCGGCGAATCTCGAAAAAGCTGGTCATCCTGCAAAACGTGTTAGCACGACGGCGACGGTAAAACTCGAGATGGTCGGCGGCGGACCAAAAATAACAACGATCGACTTAAAGACTGAAGCTGAGGTCCCAGGAATCGATGAAGCAAAATTCCAAGAGCAAGCTGAACTCACGAAAAAGACTTGCCCAGTATCCGTCGCTCTTGCCGGCACGCAGATCAACTTGGACGCTAAACTTCTAAGTTAGATAGGGCGCGATCGTCGAGCGGGACGAATGGCTCGCAGACGTGCAGCTTATCCTGAAGGACCCAAACTTCGTAACGCTAATTTGAGGCAGATTCGGTGTCTCTTGGCCGGCGACACCAAAAGAAAATTGGAATCACTACGCTTTCCACGCGAGGCGTTTACGACTTAAATCACTCTGCCTTTCTGGACAAAGCTTGGAAGGCCCTGTAGATAGATGCCGATGAAAACGATCAACACGCCGCTTTTGGCCGCCGATAACCGGCAGGCTAACTAAGAGCGCGTTTCGATCTCGCCAAGTTGGAGCCCGCTCTCTGCGGCACCCCAGTGGTGAATCACCCGGCGGTTTTTGCCGAGGTCATTCGAACCGAACACCACCTCACTTCAGAAAATGTTTATGAAACCAATACCCTACATTAGTATCAACCAGCGTCATTCCGGTCGCGATAACCACGCACGACGTAATCACCAAAGCGGTCCGTTAACGGATTGCTTCTATCAATCGAGCCCCAATCCAATTGGCAGCTCCGCTCCAATTTCTGGACACGCGTTCCGTGTTTCGAAGCTCCGCATGTTCCGCAAACTGAGCAGCGATTTCTTTGGCGCGGAAGCGGGCCGCAATTATGTCGCCGAGCTCACGGTCTTCAGCCTGATCACGGGG
>WNFY01002087.1_pt1 | contig 19486 bp, 14 predicted proteins | sample 5400091 | NCBI WGS metagenome assembly WNFY01 (sample SAMN13153364, study PRJNA577476) | soil metagenome | isolation source: 60 cm soil or saprolite under grassland replicate 1 | place: USA:California | collected 2016-06-15
GCAGTCGCCGCTGGGCGCGTCTGCGCTGCGCGCGTAGGCGCCGAGGGAGTGGGCGGGCATTGGGCGTGACGACAGCCGGCTGTGCCTCAGCGGGCCGTGCGGAGGCCAGCATCCCGGCCGCCGCGGCGGCGACCAGCGCTACTCCACCGGTGACCGCCGCCCAGGCCGCGGTGCCCGTGGTCAGGACAAGCCATAGCGTAATCCAGGCGAAAGAGCCGATTGCGGCTGCCGCGAGCAACGTCCATGGCACCACGGCCGCGGAGGTTCCGGATTCCGATGGGCGTCCCAGAGACTTCGCGGCCTGCCGGGCCGTGACGGCGAGTCCCAGCGTGAGAAGCAGCCCGGGAAGGACCGCCACGACATCCGGCGCGACGGAGAGGTGCCGCAGAAGACGCACCGAGATCCAGGCCATGAACAGTCCGGTGAGCAGCGTCGCGGCGCCAAACCAGATGGTCCGGGACCAGCCGCGGCCACCCGTGATGCGCTGCCGGATCGTGGGCCCGTCGCCCGCGGAACTGCGGAGAACCGCAGAGCGGGTGAGCGCGTCGACCGCGACCGTGACAGCGTCGTGGCTCGCGGCGAGCCGGTCGATGCTCTCGCGGATAAGCCACCGGCTGTGCGGTGGCGCGTGGCTGGTCATCGTCCGCCCTCCGGTCCGGCGTCGGGATGGTCGCCGCCGGGATTCCCTGGCTGCGCCGTGTCTTCGCCGAGTTGAGCGTGGATCGCCTGCTCGAGTCGTCGCGGGCGGACCGCATGTCCCGCCAGGCGATCTCGTGCGTGTCGAGCGCGTCGGTCACCGCGTCGGTGCCTGCGCTGACCTGCTTGCGGAGCTTGGCCATCGAGCGTTCGGCGCGCCGCATGTCGGCCTGGTACGGGTTGTAGACGAGCACTTCGAGCACGATGACGGTGAGGGCCAGGCTGAGCAGCAGCAGCATGACGGAAAAGCCGTTAGGGATCGGCGGCGGGGCGGTCGAGTTGCTGGCTATCGCGCTTTCGGTGATCACCGCGGCCTGACCGCGTACCGACGCCCACCATCCGAGCACGAAGAAGGTCCCGGCCGGCGCGGCGCCGATCGCCAGGATCCGCCCGAGGCGGGCCGCGCGCCTGGGCGGCTTGTCGTCGGGGGACGCGGGCCGCCGCCACCGGCGACCTAGCCGCCAGATCGGCCCGGCCAGGACCCGCCCCGCCGCGATCAGGCCGATCGCCAGGACGAGCGCCGCCACAAGCCCGATGTCCCGCTTCCACCACGCGTCGTTGACCGTCAGGCCCAGGATGTCCAGGAAGGTCTGCTGGAAGAAGTAGGCATCGAAGATGGTCATGCCCACCACGGCGGCGACCGCGGTGACCTTGAGCCAGCGCGGCGCAGGCTGGCGTTCGGCCGGGGTGAGATCGGCGTACGCCACCTCGACCCGATCGCGCTCGGCGCGCGCCTTGGCCGCCGCGTCGCTACCCAGCAGCAGGGTAAGCTCCCGCAGCGCGCGGCGCGCCTGGCCGTGCGTCCGTGTGGCGGCCGCACGGAGCTTCCTGAAGTGATCGTGGAAGTCGTTCATGAGACGGGCGGCGTGTCCCGCGGCCTCGACGAGCAGGGCCATCTCGCCGTGGTCGAGGTCCGAGGGCAGATGCAGCGGGACCCGTTCGCCGTATACAGTCTGCTGGTGCAGCCCGCAGGTGCACCCGTGATGACACGGCGTCAGGATCGTGTCCGGGGGGATAAGCGGAGTTAGCTCGCCGTCCCCGTCGTCGACGATCTCGGCGTCGATAACCTCGTCGTCATCATCAGCCATATCAGGCTCCCAGGATGATCTGTACGCGCCGGTCCTGCGCCATGCAGGACTCGATCGGCGCGCCTGCGGCGGTGTACTGGGGAGAACAGTCCGGGCCTGCCTCGCCCACACCGACCGCCCTAACGCTGGTGAACCCGCGGGAGGCCAGGTACGACTGGACCGCAGCTGCCCTGCGTTGCGACAGGCCCATGTTGTAGGCCTTGCTGCCGACCGCATCGGTGTGCCCGATCACCTCGGTGATCGTCCGCCCCTGCCCCTTGATCTGCTGGAGCACGATGTCGAGATAGGACTGCCCAGCCGGGCTGAGCCTCGCGGAGTCGAACGCGAACAGCAGGTCGGCGGGAACACTGAGACCGCCCGCGCCCTTCGGGATGGCGGGGAAGACGATCGCTGGGTCCGCGAGACGGGTGACATCGGACGTGCGCGCCGCGTCGGTACTGGCGGACGCCACGCACGAGGCGCCCGAGGCGACGCCGAGCGCGGTGCATAGCCCCTGCCAGTAGTTCACTACCCACGCCTGTTCTGCGGTGGTGAGCGGCGGGGATGCCGCCTGGAAGCCGACACCGAATACATGCAGGTCCACACCGTGAAGCGCGGCCAGGCCGGCGTGTTCCGGGCATGCCGCCAGGACCGCGGACGCGCTCTGTCCCTGGCTGATCACCTTGCTCAGGTTCAGGCAGCCGGTGTTGGACAGGCCGTCGGTGATCAGCACGACGCGGTCGTCAGAGGCGGCGGCGCCCTGGAGCTGTCCTCCGGCGCCGGCGAGCGCGGCCATCTCATCGGTGCCCGGGACCTGCGGCGCGGCGCTTTCCGCCGAGGCCACCAGGCTGTTCAGGCAACTTCCTGCAGCTTTCTCCTCGGCTTGGATCCGCTGGCCGCTGCCGGTCGGCACGGGAAGCGCCACATCGCCGAGCTTCCAGTCGATCGTGGTGGAGGATCCGCCGAAAAACCCCAGGGAAATCAGCCTGGTCCCTCGGCTGGTGAAGTTCGCCAGCAGTTCACTGGTCGCGAGCTGCACGAGATTGTCCGGCAGTTCGGCCGACGCGCCCGCCCTCGGCCAGAAGGAGGCGCTGGCGTCGATCATCACTATTGTGTCGGACTGGGCGCCACCGCTGGTCTGGGATGCGGCCGGCGCGCTCAGCCAGGGGCAGGCCGTCACCCTGCTGCCAGCAGGCTGAGTCAGCCCCATATTGCCGCAGCCCGCAGCGCAGATGGCCAGGGCGATGATGGCGGTGAGCCACCTGATCGGGTGCTCAGACATGGTCGGCACCTCCGGAGCTGTCACGCCCGCCATTTCCCGAAGGGATCGGGACGCCGAGGTGCGTCAGCAGGCTGCGCAGCGCCGAGTCGCTCTGGAACGCGAAATCGATCGCCTCCATCCGCTCGTCGTCCACCACCAGCGCGCCGAGATCGATAAGCAGCTTCTCCGTGTACTCGACCCGCTGCTCGAGGGCGCCTTTCAGGTATCCGGCCGCGTTCTTGGGGTCCTGAGCCAGGGCCAGGGCATACGGGGCCAGCCAGCCCGTCTTGCCCTCCGGTACCGCGCCGATTCCCTCCAGGCCGGAGACCAGGAGCCGCCGCCACGCCTCCTGCAGCGCGGCCAGGAGCTCTACGTAGGCCTTCCTCATGTCGCCGTCGGTGTCGGCCACCAGCCGCTGCCGCCACACCGTTTGCAAGTCATCGCGGACCGGATCGCAGACATCCACCCAGGCCCGCACCTTCACGCGGACGTCGCCGTCATTGAGGCAGTCGACGATCTCACGGTTGAGCCGTTGCTCCGCCTCGGCGGCCCGGTACGGCGGGAACGTGCGGGCGATCGGCCGGACCTTCTCCTCGATCCGCTCGCGGGTGACAGCGCGGCTCTCCTCGATGAACGCCCGGACCTCCGCGGTCTTGCGCTCCCTTTCCTCCTTAGTCGCCGTTGCCTGGATGCACCACGAGCAGCGGACCCTGATAAGGAAGTTGAAGGCGTCGCCCATTGCCGGGGACTCGATGGTGAAGGAGTCGCTCGGCTCGTGGATATCGAGCAGCGCCGGCATGGTCAGCGGCTTGATCCTGGGCATGTCGCTGTCGTGCGAGCGACGCAGGAACCGGATGAGCCGTAGCCACCGCTCCCGCCACCAGCGCGCGCCGAAGGGGCGGCCCGCCCGGGGCGCGTCCGGCTCCTCCCATGAGTCGGGAGTCGGGGGTTGATAGGTCACTTCTGATCCTCCTCGTCCAGGTACGCGGTCCAGCGGCGGCGGTAAACGCCGAGCCGGGCGCGGAGTTCATCGGTGTCGGCTGCCTTCTCGAATTCATCCGCCAGCTGGGTAAAAGTGCGCCACAGCTCGGGATGGTCACGGCAGCTCTGAGCCCAGAATCCGAGCATCTGCCAGGCGGCGCCGCGGGAGCTCTCGTGCCGGCAAGCCACGTGCCAGAGCGCCGCAACCTCGGGCAGGCTGACACCCACCTCGTTTGGCGTGACGGCGAGTCGCCACAGCAGGTCATAGGCCCCTGGTGACGTGCTTTCTGCGATCCTTCGCAGCCGGGAGATCCGCACCAGGACCCGGCCGGCCCGTACGCGCATCTCCGGGAAGCCGCGCATCCACAGCGGCAGTTCCCTCGTCACCTCCATGGTCAGCCCGAGTGCGTACATTTCGTACAGCGCGAGCTCGGGCAGCGCGGCCATCCCCGGGTCCGCGGCGGAGAACCGCACGCCCTTGATCGGGTCGAACCGCTCCGCGTCAGACCGCTGCGCGTCAGACTGCTGCGCGTCAGACCGCTCCGCGCCAGGCCGCTTATGGGTCGCCACGGCGGTCCCGCAAGCGCGGACCGCGATCGCTCGCTTGCCCCGGTCCCCCGACCGCGACCAGCGCCACAGCAGCTCCCTCACCTTCCCGGCCGCGGCACCCTCCAGCACCAGTGCCTCGAGCAGCCACGCCGCCGCCTGGTGCTGGATCCGCCGGTCAGAGGCTGACCAGACCTCGAGCACCCGCTCTTTGATCAACGCGTAGTCGTGCTGGGCAATGACGGCGAGGGCCTGAACGCCGCGGATCCGTACCCTGTCGTTGGGGTGCTCCTGGCAGAGGCTCTTCAGCCACGTCAGCATCGGCGTGCGCGCAGCGTCGTAGTTCCGCCAGGCGACCTCGATGACGATCCGGGACAGCTCCCGGCTTGGCATCTTGATCACGGTCCCGTCCCGGTTTCCCTGTTCAGCGGGCAGTGCGGTCAGCTCCACGTGGCGCAGCCAGCGGGCCAGCGGCTGAGCGAAGATCTCCCGCTGGCCGGGCGCTCCGGGGTGCTCCACCTCGGCAAGCAGCGCGCCTAGCGTGCCCGCCCCCTCGATGACCTCGCTGACCGCCAGCCCGTCGAGGACCGCGGCCGCGATCGCGTATGACTGCCTGATCGGCGAATCTGTGCCGTCGCCGCGACGCAGCAGATCGGCCGCCTGCTGGTAACGGCGCCTGTTACGGAAGTAGCTGACTCGCGGCATGGCGGAGGAATCGGCGGCGCGCCGATCGTGCCAGCTCCAGATCGCCTCAGCCAGCACCGCCGCGTCGACCGGGCCGGCCATCGCGGCACCGGTGATCTCCTCGTACCACGTCTTGGTCGCTTCGTCCGCCCGGCACGCCTCGGCGATTAGCGCGCGGGCGGCCGCCGTATCGATCGCGCCCTGGGGAACCAGCCGCGCGGCCAACTGGAAGACCAGCACCTGGGCCAGCTCGGGCATCTCGTGGTCCACCACGATGCCTGGAAGCGAGCGCTCGCTGTCCGCCTCCACTAGGATGATCAGGTAGCCGGAGGGGCCGAGAGCCTCCCTGGCGCCGGCGATCTGCGCGTCGGTGATCGTGTCGACCCAGGTCTCCCCGGACACGTCGAGCAGGTGCCCGCAGCCGGGCTCCAGCCGGTACCGCAGGTCGGCCAGGCCGGAGGCGGCGTCCAGGACCGTGACCTGGCTGGTTTTCCGGCACGCTCCGGTGAGCCGGTCGAGCACCACGATGGCCGACGCCCCGCGCCCGGTTCCGGTCCGGCCGCAGGCGAACACCACCTGGTGCTCGAGGACGCTTTGCTGCAGCCGCGCGTCCGACGGTGTGGTGACATGAACGCGCACGGCGCGCGCCAGGTCCGGAACGCTGATCCGGCCCCGTGCCTGTTTCTCCGACCCCAGGTCGTAGTGGTAGTTGTAGTTGATGTCGTGACCAGCAATGTCACGGGCGTTCTTCACGCGCTCGAACTCGAGCCGGAGCCACCGGGAGGTCTTATTGTCGTAGTCGAGCGACTCTTCCTTCGCGTCGGTCACCTTCGGCCGCTCGGCGTCCCCGGCCCCGCCCTCGCCGTCGGGCGGGGGCACTCCGGCGGCGCTGCCGTCCCATTTACCGGGCTCAGGCGAGCTATCGGACTCAGGTGAGGCGGGCCGCGGACCCGCCTCGGCAGCGCCCTCCGGGGGCTTATCCTCCGGCGGCTGGTCTTCACTCATCGCCCGGCCTACCGTGGTAGATGGTCTCGGCGATGTCGCGGGCGGACCCGATCGACCCGATGTGCAGACCGCCCCGGGTCGGCTGCGCTGGCTGCCGCGGGACATCCGCGGGTGGCGCCGCGGGAGCGGCCTCCGCGGGCGGCGCCTCGCCGGCCGCCGGCGGGGAGGACGCGGCGCCGCTGAAGATGTACGCCTCAGCCCGGAACCCCTTGTCCGGCATGGCGATCATGACCTTCGCGAAAGCCAAGGGCGGCAGGTCATGCGCGTCATAGCCGCGGATCACGTCGTCGAAAATACGGTCCGAGACGATGAGCACCAGGTCGCCGTCGGTGGCGCTCAGCGCGTCCTTCACCTCGGCGCAGTCACACAGTCGGCAGACGGTATTGATGGCATCCCCGGCGAACCCGTTATCGGCGATGTAGGTCTGCCCCTCGTGTACCGCGACCCGCATCCGGAGCCGGGCCACCGCGCTGGCGTGCCGGTTATACCGGTGCAAGCCCTCCTGCAGTTCCCGCCACAGCGAGGTAATCACCCGGGCCTCATCGATACCCGGCGGCAGCAACGCCAGCTCACCATCCCCCAGCTCCTGGGTGAGCCACTGGGCTCGCTCCAGCGCACCGCGCTCGCTCGCTCCCCGCACTAGCCCCGCCATCGCCCGCTGCGCTTCGATCTGCCCGGCATCAGTCCGCCGGCTGTAATGCTCCAGGTCAATAGCGACGCACATCCTGCGCACGCCATACCCCATCGGCTCCGTTGTCATTGGCACCAGCCCTTCAGTGATCTACGCTGCTCGCAGCGTCCCGCAGAGGGCGCAGCGGCCACGTTGTAGAAATACGTAATCTCGCGTTCACGCACGGCCCTGCTACCCGCGCCGCCGCAGCCATGCCGCCGTTCGTGTCGTCGCGTCATCGCGGCGCAAGTACCGGTCATGGGGAGCTGTGGCATCTATACGCCGCCTTCGGCAATCTGCCGTATTGTCGTGACGTCGTGGATGAAAAGGCGGCCGTAACCGGTGCGGATCGCTCCGGCGTCGCGTAGCGCTCGGATGGCCTTGTGCACCGCTGGTTCCGACGCCCCGATCAGCCCGGCGAGCTCCGACTGGGTGACCAGCACCGCGATATTCCTGTCGCGGTGCCCGCGAGCCGAGCCGTAGTACAGTTCCACCAGGACCTGCGCCAGCCGAGTCTTGGTGTCCCGGCGGAAGTCGACACGGCGATGTGTCGCCATGCGCAGCTTCGCTGCGACTGCCTGGTTGAGGGCACGGGCAATGTCGGGATGATCTCGCAAGCAACGATCCAGCTCGGGCCTGGTCACGACCCTTGCGACGACGGCATCAGCGGCGCGAGCCGTAGCCGAGCGAGGAAGTCCGTCCATGGCCGCGATCTCGCCGATGACGTCTCCGGCCGCGCGAATCGCCAGAAGCGACTCCGCGCCGTCGCCGGTCACCGCAGAAATCTTCACGAAGCCGTCGATGATGATCACGACGAAGTCCGATGAATCGCCCTGATTGAGAAGGGTGTCGCCGGTGTGGTACTGCTTAGCGCGGCCAAGCAGTAGGACAATCTGTTGCTGGGCCGCAGACAGCGAGGCCAGCAGGCTTCCTGGCGCCCACCTGCCTCCGTAATTATTTTCGTGGACTAGCATGCCGCTGGCACCGCCCTCCCAAGCGATCGTTGCACACCTCTATGATCGGATCTAACATGACTTCAGGGGTCCACCTATATGGCGTCATCTTGCAGAATCAATTCATCCGATCCTCTGATCCATCGTTTCTCGGGACGACGTATCGCAGCTGCATGAAGAACCGGAATCGCGATACCAGCGTCTAGGTTCCTCTGACGGTTCAGGTCGGTCAGCACTAGCTAAAATGCTCCGTTGAAGCGCCTGAGCTGTAGGTACATAAAGGTGCGCACGCCGCCCTGCCGACGGCACGGCACGGTACGGTACCTCACGCAGTCATTACGCGTGAAGTCGCGCCGGGTGGTTACAGCACCGCCGTGCACACTGGACTCTGCGAGCAGCGGTCATGCTTGCAGCGCGGGTAACTTGCCAATCCTCTGCCATCCGCAGTACGGTCGTTTTCATAGCTACTTCAGAATTTGGACTGCAACGCCAGAAGTTGAACAATTTCGCTGTGTCGATCTGAGCCTTTCCACCTCGGCACGAGGGTGGTCAATCGGGCTCTCCCGTTGCTCTGCCCAGGTGTGATAGCGCTCCGCTGAACTGGCGAGTTCCCTGACCGGAGCGGCGATCCAGGCCATCAGTTCTGCATTTGCGTCGACGCGCTCCAGTTCGGGTGCCCAGGCTGCGGCAGGCCTTCCTGCGGGCCTGGATCCGGCGGGCACCGCAGCGGGCCTAAGGCCGGCGGGCTCGGCTGGCGCGGGCGCTTGCGACTGCTCCGGTACGGCAGTCGGAGCGGAACCCGTAGGCTCGAGAACAGCCGTTCCATTTCGTCGGCTGTTCTCGATTGCGGCACGACATTCATCTTTGCAACCCCCCCAGGAGCACGTTTCTCAGGTCGGCCAAGAGCAAGGCCGGGGCCGACCCCTGTCGGGATCTGTAGCCAGCTCGCTAGTCGCGGCAACTGGACTTAGTAGGATACGACCCGTTCGCCTCAGTCAGGCATAGTATACCCTGCCACCATCGCCGATAGTCGTCTCGGGCCGGGCGGCTGGCTTGCTGTCGACCCCTATGACTAGGACGTCTAACTGCCAAACTTGGTTGACACTAAACTTTATAAGGAATAATAGCCGTAAATATACCGATATGTGTATTTTTCCGGCTGAGCCGCAGCCGACCTGGCGTGGGTCAAAATGCCCGGCCGGACCCGCACACCCGAGTACTGCCCAAGGAGGACGAACGATCCCGGCCGACACTGGGGCGACAACGGCCTGAGGCCACCGCGCGGGCTCAGGACAAGTGGGACCAAGGATGACATCGACGACTCGGGCGACTCTGGGAATATCGTCTCAGGGACACGATCATCAACGGCGATGTTGTCTTCGGCAACAAGTACGGCTAAGTGCCCCGTTCCTGCGGAGGTGACGATGAGCAGTGGGCCGGATAAAACCAACCGACCGCCGGACGAGCCCGTCGGACATTGTGACTCGTCAGACCCGTCCCGCCCCGACCCTGCTCAGCCGACCTCGGAGGTGCCGGACCCGGGGTTCCGAGACAGTGCGGGCAGACCCGATACCACCGAAGGATCCCGGCTGACCGGCAGCCGCAAAGGAAATGCTGGCGACCCAAGCCACACTGACGTCACAGGTCAGGCCGGTGAGCAACGCTTCGAGCAGAAGCGCGCGCGTAATCGGGCCCCCGCTGACCGCCTAGGCGTCCAGGTGAGCGGCGACGTAGACCCGCTTCGGCTCTCCGGAGACATTTTCGCAAATTCGGCTCCCAGCTCGGCAGAGACCGAACGTCTAGCGAAAGATCTCCTCGACCGTACGCGCGCCGAGACCGCCCAGGCTGAAAACAAGGCCGCGATCTTGCTTGCCGGCATTCTCGCCGGCGCAGGCGGAATTGCGGCGGCTGACGGAGGGAAGTTGATCCCCGTCCATCGGCCTTGGTACATCACCGTGCCCTTCTGGGCCGCAGCGGCGATGGTGCTTGCCGCGATCGTCTGCCTGGCGGCGGCCGTTTATCCCCGCAGGCGGGTCCAGAAGGACGAGAAGCTCACCGCGATCGGCTACTTCGGCGACGTGACAGCAGCCGGCTCACCCCGTCAGCTGCGTAGCCTGCTAAGCGAGTCCGGCATCCGGCTTCTCGACGTCTGGATAGACCAGATCTGGCAAACCAGCGCGATCGTCAGCCGCAAGTACCGGTTCGTGCGCTGGTCCGTCCGCCTGCTCGGTGTGGCACTGGCACTCGCGGGGGTCTTGATAATTGTGGCGACTATACGAAGCCGCTGACCGACCGGGCTCTGCGCAAGAGGCTGCACTCTTCCTCGTCACCGCCGACTACGCGCACGACCACCGGCGATCGGGGGGATACCTAGGCGAAAGGTGGCCCTGGTGCAGGACCATAGGCCGATGGGCCATGAGCCGACTGACGCTGATTTCGGCACGCACGCTGGCATACGGCGGAGATGAGCGTCGCCCTACCGGACCCGGGCGGAGCTGAGCAAGGTGCGTCCGGCAGCGCCTGCGGGCTGTCAGCCCGCCGGGCCGCTCGCTCAGCAAGCCGGCTGGTCAGATCGTCCGGCCTGCGGCTGTCGCTCTTCGCCGTTTCGCTAGGGTTGTTCATCGTCCGGTTCCTGGTACCCACACCAGTTGGCCAGGCGGACAACCATGACGGACCCCGGGTGATGTGCGATCTGGGCGTCTGGGCCGTCACCCATGGTTCCCCCCAGTGGTTCCGCTACGCCTACTTCGAATTCGCTCCATGGGCGAGCGGCTGCGCCCAGGCCGGCCGGTACCCGACATCGCAGCTCGTGCCGCTGGAACTGGCCCGGATCCTGACCTGGGCAGTAGGCCTGCCCGGCACCGTGAACCTGATCGCGCTAGGCCTGCTGACCTGCGTCATCGCCTCGTTCGGGATCGCAAGCCTGGCGACCGGCCTGCGACTGAGACTTTGGGCGCAGCTGGCCGTGGCGGCAGTTACGTGGCTGATCATGGCGGATGCGGCATTCTTCGATGTCTACGCCAGTCCATTCAGCGAGCCTGCTGCCCTGATGGGCTTGTTGCTGGTCGCTGCCGGTGTCGTGTACCTGGGCAGGGGGCGGCGCGAGACCGTGTTCGGGTTGGCCCTGGCCGGATCGGGTGGTTTCCTCGCGATCTTGGCGAAACAGCAGTACCTAATCCTGGCCGTGCCGGTCTGCCTGACGCTGGTGCTGGCCAGCGGGGGCAGGAACGGCGGGCGCGGGCTGCGCCAGTTCCGGACAGCCCGGACGAGGGCAGCAATCATCGTCGCCGTGCTCCTGGCGACGATGACCGCCGCCTATGCGTTGTGGGACGGGGCCAGCAACTACGCCACCCTGCTCCACCGCCAGCAGGTCGTGGATGTGGTCTTCAATGAAATCGTCACCGCGCATGATGACCACGCGCGCGCCGACCTGCGCGCGCTTGGGCTGCCGCCTAGCTGGGCCAAGTACGCCGGCACCAACTCCTTTAGTTCCGTCTCGGTCCGGCATGATCCGCTCTATCCGCGGTATGAGGCAAAACTGTCCGATGGCACCATCGCGTACTTCCTGCTCACCCATCCGCGCAGCATCGTCAGCATCGGGCAGCACGCGGCCATTGATGCCCAGAAACTCCGGGTCACTTACCTGGGCGACTATGCGCCAAGCGCCGGTCATCCGCCCGGGGCGACGGAATCCCGTGTGGTCGTGCTCACCTGGCTAATGCATCGGCTCCCGAAACACCTCGGCCTGCTATGGTACGTCCCGCTGTGGACAACGATGGCGCTGATCGCGATCGCCGCCCTGTTCGTGCCGCATGGCGGAACCTGGCGCCGGGACGGCGCGGTCCTCGTTCTGTGCATGACGGGCTGCGCCATCGCCGCATTCATTCCGGTCGCCTATTTCGACGGTATCTCAACGACCAGGCACATGGCTGGCATGAACATGGCCACCGCACTCGCAGTCCCGATCAGCATCGCGCTGGTTATCTCGATGATGCACCAAGCCCGCTGGTCGGCTGGCCGTCGACCTGCGCAGGCTGAACTGCACTGATCGTCTGAGCACGTCGGCCTAAATCGCCTGATGCCTGACTCCGTTTGGCTCCCGATTTGGCTCCCCAGCTCCGCCGGTGTCGCAGTGCCGCAGCAGTTAGTCGGCGTGCAGGACGAAGAACAGGAAGCTTGGGCTGGTGGCGAGAAGGCGGAATTCGTCGGGGAACAGCTCGCGGGCGGCCGGCATGGGCTGTGGTTCGCTGATGACGGAGATCCGAAAGCCAGCCGCGGTGAAGGCGTCGGTCATCACGTGCAGCGGCCGGTTCCAGAAGCTCATCAGGGCGGTCTGGCCGCCCATGGTCCACTCTTCGGTCCAGCTTGTAGGTCGCGAAATAGTTGGTCCTGCGCCCGGCCAGGCGCTGGATGCCGTGGATTGCAAAGGGATGGTCGACGGCCACGATGAGCCGGCCGCCGGGCGTCAGCACGCGCCGCAACTCGGCTAGCGTCGGCCCCCAGTCTTCCAGGTAGTGCAGTACCAGGGACGCTACGACGTCGTCGAACGCGCCGTCGGGGAACGGCAGCGGGCTACCCAGGTCGGCCACCTGCAGGTCCGCGCCGTCACCGAGCCGCCGCCGGGCCAGCTCGAGCATCCCGGTGCTCGTGTCGATGCCGGTTACGATGGCACCTCGGTCGCGCAGCGCCGCGAACAGAGGGCCGGAACCGCAGCCGGCGTCGAGGATTCGCCGGCCGGTCACGTCCCCGGCAAGGACCAGGATCGCGGGTCGCTCGTAGTAGGCGTTTTGGATGCCGGCGTCGCTTTCGGCCGTGTACGCCTCAGCGAAGCTGTCATAGTCGTTGGCCCTAGGCGGATCTGTAGGCAGAACGCGATTTTCGGGGACGGGAGGCACGAGGTCCATGCTGGCATACCCGATCTGCCGCATCCTCCCGATCGTGTTCATGAGCACGCTGGTGCCGGCCGCGGACGGACATGCCCTAGCGCTACTGGACTTGCCGTCTCTGCAGGTGCGCGGGGGCCAGCTGGCAGCTGGCCCCCGCGCATCCGGGCCTAGGCGGGGAGCCGCGACAGGAACGTACCCCAGTTCGCGAGGAGCGTCCGGGGGGCATTCGGGATGAACTCGTTACCCATCCAGACGGCGCCGTCCCCGAAGACGGCGGCCGAGTAGTCGCCCCAGCGGGCCACGCCGGGAGTCGGGGATCCCTCAGCCTTATAGCCAGAGAACCCGTCCTCCGGCAGGGCGCCCGGGCCGGTGATGTGAATAGGGCCGACCGCCCGGCCCAGGTCGAACCGCACGTAAGCGGTGCTCGGGAAGAAGTCGGGCCCGCTCAGGGTGAAGGCCAGCGCGCCGAAGCCGAACCTGTTCACCGCGATGGAGGGGAACAGGACGTTCTCGCCGTTCACGGCCACGTAACCCTGGTGGAGGATGTGGGCCACGATCCCGAACGGGGTGCCGATCGCGCCGACCGCGAAGAAGGCGATGCCGACCCTGGGCGGCCCGGTCGCGGAGGTGACCGTCGTGTTGACCCCGCCGAACAGCACGCCGTTGAGGTCGACCACCTGGTTCATCCGCGAGTCGTTAGCGTTGATCGTCTCCAGCGGCTCGCCGAGCGACGTGCCGAGCGGAGTCGGCCCCGGCTTCTGGGTCGCGCCGGTGTTGATCGGCAGGCCGTAGGTCTCACTGGTGAGCACCTGGTGGCTCAGCTGCAGGCTGGGGTGGCTGCCGCCCAGCGAGCGAGTGCCCGCGAGCGACCAGGCGGCGATCCGGTTGTCCAGCGGCGCGTTGTTCTGGAAGGCATCCTCCGGGCCGCCGGTCATCAGCAACTCGGTGCCGCCCGGCGGGTTAACGGACTCGGACGGCTGGATCGATCCCCAGCGCGGCAGGTTCGCGTCCCCGGTCGGCACCGTGCCGACGTCGAGGTGATCGAACACCACGCTGCTGGCGCCGCTCTCCAGCGCCGACCGCCCGAGCGCGTACATCTGAGCTCCGTTGAAGAAGAAGCTGGTGTTGTTCTGGAACTCGTTGGTGTCGATGAACACCCCGTCACGGTTGGCGCCGAGCAGCGGCTGGTCCGGCAGGCACGGACAGCCGGTGTGCGCCGGGGTGCCGTTCGCGCCGTTGTCGGTGGTGTCCAGCGAGTACAGGTTCCACTTCCCGGTCGGGTCACTGGTCTGGCTCACCGCGATGAGCACGTGGGTGCCGTTGACGGTGGCTACGCCGTTGAAGAGGCCCGGAGCGTCAACTTCGAGGACCGTCTGGATGAAGCGCTGGCCGACCGGGTCCCAGTAGCACTTGGGGTCGGACAGGAAGTCGCCGGTCACCCCGGTGGCACGATTGACCGCCGGGGGCCTGTTGTAGAACTGGTTGAGCGCGGTGACCGCGGTCAGCCGTGTCCCGCCCTCGTTGTAGACGGCGAACGCGTCGTTGATCGGTTCGATCACGAAGCCGTGACCCACGCACAGGCCCTGATCCGGTGGCTCCAGGCTGAACTGCGTGTTCACGTACTGGCCGGTGCCGGCATTGCGCTGGTCCGCGTGAGTAAGCCCGTTGAAGCCGGTCGCGGCGCCCGGGTTGCTGACCACGGGGGTGCCCCGCGGCGACGGCGGCTGAAGCGCCTGCGCGGCCCGGTTCATCCGCGGATCACGGGACAGCATGTGCGCCACCCCGGAATCCTTCGCGGAGGAAGCATGGGGCGACGCGGCCGCGCCTGGCGGCAGCGGCGCCGAAGTGCTGTAGAGAGACGCTGAACCGGTCGTCTGGGTAGGGTGGTCCACCCCGCCCGCCGCCTTCGCGGCGGCGGAAGCCCCGGCCGCCGGCCCGAACGCGACAACTATCGCTGTGCAGACCGCGGGCACCAGCAGCAGCCGCCATCTCCGCCGAGCCGCCGGCGGCGACCCGCGCCCGAACCGTGCCGAAGATTTCCGCGATGACCAGGATGTGCGCATGGGCGAGCCCTTTCCCGCTCACGCGTGCCGCCAGTCCCAGGCCGTCCCCCTGGCCGACAGCCACGCCGATGTGACCGTCCCGCGTACGAGACGCTTTCCGACAGAATCTAACAATCACGGCAAATGACCGTCAACGATATACAGAATCCGTTATTTCCCTTTGACCGCCGAATCATGATTCGGCAGGCCACGACCGGCTTCCGCCTGGTAATTGCCACTTCCCAGCGTGATGCCGTCGTACGGCTAGGGAACACATGGCATCAGCCTTCACCACAAACCCATCAGATTTACATCACTCTAGTAGCATTAATTCACCAAGTTCACAACAGATGCATACGTATCACGAGCGTTGCCAAACATACTGCCGGAGCTCGCTGGTCTTCCAACCCGAGCCGCGAGGTCGAAATCCGCCCCGCACTTAACGGGCCGCGGGCTTTCCGGCGCATTCGCATCCGGAACCATACTGGTCCGGGATACGTCTCATCGTCATGACGGAGTCACGATGGCTCGCGACGACGCTCGCCGCGATGACCGTGCTGGTGGCGCTGGCGGCCGGCTGCGCCAGCGTCACCAGCGCACATCCGGCTGCTGCGGCGAAGGAGCGGGCACCGGCCACCGCGAGCTTCAGCGTCATGGGCTTGGCGTTCCGGTATCCAGTCAGCTGGCAACGATCCCGTACCTGGAGTAGCGACCTGTCGAGTTTCTCGACATTGATCGTCTATCTGAGCAGTACCAGTCGGCTGAGGGCCCCGTGCGTTGCCAGTACCAGCCCTGGCCGAATCGCCCAGACCTGCGAGTACCCGGTCCGTGTCCTGCCGCCGGCGGGAGTCCTCGTCAGGTGGAGCGCCAATGGTTTCTCCGCGTGGCGCATGCCGAAGGCAAACACGACCATCGCGGGCCACAGGGCCGCGGAGATGAGGACCAGCGGCGGCTGGTGCGCGCCATTGCACGCGACCGAGACCATCACGGTCATCATCTCGCGAGCCACGCCCGGCAACTGGTACCAGATGGACGCCTGCCTGCGCGCCCCCGGCCTGCCGCAACAAGAAGCGCAGATATCGTCCATGCTTAGATCGGTACGAATAGCCAAGGGCGACTAGTAGGACTTTGTTGGGTCCGGGTGAGGGCGGCGGGCCGGCCGGGGTGACGGGCTGGCAGCACCGGGGGTAGGTGGCGGGATGACGGTGAGCGCGATCTGCAGTTCTCGCCGGACCTGGCACAGGGTCACATCATCGTGGATATTTACTCCCCTCATGGCAGGAGCAGCGATCCACGGTAACCGGCGCTGTGAAAGCAGCGGCGGATGATGCAGGAACCCAGCCCGGGAACCCTGCGGGTTATCTTCCTGCGGGCCCATCGCGCACCGAACGTTCCGTGCAGCCCGGGATCTCCAGGGTCTTCCCGGGGCGGGCCGCACCGCAGGGCGCTCGCGCATCACGGCACGCACCGGCATCACGCGGTCAGCTGCCACCGCACCGCCCGCCCCCGCACCCGGACCCGCGCCGGCCACGCCCGCCCTCCCGCCCGCCACGGCCGCAACGACATGGCCGCATTGCCGCGGCCCGGCGTCCCGCCCGGCCACCAAAACGCCCAGCAGCCGCATGCCCCCCCCAAGCACCGACCTAACAACGTACTACTAGGGCCGTTGTCCCATGTCATCTCAAATACGCCGGGGTGGGCCGCCGCCCCTTGACCCGCAGGCCCGGCCGGAACGGCCGGGCGGCATGGTTCAATGGGGCGGGTGAGTGCGAGCGAGGCGCTGCTCTCTGAACCCGAGGATGACGGGGCACCAGGCCCGGCAGGACACGCAGGGCTTCGTGCGCTGAAACTGCACCCGCTGGCGGTAACGGCAGTGTGGGTGCTCGGCGTGATCGCCGCTTTCGCGTGCTACCTGCGGCTGTCGCGGACGCGGGCCGTCAACTCCGATGGCGCGAGCCAGGCCCTGCAGGCCTGGGACATGCTGCACGGCAACCTGCTGCTGCGTGGCTGGTCGCTCGGGGACGTCTCGTTCTACACCACCGAAGTGCCGCAGTACATGCTGGTGGAGCTGTTGCGCGGGCTGAGCCAGGACGTCGTGCACGTGGCCGCGGCCATGACCTACACGCTCGCGGTGCTGCTGGCTGCGTTGCTGGCCAAGGGCACTTCCACGGGGCGTCAGGCCGTAGTGCGGGTGCTCATCGCGGCCGGCATCATGCTCGCGCCGCAACTGGCGTCCGGGGTGAACATCCTGCTGTCTTCACCGGACCACATCGGCACCTCAGTGCCGGTGATGGTGGTCTGGCTGATCCTGGACCGCGCCCGCCCCCGCTGGTACGTCCCGGTCATCGCGGGGGCATTCCTCGGCTGGGCAGTGGTGGCGGACACGCTGGTGATTCTCATCGGGGTGCTGCCGCTCGCAGGAGTATCCGCGATCCGGGTCTTCCGGGCCGCGGCCACCGAGCGGAAGCCACTGGCGGCGCAGTGGCATGACATGGCCCTGGGCGCCGCCGCCCTGCTGGGAGCGGCGGCGGCCGTGCTGGCGCTGCACGTCATCCACGCCTCTGGCGGGTTTTACATGCCTGTCCCCACCACGCATCTCGCTCACGGCAAGATCCTGGTCCACAACCTGGGCATCGCCGCGCAGGGCCTGCTGCTGCTGGGCGGCGCCGACTTCCTCGGGCTCCGCCTGACGGCCAGCACCGTCTTCACGATGCTGCACGTGGCCGGCGTGGTCCTCGCGGCATGGGGCACGTGCCTGGCGGTGTGGCGCTTCCTGCGTGATGGCGACCGGGTCGCGCAGCTGCTCGTCGCGGGCGTGGCCATCAACCTGGCCGCCTATGTGCTCAGCACCAGGGCAGGCGTGGTCACCCAGACCCGCGAGATCGCACCCGTCCTGCCCTTCAGCGCTGCCCTGGCCGGGCGCCTGCTGGGCGGACAGGCGCTGGCCGGGCGGCTCAAGCCGGCCCTGCTCGTGCCGCTCCTGCTCGTTGTCATGCCCGGTTACCTGCTCGGCCTGGCGGGCGAGATCAGCCAGCCGCCGGCCGCGGCGCAGAACCAGCAGCTCACCTCCTGGCTGGCGGCCCGGCACCTGCATACCGGCCTGTCCGGCTACTGGGAGTCGAATGTAGTCACGCTGACCAGCGGCGACCGGGTCCAGATCCGGCTGGTGAACGGGTCGCGCAGAGGGCTCGCCCCCAGCTCCTTTGAGGGGAAGGCGGAATGGTACGACCCGCACCGTAATAGGGCGAACTTCGTCGTGCTCTTCCCGGGGGTGGCAGAGTATCGCGGCTTTACCGAGGAGCAGGCCGTGCTGGCGAGGTTCGGTAAGCCCGCGCGAACCTATCACGTCGGTGCCTACACCGTCCTGGTCTGGGATAAGAATCTGCTGCGCGAACTCAGCCGGGCCCGGTGACGTCAAGAAAGCGAAGCCTGCGCTCGGCGACCATCATCAAGGCGACCGTGATCCTAACCCTGCGCAGGCCGCTGAACCGGGCGAACACTGTTACCTGACCTATCTGGCAGGGACGCGCTGAGTGAGTTGCCGTCACGCCTGCGAGGAACGACTCCGCCGCGTCGTCGGCCGGGCGAACGTAGCTTGATGCGGCACCAGGTATCCCGGGCACGAGCGGCCGGGCGGGTGGCCATAACCACCCGCCCGGCCATCATGAGGCCTTCGCCCAGCCCAGCCCAGCCCAGCGCCGCCGTCAGCCGGCCGGCGCCGCCATCGGGTCCACGCCGGCTAGGTCCTTGCGCGTGACCCGGATCGCGACCAGCGTGATGACCAGTGCCAGCACCGCGATCCCCGCCGAGACCAGGAATCCCTTCGAGAAACCCGTCGCGAGGGCGTGGTCGGTCACCGCCTTCTGCAGCGCGGCCGCCTTGGCGCCGGACACCTGGTGCCCGGCCTTCGCGGCCGCCGCTGCCTGGGACCGCAGGCTGCTCGCCACCGCGCTCCACGCGACGGTGCCGAGGACCGCGAGCCCGATCGAGCCGCCGACCTGCTGGCCGACGTTGAGCATGCTGGACGCGACCCCGGCGTCGGCGTTGCCCACCTTGGTCAGCGAGACCAGGGACAGCGGCACGAACACCAGGCCCAGCCCGAGCGCGGTGAGCATCATCGGCCCGAGCAGGCCGCCGGCGTAGCTGCTGTGCTCGGTGATCCGGGACAGCCAGACCATCCCGCCGGCCATGATCGTGGCGCCGGTGATCATCAGCGGCCGGGCGCCGATGCGGGCCACCAGCTGCGACGCGACCCCGGAGGCCGCCATGATCATGCCGACCATCGGCAGGAAGGCGATGCCCGCCCGCAGCGGGCTGTATCCCCACACGTTCTGCACGAAGAGCGTGAGGAAGAAGAACATGCCGAACAGCGCGGTGCCGACGCACAGGCTGATCAGGTAGGCGCCGGACCGGTCCCGGCTGCGCAGCACCCGCATCGGGAGCAGCGCGTGCTTGCTGCGCACCTCGATGAACCCGAAGGCCGCCAGCAGCACCACGGCGGCCGCCAGCGAGACGATCACCTTGGTGTCACCCCAGTGCGACACGCCGCTCGCGCTGGTCGCGGCGTTGGAAAGCCCGTAGACCAGGGAGGTGATGCCGAGCGTCCCGGTGATCGCGCCGGGCAGGTCGAAGCGCCCGGCACGCCGCTGCGACTCCGGCAGCACCCGCGTGGCCAGAGCCGCGACGACGAGCCCG
>WNFY01001980.1_pt1 | contig 19482 bp, 18 predicted proteins | sample 5400091 | NCBI WGS metagenome assembly WNFY01 (sample SAMN13153364, study PRJNA577476) | soil metagenome | isolation source: 60 cm soil or saprolite under grassland replicate 1 | place: USA:California | collected 2016-06-15
GCGCTGGCCAGGGTCAGCGCGATGATCGAGGCGGCGCGGTCGCGGTCGGCGAGCACCCGCAGCGGCAGCAGCGGCGCGGCGGCCCGGGCCTGCCAGCCGGTGAAGGCGGCGAGCAGCGCGGCTGCGCCGGTCAGGGACAGCCAGGAGGCGGGCGCGTTCCACCCGCCGGCCTGGGCCCGGGACAGCCCGAAGACGAGCAGGAACAGCCCGGCGGAGACCAGCGCGGTGCCGGGCAGGTCGATCTTCGGCCGGTGCGCCGGCCGGTCCCCGCGGCGCAGGAACGCCGCCGCCCCGATCAGCCCGATGGCGGCAAAGGCCAGGTTGACATACAGCGTCCAGCGCCAGTTCAGCTGCTCGGTCAGCAGCCCGCCGAGCAGCAGGCCGACCGCGCCGGCGATCCCGGCGACGGCGCCGAAGATCGCGAACGCGCGGCCGCGGGCGGAGCTGCCGGCGAATGCCGTGGTGACGATCGCCAGCGCGGCCGGCGCGAGCAGCGCCCCGAACGCGCCCTGGGCGGCCCGGCCGGCGGCCAGGACCGCGAAGTTCGGCGCCGCCCCGGCCAGCGCCGACGCGGCGGCGAACCCGGCCAGGCCGGCCATGAAGGTGCGGTTGCGGCCGAGCAGGTCGGACAGCTTCCCGCCGATCAGCAGCAGGCTGCCGAACGCCAGCGCGTAGGCGGTCACCACCCACTGGCGGTCCGCGTCGGAGAACGCCAGCGCCCGCTGCGCCGACGGCAGCGCGATGTTCACCACGGTCACGTCCAGCACCACCATCAGCTGCGCCACGCTGGCGACGGCGAGCACCCACCACCGCCGCGCCGCGCCGCGCGTCTCGCGTGCACCGGCCGAAGCCGGGGTATAGACCTTCGCTGCCATGACTGGCCTCTCCTCTGGTTCGCGGGATCCTGCGCTGCCGCCGAGGTCCCCGCCCATCCGAATCTCTGAGACATTTTGTCTCACAGGGCCACTATGCCACCTCCCTCGACTATGAGTCAAGTTGTCTCATAAACTAGGAGGATGACATCGCCAGCCACTGATCCGCGCGCCGCCCGAAGCCGTGAGGCGATCCGTGCCGCCGCCTATGACCTGCTCGCCCGGGAAGGACCGGGCGCCATCACCCATCAGCGGGTGGCTCAGCAGGCCGGCGTCGGCAGGGCCACGGTCTACCGGCACTGGGCGGCCCCAGAGGACCTGCTCCGCGACGTGCTCTTCTCAGCCGAGCTGCCATTCTTCGCCACCCCCGCCCTGCCCCTGCGGTCCTGGCTGCACGCCGAGCTGCGCCAGCTCGCTGACGAGCTCGCCCTCCCGGCGGTCGCATCGCTCGCCATCGCGCTGATGGAGCAGACCCGGTCGGGCGGCGCCGGCGCCCGTCCGCACCGGCACGTCACCGCCATCACCGAGCGGCTCGCCGCCGCGTTCGCGCTCGCCGTTGACGCCGGCGAACTCGACAAAGCGCCCGACGCGGACCTGGCAGCCGCGCACCTGATCGGCCCGCTGGTCTACCGGACCACCCTGCAAGCCGCGGCGGTACCCGACAGCCTGCTAGCCGGGGTCATCGACAGCGTCGCGCACTGGCAGCCGCCAGACCCGCGGCGATCCCGCCCGACCTCAGCACCCGGCCAGCCCGCGGGCGGCAACCAGGAGACCAATGCGGTGGCCCAGGCGTGACCGGCCGCGGGACCGGCTGACCGCCGAAGATAAGCGGGGCCTGACCCCGCTGTTTTGGGCGCACCCCCTACGGCGAGGTCCGACTCGACATGGGCCGCCGCCTGGCCCTGCACGCGGACACCGCACCGGAGGCGCAGTGACCCCCGCGGCCGCGCCGCGCCCGCAGCGGACCCCGGCCCGGCGCAAAGCCCCGCCAGCTCGCCCTCGACGGCCGCCCGGAGGCGGTCCGCGCCTACCTGCGGCACTTCTGGTCACACTGGTCCGGGCCGGCGTTCACGGTGCCAGACGCCCATCTCGACCACCTGGTCTCGGTCTACGCCCAACCCGGCGCGTTCACCGCGTCGATCGGCTGGTACCGCTCCGGCGCCGGAGCGGTCGCCCGGTCGGTCGCCGAGCAGCCGCCGCGGCCGGCCGACCGGATCGGCACGCCGACGACGGTGCTGTGGCCAGACCACGACCCGCTCTTCCCGGCGGCGTGGTCCGCCACCTCCACGGCGTCGGCCACTTCACACCGCTGGAGAGCCCGGGCGAGCTCGCCGCCGCCCTCATCAAGGCCGTGACGACAGCGCGCTCCCCGGACGCCACGCCAGCCAGGCGGGCTCGCCGGTCCGCGCGGCCGTGACTCAGACCACCAGCGTCGGCTCGTCCGGCGCGGACAGGCTCAGCACCGTGCCGGCCACCGCCGGGGAGGCGGTGATCCTCGCCTCGAGCGCGCGCAGCCGGACGGCCAGGTGCGACTCGGCGTCGTCGCCGACGAGATCCACGTCGCCGACGACGGAGACCATCCGCGGACCAACGATCTCCAGTCGGAGGTAGGTCACCCTGGCTACCTCGGGCTCGTCCAGCAGCGCCCGGACGGTGGCCGCGAGGACCCGCGGGTCGGCCTCCTGCCCGATCAGGAACCGCCGATTGCAGTTGATCAGGACCAGCGCGACCAGCGCCAGCAGCACGCCGACCAGGATCGACCCGATGGCGTCCGGGGTGGCCGAGCCGGTCAGCTGGTGGGCGGCCAGTCCGGCGGCCGCCACGACCAGGCCGATCAGCGCGGCGGAGTCCTCCGCGAACACCGCCCGCAGGGTGGGGTCGGAGGTGGCCAGGACCTGCTCGATGACGTCCCGGTGGAACAGCTCGGCTTCGACCCTCGCCTGCCGGACCGAACGCAGGAACGAGACCCCCTCCAGCACGAAGGAGACGGCCAGCACGGCGTACCCGACGATGAAGTCGCCGGCCGGCTCGGGCCTGAACAGCTCCTGCACGCCGTGGGTCACCGACACGGCGGCACCGGCCACGAACAGCCCGAGCGCGGCGAACAGCGACCACACGTACGCCTCCCGGCCGTGCCCCAGCGGGTGCGCGCGGTCCGGTGGGCGCACGGAACGCCGGTTGGCGATCAGCAGGAACACCTCGTTGCCGGTGTCCGCCCAGGAGTGCGCCGCCTCGGCCAGGATCGACGCCGACCCGGTCAGCGCGGCCGCGACCGACTTGGCCACCGCCACGAGAAGGTTCGCGGCCAAGGCGACCAGCACCGTGAGAGCACTCTCCGACCCGCCCGGACGAGCCGACCCCGACACCGAGACAAGAAGGTTTGGCGACCTCCGGGCTGCCCCGTCACCCGGCGCCGCCGAGGCGCCGGCACGCTCCTGCTCGTCCGCCATTGCGCAGTGCTAGCACACCTGAGCGCCGGCGACGCGGGGTCGTCCGGGTAGGGGCGGTGCGTCAGCAGTCAAGGACGAGGACGGGGACTCGTTGGACGAGGTTGTTGGCGAAGCCGCCGAGGTTCCAGGCCTGCTCGACCGGCTGGGTGCGGCCGCAGTCGTCGGTGGCTCGCGCGCACAGCACGTGCTGGCCGGGCCCGGCGTCCCAGCGGAACGTCCAGCCCCGCCAGGCCCAGCGGTCGGTCTCGGCGTCCAGCGTGGCGGCGTTCCACGTCCTGCCGTCGTCGGTGCTCACCTCGACCGTACGGACCGGCGCGTGGCCGGACCAGGCGCGGCCACGGATGTCGAGGGGACCCGGGCTCAGGAACCGGGCGCGGGACATGAAGTCCGGCCAGCCCGGTGGGATGAGCAGCGCCCGCGGCTCGATGCGGGTGACCGGCGCGCCGGGCTCGCCGGGCTCCTGGCGCAGCCGGTAGGCGAACGTCTGCTGGAAGCCGGTGAACGGCGCGTCGACGACGGTGATCTCGCGCAGCCATTTCACCTGCGCCATGCCGTACCAGCCGGGAACGACCAGTCGCAGCGGGAAACCGTGTTGAGGCGGCAGCGGCGCGCCGTTCATCTCGTACACCAGCAGGACCTCGTCGCCGAGCGCGTCGGTCAACGCCAGGCTGCGCTGATAGGTCTGTTCGACGCCACGCTCCACGCCGTGGTCGCTGCCGGTGAAGACCACCTCGCCGGCGCCGGCGGAGGGGCCGGCCTCGCGCAGAAGGGGTGCGAGCGGGGTGCCGGTCCACTCGGCGTTCCCGACCGCGTCGACCAGCCACGGCTGGCTCACCGGCCGGGGCAGGAGGCGAGCCCGGCCGTTGCCCGCGCACTCCATCGTCACCCGCATGGTCGTCCGCGGCCGGGCCCGGATCAGGTCGAGGTCCAGCTCGCGCGGGTGCTCGACGAGTCCCCCCAGCCCGAGCCGCCATGCCGAGAGGTCGATGTCGGGGATGTCGTAGTGGATGAGCAGGTAGTGCAGTCCCACCGGCGTGACGTCGTAGCGAAGAGCCTCCAGCGGCATCCCGTGGTTGCGGCTGGCCAGTTGGAGCTCCTCGTCGGAGATCCCCTCGCCTGGCTGGGCCAGCCGGGCGGGCCCGCTGAACTCCCCCAGCATCGACATCGACGACCGCCTCCTCCGCCCTCCGACCAGCACGGCAGCCGGCACCAGCGTAGCCGCGGCGCCGCGGCCGGCCGCTGGTCGAGAGGTCACCGCGGCCGCGTCACGGCGCCGCCGGGCCGGCGTCGTTTCTGTGTGAGGGTGGCAGCGGACGGGAGCCGGCGGGTGACCTGGTGACGACACGGCCGGACCGCCGCGCACGGCGCGGCGGTCACCGGCGGGGAGGGTGGGGCGGGTTCGGCCGCCGCACGGTGCTGCTCGCCGGCGCGGGGGTCGCCGTCGTCGGCGCGGTCGGCCTGGCTTGCACACCGACCGCCGAACGGCTGTCCGGGCCGGCAGGGCAGGCGCCGTCCGGCTCGGTTGAGCCGGCACCGTCCATGTCCCGGATGGGGGCGGCGCCACCGACCACCGAACGGGTGCCCTCGGCCGGCAGGATGCTGCCCGCGCCGCCGCGCCGGCCCGCGCCGGCGACCTTCACCTACGCGGTGCGGTCGGTCGGAGCGGTGCGCACCGATCGGCGGACGTTCGCCGCGGCCGCCCTGGCCGTGTACGCCGACCCGCGGGGCTGGGCGTCCGCCGGGATGGCCTTCCGGGAGGTCCCCGACGGCGGCGACTTCACCCTGTGGATCGCCGCGGCCGACCGGGTCGCCGGCTTCGGGCCGCCCTGCGACCGATCGTGGAGCTGCCGCAGCGGCCGGAACGTCGTCATCAACGAGGACCGCTGGCGCTCCGGCTCGCCAACCAGGGTGCTCGCCGGCGACCTTCCGGCCTACCGGGCGATGGCGATCAACCACGAGACCGGGCACTGGCTGGGCCTGTCCCACCGCCGCTGTCCCGCCCAGGGCGCGCTCGCGCCGGTCATGCAGCAGCAGTCGATCAGCCTGCAGGGTTGCCGCGCCAACGCCTGGCCGACCGCGCCGGAGCTGGCCGCCGTCGCGAACCTGCACCCACGGCCGACCGGCTGAGCCGCCGGGGTCCGCGGGTCAGACCAGCGACAAGACGCGCCCCAGCCCGCGCGGGCCGGTCTTCGTCGGCCGCGGCAGCAGGAACACGTACATCCCGGCAGCGACCGCGCCGGAGTCGGTGAGCGGGTTGTCACCGACCATGAGGGTCTGCTCCGGATGGACCTGCAGTTGGTCGCAGGCGGTGAGGAACGGCTTGACGTCCGGCTTGCAGACCCCGTGCTCGAAGGACATCACCACGGTGTCGAGGAACGGCGACAGTCCCAGCCGATCCATCGCCGGGCGCAGGTCGAAGCCGGTGTCGCTGACCACCCCGACCCGCAGCCCCCGGTCGCGCACGGCCTTCAAGGTCGGAACGGTGTCCGGGAACGCCTCCCACGACTCGGCCCGCACGGTGAGCGCGTACAGCTCCTCGCTGAGTCCGGGAGCCAGCCGCTCGCACCCGGCCGCGCCGTACAGGGCGGTCCACACCTCGTGGTGGCGGGCGTTGGACAGGTCACGGCCCTTGGCCAGCTCCTCGGCCGCACTGCTGCGGTTGAGCACGCGCTGCCAGACGTGCGCGACCTCCTCCGGGTCCAGCGGGTCGACGCCGAGGTTGGCCGCCGCTCGGTGCAGCAGCTTCTCCCCGGTGCCGGACAGCCGGATCAGCGTGTCACCCGCGTCGAACAGGACAGCCTCGAACTGAGTCACGTCCCGGTCTCCTCACTCGGGGGTCGAGCTCCGCGAACCGGCCCGCACCAGGGTCGCAGGCGTCCTCACCGCGGCAGCAGGGAGGGCTGGGCGGCCGTACCGGTGGTACCACAGCCACCCGACGTCACGGCCGAACGACTCGACAAGCAGGGACAGCGACACCGCCAGCGCGGCGGACAGCAGCGGCCGGGGCAGCACGTCGGCAGCCGCGAACACGAGGACGACGCCCTGCGTCGCCGCCACCACCTTCCGCCAGTAGCGCGGCGGCAACGACCCGCGGAGCCAGGGCAGCATCCAGCCCGCCGCGACGTGCCCGTACCGCATCGCCCCGATCGCGAGCACCCACCCGCCTACCGGGCCCGCGGCGTAGGCGCTGAGCACCAGGATGAGGAACGCGTCGACCTCCATGTCGAAGCGCGCACCGAACCCGGACGTGGTCCCGGTGCGCCGGGCCACCTTGCCGTCGACCGCGTCGAGGACGAGCGCCACGGCGGCGAGCGTGACCAGCATCACGACCGATGCCGGCCGCGCGAACGAGTCGACCGTCAGCGCCGCCACGCCGCCGACCAGCGTCGCCCGGGTCAGCGTCACCCGGTCGGCCGGCCCGAGCCCGGCGACTCCTGACCGGTACAGCCCCCGGGTGAGCGCGGCATACGTGGCCAGCCCGCACCCGACTCCCACCAGCCACCCGAGGACGCCGAGGCCGACGGTCCCGGCCAGGACCGCGACCAGGACAACCTGGGCGACCAGGCCGATCACCGGACCAGTTCGAACCGTGGGCACCGTTCCTCCACTATTGAGCGTTCCGAACGAGTAACACGAGCCCGGCGCCGGTTCGGTTCGGGTGAGGAGGACGCCGATGACGCGCGAGGCCAGCGCCTTCTGGCTGCGCGAGCCCGGCGCCGGCGAGATCCGGACGGCCGCCCTGCCGGATCCCGGCCCCGGCGAGGTCCTCGTCCGCACCCGGTACTCCGGCATCAGCCGGGGGACCGAGACGCTGGTCTTCGCCGGCCGGGTGCCCGCGAGCCAGTATGCCGCGATGCGGGCGCCGTTCCAGGACGGCGACTTCCCGGGGCCGGTGAAGTACGGCTACCTCAATGTCGGCGTGGTCGAACAGGGGCCGCCGGGGCTGATCGGCCGGACCGTCTTCTGCCTCTACCCGCACCAGACCGCGTACGTCGTCCCGGCGGGCGCGGTCGTCGCGGTGCCCGACGGTGTGCCGCCCGGACGGGCCGTGCTGGCCGGGACCGTGGAGACCGCGGTGAACGCGCTGTGGGACGCCGCGCCGCTGGTCGGCGACCGGATCACGGTGGTGGGCGGGGGCATGGTCGGTTGCTGCGTCGCTGCCCTGCTCGCCCGGTTCCCCGGTGCCCGGGTCCAGCTGGTCGACACCGACCCCGGCCGGGCCGCGGTCGCCCGGGTGCTGGGCGTCGAGTTCGCGCAGCCGGCGGACGCCGCCGGAGGGCGAGATCTGGTGGTGCACGCGAGCGCGACGTCGGCCGGGCTGCAGCGGTCGCTGGACCTGCTCGCGGCCGACGGCACGGTCGTGGAGCTGTCCTGGTACGGCGACCGCGAGGTCAGCCTGTCGCTGGGCGGGTCGTTCCACTCCCGGCGGCTGGGCATCCGGGGCAGCCAGGTGGGTGCCGTGTCCCCCGCCCGGCGGGCGAGCCGCACCGCCGCCGACCGCCTCGCGCTCGCCCTGGACCTGCTCCGCGATCCGGCGTTCGACGCGCTGATCACCGGCGAGTCCCGGTTCGACGAGCTGCCCCGGGTGCTCGCCGGCCTGGCCGCGGGCACCGTGCCGGCGTTGTGCCACCTGGTCAGCTACCCCGGCACCGACCGCGGACAATGACCCCGTGTTCAGTGTCACCGTCCGCGATCACATGATGATCGCCCACAGCTTCCGAGGCGACGTCTTCGGGCCTGCGCAGCGCCTGCACGGGGCCACCTTCGTCGTCGACGCGACCTTCCGCCGGGCCGAACTGGACGCCGATGACATCGTGGTCGACATCGGGCGGGCGGCTCAGGAGCTGAACGCCGTGGTCGGCCAGCTCAACTACCGCAACCTGGACGACGAGGCGGCGTTCGCCGGCATGAACACCTCGACGGAGGCGCTCGCCCGGGTGATCGCCGACCGCCTCGCCGAGCGCGTGCACGCGGGCGCTCTCGGCGAGGGCGCCCGCGGGCTGGCCGGGATCACCGTCACGCTGCACGAGTCGCACATCGCCTGGGCCAGCTACGAGCGCCCACTATGAGCGAGCGCGAGGGCTCGCAGGGCGAGCGGGGCGTGGGTCCCCGGCGGAAACGCGAAGCGTTTTCGTTGGGCCCAGCGACGACGGCTGTGCGGCCCGAGGGACGAGGGCCGGACCGCCGGGAGGAGCGGACACAGCAGGTCTACGTCATCCTGCCGAACGACATCGACGATCCGGCGACGCCCAGCGGCGGCAACGCCTACGACCGCCGGGTCCTGCGCGGCCTCGCCGCCTTGGGCTGGTCGGTGCGGGAGCACGCGGTCCACGGCGCCTGGCCGTCCCCCCTCCCGGCCGAGCGCGCCGGCCTCGCCCGCGTGCTGGCGACGGTGCCCGAGGACGCGGTCGTGCTGCTCGACGGCCTGGTCGCCTCGACGGTCCCGGAGGTGCTGCTGCCGCAGGCACCCCGGCTGCGGCTGGTCGTCCTGGTGCACATGCCGCTGGGCGACCCACTGGGCGACCCACTGGGCGACCCACTGGGCGACCCGCTGGGCGACCCGCTGGGCGACGCACCGGGCGACCCGCTGGGCGACCCACTAGGCGACCGGGCCGAGCGCGCCGCTCTGGCCTGCGCCAGCGCCGTCATCACCACGAGCGGCTGGACCCGCGGACGGCTGCTCGACATGTACGGCCTGCCCGCCGACCGGGTGCACGTCGCCACGCCGGGGGTGGACCCCGCCTCCCTCGCGCCCGGGTCGGACGCCGGCTCGGAACTGCTGTGCGTCGCGGCCGTCACCCCGCACAAGGGCCACGACCTGCTGATGGAGGCGCTGGCGACGATCACGGACCTGCCCTTCCGCTGCGTCTGCGTCGGAGCGCTCGGTCGGGATCCGGACTTCGTCGGCCGGCTCCGCCGGCTGATACAGGCCCGCGGCCTCGCCGACCGGATCCGCCTCGCCGGTCCGCTCGCCGGCGAGGAGCTCGACGCCGCCTACGCCGCGGCGGACCTGCTGGTGCTGGCATCGCGCGGAGAGACGTACGGCATGGTGGTCACCGAGGCGCTGGCGCGCGGGATCCCGGTGCTGGCGACGGCAGTGGACGGGCTCCCCGAGACGCTGGGCCGCGGGCCGGACGGCAGCCTGCCGGGCGTCCTGGTGCAGCCCGGCGACCCGGCCGCGCTGTCCGGCGCGCTTCGGCACTGGCTCACAGATGCCGGGGCGCGACGCCGGCTGCGGAGCTCGGCCCGCGGCCGCCGGACGACGCTGACCGGGTGGGCGGTCACGGCGGAGGCCGTGTCGAGCGTCCTGCGGCGGGTGGCCGGCCGCGAATGAACCGGTGACCCCGGGTGGTCCGTGTCTTCGGGAGAGCGCTCTTCAGGGGGAGGCCCGTTGCGCAGCACACCAGCACCGACCGCCACGGCGCCGCGCCGTGCGGTCCGGGCATGGGTAGGCCCGCTCGGCGGGGTGGGCATCCTCGCCTTCCTGCTGTGGCGGCTGGGCACCGGTCCGTTCGTCGAGGGGCTCCGGATGGTCGACGGCCGGGCACTCGCGGCGGCGGTCGGCATCGGCGTGCTGACCACCCTGTGCTGCGCCTGGCGGTGGAGTCTGGTCGCGGCCGGCCTCGGTGTCCGGTTGCCGGTGCGCACCGCCGTCGCCGCCTGCTACCAGTCGGTGTTCCTGAACGCGACGCTCCCCGGCGGTGTGCTCGGCGACGTGGACCGCGCGGTGCGCCATGGGCGGGACGTCGGCGATGTCGGCCGCGGCGTCCGCGCGGTGGTGTGGGAGCGGACCGCCGGCCAGGTCGTCCAGCTCGCCATGGCGGCGATCGTGCTGCTGGCGTTCCCGTCGCCGGTGCGGGCGTACGTGCCGGCCGTCGCCGCAGTCGCCCTGGCCGGCGGGCTCGCTGTCCTGGCCCTCTCCCGGCTGCTGCCGCGACGCGGCCATCCGCGCTGGGCCCGGACGCGGTGGGCGCAGGCGCTCCGCACGGCGAGGGCCGACATCCGCGGCGGGCTGCTCGCGCGCCACAACCGGCTGCGCATCGTGCTCGCCTCGGCCGTGGTCGTGTCCGGCCACCTGGCGACGTTCCTGATCGCGGCCCGCGCCGCAGGCTCCATGGCGCCGCTGTCCCGGCTGGTGCCGCTGACGTTGCTGGCCCTGCTGGCCATGGGGTTGCCGGCGAACGTCGGCGGGTTCGGGCCGCGCGAGGGCGTGGCCGCGTGGGCGTTCGGCGCCGCCGGACTGACGGCCAGCCAGGGAGTCTCCACCGCGGTGGTGTACGGGGCGCTCGTGCTGGTCTCGAGCCTCCCGGGCGCCGCCGTGCTGGTCGGCCGGCGGATCCGGGTTCCCGCCGCGCTCGGGCGGCCGATCCGGGTACCCGCCGCGGTCTCGGCGGAAGGTGCCCTCAGTGGCTGAGCTGCCGGTCGCGACGGTCCGGACCCGGGCGACAGTCCCGCTCCGGTTCCCCAGGTGACTCCGGCCTCACACAGAAGGGTCCTCAGTGTCCTCTTTCCCCGGCCTCGACGATGCCACCGCGGCTGCCGGCGACACAACGGCTGCCGGCGACACCGCGGCCGCCGACAAGGCCGCTACCGTCGACGACACCGCGGGCGTCGACCGTGCGGAGGCCGAGGACCGCGGCCGAAGACGCCGGGTGGCGGCGCGGGTGGCGACCGCCCTGGCGGTCCTGCTCGTGTTCCTCGCCCTCGTCGCCCCGGACGACTTCGCCCATCTCACCCCTCGCGCGTTCCTGCGCATCCCGGTGGAGGGCCTCGTCGCGGTCGTCCTTCTGGTCGTCCTGCCGCCCAGGGCGAGGCGGGTGACCGCGACGGTAGCCGGGGTGGCGCTCGGTCTGCTGGCCATCCTGAAGGTCGTCGACCTGGGCTTCTCGGCGGCGCTCGACCGGCCGTTCGATCTCGTGCTCGACTGGGGCCTGCTCGGCGACGCGGTTGGGGTCGTCACGGACTCGATCGGCCGGCTCGGTGCGACCGGCGCCGTGGTCGCCGCGGTGTTGCTCGTCGCAGCCCTGCTCGTCTTCATGACCCGGTCGGTCCTGCGCCTGACCCGCCTCGCGGTCCGACACAGGACCACGGCGATCCGCGCCGTCGCGGTGCTCGCGCCGGTCTGGGTCGCGCTCGCCGCGCTCGGAGCGCAGCTCGTCCCGGGCGTGCCGGTCGCCGACGGCGGCACCGCCTCCCTCGTCTACCACCGGGCGTTCCAGGTGCGGGCAGGCCTGCACGACAAGCGGGAGTTCGCCGCGCTGGCCGGTGTCGACCCCTTCCGCGACACGCCGGGCCGCGAGCTGCTGGCCGGACTGCGCGGCAAGGATGTCATCGTCACCTTCGTCGAGAGCTACGGGCGCAGCGCGATCGAGGATCCGGCGTTCGCGACGCAGGTCGACGCGGTGCTCGACGCCGGGACCCGCCGGCTGAACGCGGCCGGGTTCGCCTCCCGGAGCGCCTTCCTCACCTCGTCGACGGCCGGCGGCGGCAGCTGGCTGGCCCACTCCACGCTCTTCTCCGGCCTGTGGATCAACAACCAGCAGCGCTACCACACCCTCCTGTCGAGCGACCGGCTGACCCTCCCCAGCGCCTTCAAGCGCGCGGGCTGGCGGACGGTCAGCTTCGAGCCGGCCATCTCGGGGCCGTGGCAGGAGCGAGACTTCTACGGCTACGACCGGGGCTACGCCAACCGGGACTTCGGGTACCGCGGCCCGCGGTTCAGCTACGCCCCCATGCCCGACCAGTACGTCCTGTCCACCTTCCAGCGCGCCGAGCGTGCGGCGCCGGGCCGCGGCCCGTTGATGGCCGAGATCACCCTCGTCTCGAGCCACGTCCCCTGGACGCCCATCCCCCGGCTCATCGGCTGGAACGACGTCGGAGACGGCTCGGTCTACCACAGCCCCACGGCCCAGCAGGGCGATCCGCCCAGCGCCGTATGGAAGAGCCCCGCCCGGGTCCGCACCGCGTACCGGCAGTCGATCGAGTACTCGCTCAACACCCTCATCTCCTACGTGCAGGAGTACGGCGACGACAATCTCGTGCTCGTGTTCCTCGGCGACCACCAGCCCGCCCCGATCATCACCGGTGGGGGCGCCAGCCGGGACGTACCGATCACGATCGTCGCCCGCGACCGGGCCGTTCTGGACCGGATCTCCGGGTGGGGCTGGCAGGACGGCCTGCGGCCCGGTCCGCAGGCCCCGGTCTGGCGGATGGACGCCTTCCGCAACCGGTTCCTGACCGCCTTCGGGGCGGCCGGCCCGGCTCACTAGCTTCGCCTACGGGACACCCCTCGCCGTACGTTCAGATGGCGATGCCGCGCAGGTGCTTGTTGACCGCCTTCGCGGCGGGTGCCAGCTCCGGTATCTCGAGGACGGTGACGCCCGCCTCGCGGAGTCGCTCGACGCCGTAGCAGTCGGCGACGAACAGATCCGGTTCGCGCCAGGCGATGACGACGTGCAGGATCCCCGCCGCGAGGATGAGGTCGGCGCAGGGCCGGCGCCCGGAGAGGCGCTCGGTGCAGGGCTCGAGGGTGCTGTAGAGGGTGGCGGTGGCGAGGCGTGCGTCGTCCGGCTCGAGCCTGCCGAGCGCGGACTCCTCGGCGTGGAGGTGCGGCTCGGTGTCGCGCGAGTATCCGCTGGCGATCTCGCTTCCGGCGGCGTCCACGATGACCGCGCCGACGCTGTACGCGGTCGCCGCGGGCGGGCATTTCTGAGACAGGTCGATCGCCCGGCGCAGCCAGCGAATGTCGTCTGCCGTCGGGTCGGCCCTCATGCGGGTGCCTTGGGCAGGTACCGCAGGAGGGCGACGTCGCCGACGGCCCGGACCTCAGCGAGGGTCATCCGGTGGTGCAGGTCGTTGGCGAAGGTGCCGGGACCGACGAAGCGGGGCGCGTCGGGCTGGCCGACGAAGAACGGGGCGACGGCAAGGTGGATCTCGTCCGCGAGCCCGGAGGCGAGGAACTGGGTGTGGATGCTGCTGCCGCCCTCGACCATGAGCCGCCCGATGCCGCGCCGGGCGAGGTCGGCGAGCATGCCGGGCAGGTCGAGCCGGTCCCCGGTCCCGACGACGGTGGCCAGGTCGCCGAGGGTCTCCCGGACCTTCGCGACGACGCCGTCCGGGCAGTAGACGGCCTTCCCGCCCCCGCTCTGCCAGAAGTTCAGGCCGGGGTCGAGGTCACCGGTCCCGGTGACGGTGACCTTGAGCGGGTGCTCGGTCCGGCCCCGGGCCACCCGGGCGGCCCGGCGTTCCGCGGAGTTGACCAGCAGCCGCGGGTTGTCGCGGCGCAGGGTGGAGGCCCCGACGAGGATCGCGTCGCTGTCCGCGCGGACCGCGTCGACCCGGTCGAAGTCCTCGGCGTTGGACAGCAGCAGCCGCTCGGCGCTGGTGTCGTCGATGTAGCCGTCGACCGACATCGCGCAGCTCAGCAGGACGTACGGGGCGGCCATCGGGCTCTCCTTGCATCATCGCTGACCCAGCAGGCTACCTGCCACGTCGTTCGGCCAGCGTGGCCTAGCGGGCGTGCCGGAACCCGTCGAGGGCCTCCACGACCGCCGCGGTCATGCCGCTGCCGCCATGCCCGGCGTCGTGCAGCACGATCAGGCGGCTGGCCGGCCAGGCCCGGTGCAGGTCCCACGCGGTGTCCAACGGATCCGAGACGTCGTAGCGGCCGTGCACGAGGACCGCGGGGACCTGCGCGATCCGGTGCATGTGCGCGGCGATCGGGGCGTCGTCGAGGAAGCAGCCGTTGCTCCAGTAGTGCGTCACCAGGCGGGCTAAGACCTGCCGGAACGTCGGGTCCTGGTAACGCAGCCAGGGCTCCCAGTCGGGCATCAGCGAGACGTGGGTGTCCTCCCAGATGCACCACTGCTCGGCGGTGCGCTCGGTCACCGTCGGGTCCGGACTGGCCAACAGCCGCGCGTACGCGGCGGACAGGTCACCGTCCCGTTCCGGTTGCGGGACACCGGCGGCGAACGCGTCCCACTCCCGCGGGAAGACCCGCCGCATGTCCCGGGTGATCCATTCCGTCTCCCGCCGCGTCCCCGCCGTGACCGCGGCCAGCACCATCGCGGACACCCGGGCCGGGTGGCGCTGCGCGGAGGCCAGGGCGAGGGTCACCCCCCAGGAGCCACCGACCACGACCCACCGGTCGATGCCCAGGTGCTCCCGAAGCCGCTCGATGTCCGCCAGCAGGTGCTCGGTCGTATTCGTGGACAGGTCCGCGGCGGCGCTGTCGGCAAGCGGGCGGCTGCGCCCGGACCCCCGCTGGTCGAAGAGCACGGCCCGGTACGCCGAAGGGTCGAAGTTGCGGCGGTGACCGGGGCCGCAGCCCGTCCCCGGACCGCCGTGCAGGTACACCGCCGGCGTCCCGGCCGGGTCCCCGACCGTCTCCCAATACACCTCGTGCCCGTCACCGACGCCGAGCAGGCCCGAAGCGTACGGCTCGATCTCCGGGTATCGCTCAGCCACCGGCCAAGATTAGTGTCACGTTGATCCACCCGGGAACCGGCCGGGCCCGGCAGACGACTACCTGCTGTGTGCGCAGAGCGCGCACCGGAGGTGGGAGGAGACAACCGGATGCTCGACATTCGGCGAGCGGGTCGTTCTGGCCGCGGCTGGGGACGGTTCGCCGTGCTGGCCGGGTTCGCGGCGGTGGGCATCGGCCTGGCGGCCGGGCCGGCGGCCGCACACGTCAGCGTCACCGGCGAGGGGGCCACCCAGGGCGGCTTCACGGTGATCACCTTCGGGGTGCCGACCGAGAGCGAGACCGCCTCCACCGTCGGTCTGAAGGTGCAGCTGCCGCCGAACCAGCCGCTGGCCGAGGCCGCGGTGCAGCCCAAGCCAGGCTGGACCCACACGGTCACCACCACCAAGCTGGCCACCCCGATCCAGACCGACGACGGCCCGGTCAGCGAGGCGCCGTCGGTGATCGAGTGGAAGGCGACGGCCGGGGGCATCAAACCGGGCGAGTTCGACCAGTTCCAGATCAGCGCGGGGCCGCTGCCCAAGGCCGACTCGATGACGTTCAAGGTGATCCAGGTCTACAGCGACGGCAAGCAGGTCGCCTGGGTCGAGGAGTCCACCGAGGGTCAGGCCGAGCCGGAGCATCCCGCGCCGGTGCTGAAGCTGGCCGCCGCGGGCACGCAGACCGGGTCGACGCCCTCGGCCGGGCCGACAGTCTCCGCGCAGCCGCCGACCGCAGCACCGTCATCGGATGCCGCATCGAAGGGCTCGGTCACCGGCGCCTACCTGCTCGCCGGCCTCGGCGTCCTGGCCGGGCTGGCCGGGCTGGCGCTGGGCCTGACCGCGCGACGGCGGGCTGCCCGGCTGCCCACCCAGGAGCCGGCGAAGACCACCGCGGCCAGGTGAGCAGGGGGGGCGTGGCCATGGACGACCGGCCGCTGCCGCCGCTGACCGCGGCCCGGGCGGTGACGAGCTGGCGGGACGACCCGGTGCTCGTCGTGCTGCTGGTCCTCGCCGCGATGCTCTACCTCCTGCGCGCCGCCCGGGTGGCCCGCCGCCGCCCGGGCGGCCGCTGGCCGCGCTGGAGGACGGTCAGCTTCCTGGCCGGCCTGCTGGTCATCGACGTCGCCATCCAGGGCGGGGTGGGCGTCTACGCGCACACCCTGTTCTGGATCCACATGGTCCAGCACCTGCTGCTGATCATGGTCGCGCCCGCCCTGCTGGCCGCCGGCTGGCCCGGCGTGCTGCTCCTGCACGCCTCCCGCAACCCCACCCACGCCCGGCTGAAACGGATCTTCCGCTCCCGGCCGGTCACCGTCGCGACCTGCCCGCTGGTCACCCTCCCCGCATACGCCGCCACCCTGGTCGGCACCCACCTGACCGGCTTCATGGCCACCGCCATGGACAACCGGCTCGCCGCCGCCGGCGAGCACCTGCTCTACCTCGCCGTCGGCTACGCCCTGCTGCTGCCGGTCTTCGGCGCCGAACCGATCCGCTGGCGGCTGTCCCACCCGGCCCGCCAGTTCCTGCTGCTGCTCACCATGCCCATCGACACCTTCACCGGACTGATCCTCTTCCAGACCAGCCACCCGCTCTACCCGGCGCTGCACCAGCACCGCGGCTGGGGACCGGACCAGATCCAGGACCTCCAGTGGGCCGGCGCCACCATGTGGATCGGCGGCGACGGGCTCATGCTCGGCCTCATGCTCCTGGCCGCCATCCCGTGGGTCCGCTCGGCCCAGCGCGCCCCCAGCCGCCGCGGCTGGCTCGAACGCGCCCGGCTCGTCACCCTCCACGACCACACCGGCCAACCCGACCCACCCGAGCCAGCGGGCACCCGGCTGTCCCCCGACGACCCCGACGAAGACCAGCAGCTCGCCGCCTACAACGCCTGGCTCCAACGCCTGCACGACAACCCGCCGAGCAGGCGCGCGGCGAGGGATCACCGTCGAGGCGGATGACGACAGTGCAGCGCGGCCCGTCGCGCCAGAGGCGTAGCCGCCCGTGGCCGCCGCCGCGATCACCAGGTCAGGCACGGGTGGACGCTGCCCGGATCGGTGGAGATGCACCTGCAGCACCGCCACGACGAGGCCGCCGGCTGTTCGTGATCGAATTCGACCGGCGCCGGGTGTGGCCGGCCGGCGTGACCGCCCACCCGACCGTCGGCTGGGTCGGCCAGCAGGCCCGTGACCTGTTGATCGAGATGGGTCAGCACTTCGACGGTGAAGCAGCCTGTTGCTATCGTTCCGGCTGCGTGCGCGCGCAGGAACTGCGTCCAGCTCGGCCCGCCTCGCCGGGTTGGCTGGTTCGGCTTCACTCGCGGCCGGTCGATCCCGCCGGTCGGTCAGCTGTGGAGGCAGACTGGGCAATGACACGGAGCGGGACCCGGGATCCAGCGCCAGACGGTGCTCGGCGGCCTCGTCAACGACTACCAGCGGGGCAGTTCGACCTGGGCGCGTTCGCATCGGTGATGAGGCGAGCCAGGACGGCTGGGTTGCTGGGCAGCTGGAAGTGGTTGACGCCCGGATTGTCGGTCAGGCTGAAGTGCCAGCAGCTCATCGCCGTCCAGGCGTTGACCGCGTCATTGGTGATGTCTTCCTGGTTGATGTCGCCGTCGCGGGTGAAGAATTCGGTCGTGTCTGTCACCACCTGACCCACGGTCAGGTCGGTCAGTCCGAGCCCGACCAGCGTGTCTATGCCGGAGCCCTTCTCGGCGTAGACGTCGACGTTGGGAAAGTGGGCCGGGTCGGCGAACGGGACGCCGCCGATGTAGTAGTCGGCGATCGGCTTCACCCAGGATAGGCCGGCGTCGTCGAACAGCCGGGGATAGTCCTCTGGAGTATAAAACGCGTCGGTCGACTGGTCGTGAATGATGATTTCGTCGTCATGGAAGATCCGGGGGTCCGACGCGGTGATGAACGTCGACGGGTGGGAGAGGAACATCCGCGCGCTGCTGACGGCGTTCTCGGGCGTCGCTGGGAAGCTCAGGTCGGGAATGTTGAGGCCAACGAACATCAGGGCGTAACCGAGCCCCTGGCCGGGGAAGTTGCCGGCCAGCGGCGTGAAGCCATGGATGTACTTGCTCTTCCAGGCCGGGCTCGTGTGGGTGAGCAGGTATTGGATGTAGATCGGCCCGTTCGAATGGCCGACGAGATGGACGGGACGCCGGCCGTTCTCCCGGTAGGTCTGCTCGATGAGCCGCTTGGTCCGCGGCAAGAAGCCGCCCATGTCCGGCGTCAGTCGCGCGTCATAGCCGGCGACTCGGATGTCCTGGTCGCGCGTGTAGCCGACAGCCTCGAGTGCCTTGTACATCGGCTCGTAGAACGGCGCACTGGCCGTCTTGCCGTAGTCAGGGATGGAGACGGTGACGCCGCGCTGCTCGTCGAACCGGAGGCGCATCGGCTTGTGGGAGCGACGATCGTAGCGGAGCGTCATGAGCTCGTCGCGGCAGACCTGCGAGAAGGCCGGGCCCGGGTCCTTGAAGACCAGATCCTCGAAGGTGCCCGAACCCCGGCAGTTCGGGTCCGTGGTCTGGTGCTTGACGGTGAAGGTGAGCCTGGTGAAGTGCCAGGCGGGGAAGAGGACGATCGGCGTCACGCCCGGACCGGCAGGCTTCGCGACCGCCGTCCCCGGCATCAACGCTGCGAAGATCAATAACAAGAGCGCGGCGACCACCCGGGCAACCCGCGCAGAGCGCTCGCGTCTCGATCCGCCCAAGCCGTTCATCTGGCCTCCCCGAACCGTCCCGGCGGCCGCGTGAGGCGTCGACTCTAGATCGAATCGGCCGCGGCGCTCAAGACCTGCCGTCGGGAAGCGAACACCCTCGGGGTCCGACGCATGCGCAGACCCCTCACCGGCAAGTCGCCCGATGCGGTCGCGGGCTTGCAGCCAGCTCGGCGAATGCGGCTGCGAGGCGAAGCGGTGGTAGGGCCTCAGTCGCGAGCCCGAGTATGCGGGCGCGACGATCCGGTAGCGTAGCCCGAGCGCCGGGATCAGCCGAAGAACGGGTCCGGGACGAGTGTCGCCCGGCAGCAGCACGATCGCGGGAGCGTGCGCAGCACCCCAGCCCGCCGCGGAGGCCGCACGGTCCCGTCCGACGAGCCCGACCTCATCGCGGAGATCACCGCCTGAACGGGACTGCCCGTGGCCATGTCCTTCGAGCGGGTCTGGTCAGCTGCCAGAGGCCATGTAGGCGGCGACTATCAACCTGCCACGCCATACGCGTACCCTGTAAATCCGCAGGTCAGGGGCATAGTGGAGGCCATGGGCCGGTACGGAGTTACAACGCCACCACAAACGCGATCATGAGATGATCGTTCCACTGTGGACTGAACTTCCATCGTTACCTGACCGTTACGTGCCCGACTGTCCCTGTCCCTGCAACCGCCCGGGGGGTACCCCAGGTATGGGCCGGGCCGTTCTGGCGGGCTCTGTGTGGCGCTGGCGTCTGCGACGTGTGGCCTCACTCGGCGGTCAGGTGATCGAACTCGCCGTTACGCGAACCGTCGAGCCATGCGTCGAACTCGGCCAGCGTGAAGGACAGCACCGGGCCGGAGCGGTCCTTGGAGTCCCTGACCTCGACCAGCCCGGCGTGACGGCGGACCTCGACGCACTGTCCCCCGTTGGACGACTTCTGAGCCTTCTGCCACGGAGTGTCGGTGGTGCTCATGATGTGTCGTGCTCCTCTACTGGTGCCGATT
>WNFY01001981.1_pt1 | contig 19482 bp, 15 predicted proteins | sample 5400091 | NCBI WGS metagenome assembly WNFY01 (sample SAMN13153364, study PRJNA577476) | soil metagenome | isolation source: 60 cm soil or saprolite under grassland replicate 1 | place: USA:California | collected 2016-06-15
TGCAGACGCGAGAGGATCGGGGCCGCACTCTGCGCGATCTTCTGCGGCTCGGTCGTGGCGAACACGAACACGACGCGCGGCGGCGGCTCCTCGAGGATCTTGAGGAGCGCATTCCACGCTTCGCGCGTCAGCATGTGAGCCTCGTCCACGATGTAGACCTTGTGGCGGCCTTCCGCAGAGGCGGCGTACATAGCGCGCTCACGCAGGTCGCGCGCGTCGTCCACGCCCCGGTTCGAGGCGGCATCGAGCTCGACGACGTCGAGGTTCGCGGCACCGGTCCAGACGCGGCGGCAGGAATCACACTCGCCGCAGGGCTCCCCCGCCGGCTCGCCTGCCGCACCACGCCGCTCGCAGTTCAGCGCCATCGCAAGGATGCGGGCCGCGGTGGTCTTGCCCACGCCGCGGGGACCCGCGAACAGGTACCCGTGAGCCACCCGGCCCCCCGCCACGGCCCCACGCAGCGCGGCCGCCACGTGATCCTGCACGAGGAGGTCGGAAAAACGCTTGGGACGGTATTTGCGGGCGAGAGCGATCATCGGAAGAAATCTACTTCAAATGTCGAATGTAGAATGTCCAATATCCAATTTCGAGATTCTACCTCACTCCGAAATTCTACATTCGACATTGGACATTCGACATTCGTATTTGTAGTGGAATGCCCCAGGCACCCCGCAGCGACGGCCGACATCGCTTAGCGCTGCTCCCTGCGAGGGCCTGACGCGGTTCACGAGCGGACGACCTGCGGACCTGGGGCACCAAAAGCTAGCATGACCGCGCCCTGTTCTCTACGGGCAGTGCGCCACCCCGAGCACGGGGCGCTTCGCCACGGTGACGCTCAGGTCCCGGCGCTGCCCCGATGCGACGATCACGAGACTCGTCGAGCCCTCGTGGCGGGGCTCGACCCGCACCCAGCTGCCCGAGGCGTCGGCGCCCACGAACGCGATGTGCAGCACACCGCGATCCCCAGGCGCGGCCTGGAGACCCGTGACCGGCGCGGCGTTGGCGAACCCATCCCGCGCCGTAACCCGCAGCACCACCGCGCCGCGCCAAGCGAATGCGACCTGGGCCCCTATCCCCTCGTCCCCGCAACGCACCGTGAGCTGCACCGCAGGTCCAGGCTCGGCGTACAACGTGGCCTGCCGCTCGACTGCGCCGACGGTCGCGCTCACCTGTACGGGGCCGACCTTCGGCCCGAGCGTCAGATCCACCCCCACGTGACCGTTGGTATCGGTCATGAGTCGTGTCGCCGTGAGCTGTCCGTTCGTCACTTCCAGGCGTACCGGCTGCCCCGGGACGGCAGCGCCGACCGTGTCGCGCACCTCGAACAGCAGTGGATGCGTCGGGCGCGCGCCGACGGCGGCGTGTTGGCCCATGCCGAGCACGAAGCCGGTCCGCACGCCCGAGATCGGCGCCCGTGGGATGGGAGGAGCCGCCGGCGTGGCAACGATCGTCGGCGTCGGGGCGGGCGTGGTGGTCGAAACGTGCGGGGGCGTCGGCCGCGTGGGCGTCGGCGCCCGGCGCGGGGCCGCACCGCGACGGACGCACGCGTCGATCTCCCGTAGCACCGCCGGACCAGCGCCCAGGGCGTCGAAGTCGGCGCGGTCCCGCGCGCTCGGCGTGAAGCTCAGGCAGTTGCGGCGAATCAGGGCAGCCAGCTCGTCTGCGGTCAAGGTGACGCTCGAGAGCAGACGGACGAGGTCGGTCTTGCGCAGCTGCTCGCCGCCCTGTAGCACGACGAGCAGCACCAGCAGGCCCGCTATGGTCGCGGGCATCCCGACTGCTCGAACCGGCGCTCCACGGAGTCCACGCCGGCGTAGAGCGTCTGGTCGCGGGCCGCGTGGGCGGCATCGAGTACGCCCGCACTGCGCCGCGCGCTGTTGTACACGAGCCAACGGCTCTCCACCGCCGTCAGGCCGCGCGCCAGCCCGACGCACGGCACCTGGCCCCGGGCGAACTGGGCAGCCCGCTCGCCGAAGCTTCGCACGACCTGAGTGAGCGAGTCGCCGGCCACGTCGAGGCGCGCGCGCGGCGCCGGCTGCGCCGGGACGGCTGGCGACGGGGCGGGACGCGTCGGCGCGGCGGCCGTCGCGGGCTGCGTGGCCGGGCGAGTCGGAGGCTGGGCGTGAGGCGCACGCCGCAGCTTTGCCTTGAGCGCGGATACTTTCGCACTGATCGTGGACGTGATCCCTGACCACTTGCTGGTGATCGTGGACCACGAGGGGATTGGCAGCTCCGGCTGGAACCACCAGTAGGCCCCAGCGCCGCCGGCGGCGATCAGCACGACGAACAGTGTCACCCACAGGCCTCTCCGACTCTTCCCGCGGCGGCGGGCGCGCGGGACGGACGGTGCCGGCTCCTCAAGCGCCTCCGACTCCTCAGCTTGCTCCCGCTCCTCGAACTCGTCAGGCCATGTGGGTACCTCCGCGCCCCCCTCTTCCGTGGCGAGCGCCTCGACGGGGTCTGGTTCGGGTTGGAGCGCGGGCTCTGGCTCGGGCCGGAGCGCCGGACGCGGCGGAGGCGTGTGTCGCCGCGGGGGCGGCGGGGGGGGCGGGGGGGACGGCTCCGGCTTCGCGGGCGCGGGCGTAAACCTCGGCTCTGAAGGCGGCTTCGCCGCCGGCGTTCGCAGCGTCGGTGCGGCTGGTGGAGTCACGGGATTGTAGGCGCGATGGTTCTTCCACGTCACGAACGAGCGCTTCTTCCCATCCGGACGGATCGACTCCGCGGCGAGGAGCTCGTAGAACGGCAGTGGGGTGGAGACCCACGACTCCTCCGGGCCGGCTCGGAAGAATCCGGCCGCGGGCTCCTCCGGGTCGGTCCCCAGCAGCAACGTCACCTGCCACGGCTCGCCGAAGTAGTGCTCGTGCGTCTCGAGGTCGTGCTCGGTGAGGCTCAGCGGGAGCGGCGGGTGCGTGTGGTACCAGCCGATGAGATGCGCCTGCTGCGTTTCCAGCTGCTCCTGGACGCGATCCCACAGCCGGGTGACGACATCGCGCGTGCGATCGCCGTAGATCGCCTGGTTGAGCCGCAGGGCGGCGTCGATCAGCAGATAGGAGACGTTGGTCTCCGGGCACTCGCACAGGTCGCCGAGCAGGAAGCCAAGGACGCCCTGACCCGGTCGCGCGGGCGTCGCCACGTGCTCGTGGATCGCCGTCAGCGCGGACTGCGACAGGAAAACGGGAAACGGAACGTGGCCCGGTCGCTGGGCCCCCCCGCCCCCGCCCTCGCTGGCCGGGCTCCACAAGATCGACCGGGCGACAGGGATCGGCTGACGCAGCGGACCGCCTGTATTCATCGATCCAAGATAAGTAAGGATGGGGGAGGTTGGGGGAGTCCCCCAACGTCCACACCCTCCCCAAACCTGCTTCTAGCCGAGCTGTACCCGCTGCGACCGCCGCATGCGGACCAGATCGTACATCTCCGCCACTTCGCCGCCCAGGAGGAACAGGTACGCCGTGTAATAGACCCACAGCAGGAACAGGAACAGGGCGACGATGTTCGCGTCTGATGCCACGCGGTCGAGGGTGGCAAACCGGGTCACGTACAACGCGTAGAGCCGCTTCGCCACCTCGAAGCCGAGCGAGCAGAAGACGGCCGCGACGAGGGCGGTCCGCCACACGATGCGCCGGCTGGGCAGGAATTTGAAGATGACGAAGAACAGCGCCACGCCGAGCGCGAAGGAGGTCAATTCGAGACTGAAGCGCCACAGCCAGTCGATCGCGAAGCTGCGGTCCACGCTGCCCGCGTTGCGCGCTTCCCACGCGGCCACCAGCGCGCCCAGCACCAACAGCGTGCCGGTGCACAGCACCATGGCGAGATCCAGCAGCTTGGCGACGGGCCATGACCGTCGCTCGTCGGTGTCGAATACTTCGTTCAGCGCGGCGCGCAGGCCGCCGAACAGGCGGGCCGAGAACCACAGGAACAGCGGCAGGCCCACGGCGGTGAGCCGGACGCGCTGCCGCACCACGCTCGCCAACGCGCTCTCCACCTGCGTGAACGCCTTGTCGGGGCCGCCGCCCGCGGTGGAAGGGAGCAGCCGGGCGAGCAGCTCGTGCAGCTCGACCTGTTGGGTCGTGATCTGATGCTGCACGAGGTATCCGACGGTGGCGAGCAGCAGAGCGACGAAGGGGATGATGGTCAGCAGCAGATCGAACGACAGCGCGCTGGCGAGGAAGGGAATGTTGTCTTCGAAAGCCGCCTCGAACGTCCGACGGGCGACGCCGGTCACCGACCGATGCCAGCCGCGCTCGGCCTTCACGCGACGGGTTCGTCCTCCTCCTCGAGGCCCGCCCCCTTGGCGCCGCGGCGGCGACGCTTCGCCTCGGTCAACCGTCGCTCGATCGCGACGCGGGCAGTGGGCACCTCCTCCTCGACGTCGTCTGGGGTGTCGAGCAGCTCGCCCGCCTTCTCGGCCGCGAGGTCGCGCAACCCGCGCAGCTTGCGCGACAGCTTGGTGCGGGACGCCTCGCCCGGCTCGGGTGCGAACAGGAAGCCGAGCACCGCCCCCAGACCCAAGCCCAGCAGGAACGGCCCGAACCCCGCGCCCCGCTCGCTCACTCGCCGGCCTCCAGATCATCCGGCGCGGCTACCGCTACCGGACGTGGCTGCGCGTGCGATTGCAGCGGCGGCTTGACGAAGCGGTCGGTGATCGCGCGTGTGCCCGTGACACGGAGCTGCTCGAACAGGAACGCGAAGTTCTTCTCGAGGTCGGCCGCGATCGCGCCGCGGACGTCGGCGGGCAGATCCCACATGCGCCGCTTGAACGGCCCGATCGCTTTCTTGCGGCTCTTGTAGTAGAACTGCTCCTCGGTGTCCCCCTTCTTCCACTCGTCCTTGCACTCCGCTTTCACCCACTGCTGGAGCTCGCGTCGCAGCTCGGCCGGCAGCTTCGGGTGGTCGAACACGATGTTTTGGAAATTGGTCGCGAGGTGGATTTCAATGGCCTCGCACTTGGGGAAGTGGCCGAACGCGTCGGGCGGCAGCGTCGAGGCGCCGTGCTGCACCGCACCGCCCAGGCCGTACTTGCTGCGCGCGTCAGCGGACAGCGCCTTGAGCGCGTCGAGGTCGAGCTGTACCTTGGCGATCGAGCCGTCGGGGAGCACGACACCGCCGTGGCTGGTGCCCGTCTGCACGGAGATCTTGCTGATGCCCGTGTAGGGCCCCCCCTCCAGGCGCGCGAGCGCGCGGACATAGCCGTCCATGAACGCCTTGAGCTCATGCACGTCGGAGTTCTTGCCGCCCACCTCGCCGATCTCCGCGCCCACGGACACGGTCACGCCCTCGGGCTCCCGGTCCCGGATGAACTGGGTCAGGTGGGCGGCCCGCTCGTAGTTGACGCGCTGCTGCGCGTCGAGCGTGGCTTGGGAGAGGTCTACCAGCGTGGAGGTGTCGACGTCGATGTTGTAGAAGCCGGCGTGCAACTCTTCTTCGATCAGCGTCCGGATCGCCTGCAACTCGGTCGCGCCGTCGACGGCGTACTTCTTGGCGTTCACCTGGACGTGGTCGCCCTGGATGAAGAGGGGTCCCGTGAAGCCCTCGCGCAGCGCCGCGGCGGTCATCACGGCGACGTATTCGGCGGGGCGCTGCTCGGTGTAGCCGATCTCGGAGCGGGCGATTTCGCAGATGAGGGCGCCCACGTCCAGTCGCTTGGCAGCCCGGAAGACGGCGCGCGCGGAGTCGTAGGAGAGGACGCGGATGTTCATCGCGGGGGTCGTGAACGGCGGCACTTCGCCGCGACCCCGCGCCAGATAGAGCTCGTGGATCGACGCGGGCCGCACCCCCGCCTGCTGCCCGATCTCCCAGATCAGCCAGCGCGCCTGCTCCCGCTCGTCCGGCGCGCCGAATACCGCCTGGCGCACCAGCTCGTCCAGGGCGGCGCTCTGGCGCGCGGCCGGGCTCTGGAACCGTCGCAGCGTCGCTTCGGGTGCGTTCGCCATCGCTTGCGATCCCTCCTCGCGACGAATCTAGACCGGGCCCACGTCGATCACCAGCCCGTCGTAGGCGGGTGCGACGCCCGCCGGCAGAGTCGCCGCGAGCTCCGCGTGCGGGGTTGCGTGCGTGAGGTGCGTGAGGAAGGTGCGCCGCGCGCCGATCCGCTGTGCCGCCGCGACGGCCTCCGGGATCGAGAGGTGCAGCGGGTGCGGCCGCGGCAGCAGCGCGTTCAGCACCAGTACCTCGAGGCCCACGAGCCTGGCGAGCGCCGCCTCCGGAATCGCTTTGGCATCCGTGAGGTATGCCATCGGCCCCACGCGGTAGCCGAGCACCGTGCGGTCGCCGTGCGGCAGGACCAGTGCGCGTACCGGCATCCCCGCGATCTCCGCTTCGCGGTCGGGCTCGAGAGGCCGCGCGGCGAGATCGGGTTTGCTCGTCCCCGACTGGGCCGGCGCGCCGTCGAAGATGTAGTCGAAGCGACGCTCCAGCTCGGCGAGCGTGCCCGCCGCGCCGTACACGTCGAGCGGAGCCCGCCGCCGTGCGGAGAAGGCGCGCAAGTCGTCGATGCCGTGGACGTGGTCGGCGTGGGCGTGCGTGAACAGCACGGCGTCGACGGATTCGATGCCTGCCGTCACGAGCTGCAGTCGCAGCTCGGGCGGCGTGTCGATGAGAAGGCGCCGTCCCCCCGACTCGATCAGCGCCGCCGTGCGGGTGCGCCGGTCACGCGGGTCGGACGACGTGCAGGTGCGGCAGCCGCACCCGATCTGCGGCACCCCGTACGACGTGCCCGTGCCGAGGAACACGAGCCTCACCTCACACGACCTCGACCTTGAGCAGGTTGGTGGTCCCGGAGACCTCCCACGGCAGGCCCGCAGTCATCACGATGCGATCGCCCGCACGCGCGTACCCGCGCCTCAGGATCAGGTCGCGCACCACCGCGAGCATCGCGTCGTAGCCCGGCACCCGGTCCACCAGGACCGGCGTCACCCCCCACACCAGCGCGAGCTGGCGGTAGGTCGTGGGTTGGGTGGTCACGGCGAGGATCGGCACGGGGGTACGGAGCGCCGCGACCTTGCGCGAGGTGAACCCGCCCGACGTGAGCGTCACGATGAGCGGCGTCCGCAGCATCCGCGCCACCGCGCTGGTGCCGATCGCAATCGCGTCTTCGACGGAAACGGTTTCACCGGGGGCGAGGCGACGCTCGTCCCGGGTCCCCACTCCCGCCGCCGGGCCTTGCCCCTCCATCTCACGGATGATGCGGTCCATGGCCCGCACCGCCTCGAAGGGGTACTCCCCTACCGCGGTCTCGGCGGACAGCATGACGGCATCCGTGCCGTCGAGGATCGCGTTGGCCACGTCGGACGCCTCCGCGCGGGTCGGCCGCGGGTGGTGCACCATCGACTCGAGCATCTGGGTGGCGGTGATCACCGGCTTGCCGCAGCGATTCGCCTCACGGATCAGGCGCTTCTGCACCGCCGGCACTTTCTCGAACGGGAGCTCCACACCCAGGTCACCGCGCGCCACCATCACCGCGTCGCTTGCCTCGAGGATCCGCGCCAGGTCCTCGAGCGCGGTCGCCTTCTCGATCTTCGCCACGAGCTTCACGTCGGGCGGGACGAGCGCGCGCAGCTCGCCCAGGTCCTCCGCCCGCCGCACGAACGAAAGCCCCAGATAGTCGGCGCCGGCCGCGGCTGCGTGCGCCGCGTCTTCGCGATCCTTGTCCGTCAGGGCGGGGGCGGACACGTGCAGCCCCGGGAGGTTCATCCCCTTGTGCGACGTGAGCGTCCCCCCGTCCACCACCCGGCCTTCGACCCTGGGGGCGGCGATCCGTGTCACCTCCAGCGACAACAGGCCGTCGTCGAGCAGGATGCGGGCGCCCGGCCGCACGTCGGTGGCGAGATCGGCGTACGTCGTCGGCAACTCATCGCCGCGCGCCACCTCCTCCGGCGCGAACACGACGGTCTCCCCGGGGCGCAGGACACGCGGAGCGGCAAGGTTGCCGACTCGGATGCGCGGCCCTTGCAGGTCCACCAGCACCGCCACGGCGACGTCGGCGGCCGCCGCCGCCTCTCGAACCGCAGCGATCCAGCTGGCGCGCAGCTCCGGCGTCCCGTGCGATGAGTTCACCCGAATGACGTTCGCGCCGGCGCCGATCAGCCCGGCGATGCCCTCGGGCGTCCCGGTGGCGGGGCCGAGCGTGGCGACGATCTTAGTGCGACGGATCAGAGGCGTTCCCCCCTTCGCTGTCCCTCATCAGTTTTCAACATTCCAGGTGCGCGGCCTACGTGTGGAAAACCCCACCTCCTAAACCCTCGGGCGAGAGGCCGGAGGACGGAATCCGATCTGCAGTAGGACGACGAGGTAAGTGGGTATCGGCCGGTCGAATAGAAGAACCACTTCAAGTGGTCTCTCGCTCGGTCGACGCGCCTTTGCGGCGGGCAGGGGTCATGCATAAAGATACGCACACGTGTAACCCCTAGTGCACAACCCCGATCTGCTTCTCTTCGAGCCGATGCCTGAACTCCTCGAGCAGATGAACCGCACGGGCGATACTCGACGCGGGCAGTCCCTCGATGGCGCGGGCCGCGAGGCGGCGCTCGAGCTGCCCGGCGCGGAGCAATACCTCGAGGCCCCGCCGCGTGAGAGTCACGCGCACACCGCGGTCGTCTTCCGGGTCCGGCGTCGTCTCGACCAGCCCTTTGGTCTCGAGTCGCTGGATGAAGGTCGTGGCGGCCGCGCGGGACACGCGCAGCTGGGCAGCGATCTCCTTGGGGCGGGCTCCGTCCGGCCCACCCAGGTCGACGGCCACCAACGCGGCCTGCGCGCGGTGCGACAGGCCGTACGCGCGGAACGCGCGATCGCCCGCCCGCTCCGCGGCCGCCTTGGCGGCCACGATGGCGTCGGTGAGCTGGAGGGCGAGCTCGGAACGATCGGTCATCGGTCGTCCGTTATCCGTTATCCGTTGTCCGTCGAGCCTTGTATTTAATTAACATGTTGATAGTTAACATACTAAATACATTCCACCTCGCAAGATCTGGTCTTACGGACCACGGATGACGGACAACGGATGACGTTCTAGCACGTCTCGCTCCAGTCCACCGGCGAGCTCGCGCCGCAGCGCACGCACTTCAGGCTGTCGGGCTTGCCGGCGAAGTCCTGCCGATAGTGGCACAGGGGACACACCGCGTAGGTGGTGACGACCTCACTCCCCCGCCCTCCCCCCAGCGTGGGCCGGAGCACCCCGGTTCGGGCAACGATGCTCCAATGGTCGGGCACCTCGGTCCGAATCGTCACGTCGCCGCGGGGCAGCCGCACCCGCTGCTGTCGCACTTCGACGACGACGTGCCCGTCCGCCAACTCCTCGACGATCGGATACCAGGCGCCGCGGCGGAGAATGTCCGCCACGTTGTCCGCACAGCGGGCCCAACCGAGGGTGACGCGCATGGGAAATGACCGACCCACATGATACCACGTTTTGGTAGATTGCGTTATGCACGAGCTCGGCCGTATCGTCCGCCTGCAAATCCAACGCTCCTCGCTCAAGACCGGTGAGAAGCCCACCCGCGTGTACGACCCCATGCCGCTCCTCGCCGTGGACCGCTTGGCGCTCGGACCGGACGGTGCGCTGGGTGAGGCGTCCGACGGATCGTGGCTCGTGGATGTGCACCACCGCGCACACCCGCGCACCAAGAACGAGGACGGCGCACACGGCGTGTCGCTCGGCTTCACGTCTCACTATGCGCTGATGCGCGACCGGTTCGGGGCGCGCATCACAGTCGGCTGCGCCGGCGAGAACATCATCGTCGAGGCCGAGCGTCGGGTCGGGTTTGAGGACCTGGAGCGCGGCGTCGTGTTGCTCGCACCCGACGGCCAGGAGCGCGCCCGGCTGGAGGTGCTCCAGGTGGCGGAGCCGTGCCGGCCGTTCAGCGGCTGGGCGCTGGGGGGCGTCGTGGAAGCTCAAGTCCTGAAAGAGACGCTGCAGTTCTTGGAGGGGGGAACGCGGGGGTACTACTGCGTAGGCGTGGGTACGGGAATCGTGGCGGTGGGCGATCGGGTGGCGGTGGTCTAAACGGGATGCGGGAAGCGAGATGCGGGATGCGCTGAGCTCCGACGCATCCCGCATCCCCCATCCCGCATCACGACATCTCGTCCCACGCCAGCGCGCCCACTTTCTTGCACCGCTCGCACACCAGCTCCTTCACGTCCGACTCAAACCCTTGTCGGTGGCGGCAGGCGGGACACACGGCGTAGGTGAGGGGGAACAGGCGTCCCACCCGCTGAATCTCGCGCGGCTCGCAGCGGACGACGCTCCAGCGCTCGGGCGGATGATAGCGGATCTCGAGGAAGCGCCGATCCACGGGTACGTTGCGCCGGTTCACGTCCAGCACCACGATGTGGCTCGACGAGATGCGGACGACCGGATACCACGCACCCCGACGCAGCAGATGGGCGCCGGGCCTACCGACCCGGGCCCAGCCCTTGGCCTGGAGCCGCGTGGGTGTCATCGGGCGGAACGGAATGCTCACGCGAGAACAATACCCGGTTCGCGTGATGGAAGTCGTGACTAGGGTCACACTTACCGCGCAGTGGAAAATGTGACGCATGACACGCGCGCGCTGCGCCGCTACGTCACCCGCACTCCGAGAAGCCGCACACGTGGCATTTGGCGCAGCCCTCGATGAACGCGAGCTGCGAGCCGCAGTCGGGGCAGGCGCCGATGAAGTCCTGCGCGGCACCGGCCCGCTCGCCGACCGTCGCGTCGGGTCCGGGGATGCTCGCCGGGACGGGAGCAGGAACGGACGCCACCGCGCCGCCCAGGAGGTCCTGCTGGATGCCCTGCTTCTCCTGCATCCATTTCTCGATCGCGATGCCGATCGCGTCGGGGACCGAGAGCACTTTGTTCGGTCCGAGCCCGACGACTCGATCGGAGGAGATGCCCCGCACCTGACGGTACACCTCGCGCAGCGGGATGCCCGAGCGCAGCGCGAGTGAAATGAGGCGCCCGATCGCCTCCACGTCGGCCATAAGTGCGCCGCCGGCCTTTCCGAGCGAGATGAAGACCTCGAAGGGCTGGCCCTTGTCGTCCTCGGTGATGTTCACGTACATGGTGCCGAGCGGCGTCTCGACCCGCCGGGTGGCGCCCTTGAGCAGGTCGGGACGCGACCGCTTCGCCCGCCGCTGCAGGTTCTCCGCTTCGGCGTCGTGCAGCTTGTCGCGGGTGCGCGCGAGCTCGGCCTCGAGCTCGGCAATCCGGCCGAGCGCCTCCGCCAGCGCGTCCTTGCCCAGCCCCGCCGCCTGGTCCTGCACCTTTTTCGCCGTCGACCCGGTGGACAGCACCTGCATCTCACGCGCGCCGTCGCGGTACACGGTCACGCCTTTGCAGCCCAGCTTGTAGGCGTATCGGTAGATCTTCTCGACGTACTCCTCGGTCGCGTCGTTCGAGAAGTTGCAGGTCTTGGAGATCGCCGAGTCGGTGAACTCCTGGAACGCCGCCTGCATCTGGATGTGCCACTCCGGCGTCACGTCGTGCGCGGTGACGAATACGCGCTGCCACTTCGCAGGCACCTGATCGAAGTGGATGTGGCCCACCTCGGCGATCTGCTCCATCAGGGCGTCCGAATACCACCCTTCCTGCTTCGCGATCGCCACGAAGTCTTCGTTGACATCGGGCATGATCACACCCGCCTGATTCCGCATGAACGCGACCGCGAACAGCGGCTCGATGCCCGACGAGCAGCCGGCGATGATCGAGATGGTGCCGGTCGGGGCGACGGTGGTCAGGTTGCAGTTGCGCAGCCTCCGCATGGGGCGCACGCGCTCACCCTTGGGACCGCGGGCGCAGGTCGCATCCGGCCCCCAGATCGACCGTTCCCACTCGGGGAACACGCCGCGCTGCTCCGCGAGCTTTTCCGAGGCGGCCTTAGCCTCCTCGTCAACGAATTCCATCACGCGGCGGCCCAGGGCCACGCCCTCGTCCGAGTCGTAGGGGAGGCCGAGGCGCACCAGCAGGTCCGCCCAGCCCATGACCCCGAGTCCGATGCGACGGATCCGCTTGGCGAGGCCGTCGATATCGGCCAGCGGGTACTTGTTCGCGTCGATAACGTTGTCGAGGAAGTGGGTGCACAGGTGCACCACCGTCCGCAGACGATCCCAATCGACGTCGCCGTCCTTCACGAACAGTCCCACGTTGATCGAGCCGAGGTTGCACACATCGTAGGGAAGCAGCGGCTGCTCGCCGCACGGGTTCGTCGCCTCGTAGCTGCCGAGCTGCGGCACCGGGTTGTAGTAGTTCGCCCGATCGATGAAGTACACGCCCGGCTCCCCCGTCTTCCAGGCGCCGTGCACCACCGTCCGGAACACCTCGCGGGCGTCGAGCTGGCCTGTGACGGCACCGGTGCGGGGGTGGATCAAGTCGTAGCTCGTCCCTTCCTCCACCGCGCGCATGAAGCCGTCCGTCACCGCCACGGAAATGTTGAAGTTCGTCACCTGGGTCAGGTCGTCCTTGCAGGCGATGAACTCCAGGATGTCGGGGTGGTCGACCCGCAGGATACCCATGTTCGCGCCACGGCGCGTCCCACCCTGCTTTACCACGTCGGTCGACGCGTCGTACAGCTTCATGAACGACACGGGGCCCGAGGCCACGCCCATGGTGGAGCGCACGACGTCGTTCTTCGGGCGCAGGCGCGAGAACGAGAACCCGGTTCCCCCACCCGATTGGTGCACCAGGGCCATCGCCCGGAGGGTGTCGTAGATCCCGCTCCGCTCGTTCGACAGGGCGTCGTCGACCGGCAGCACGAAGCAGGCCGAGAGCTGGCCGAGGGGTCGCCCGGCGTTCATGAGGGTGGGCGAATTCGGCATCCAGACCCGCGTGGCCATGAGCTCGAAGAACGTCCCCGCCAGGCCCTCCAGGGCCTTGTCGGAGGCTCCGTAGCGCCGCTCCGGCTCGGCGATGGTACGCGCGACCCGCCAGAACAGATCCTCCGGTCGCTCGGCGGGCTTCCCCTGATCGTCCTTCACCAGGTAGCGCCGCTCGAGCACGGTGATCGCGTTGGGGCTCAGATCGAGCATCCCGGTGCGGCTGGAAGCAGTCATGCGGGCTCGTCCCTCGCGGCGGTGAGCGTGCTCACCAAACATGTGGTATGTGTGAATTTAACAGCGCGCGGATCAAAAAGGCGCGGAGGGGCAAGGTAGACCCCCGGGCACGTCAGGGCAACACCTCGCGAGAGCGGTGGCCTCACGCGACATCCAACAATTCACATCACAAACTTGTTCCAGCGATCGGGAATGCGCCCGCGCGGTGCCGCTGCGCCTCGGCCACGTAGTGCTCCCAGGTGTCTCGGATGCGCTCCCGCAGGGCGTCGTCCACGGGTCGCGTGACCCGTGCCGGCACGCCGACCACGAGCGAGCCTGGGGGCACGCGGGCGCCCTCGGGCACCACGGCACCCGCTGCTACAACACTGCCAGTCCCGATGTGGACGCCGTTCAAGAGCACGCTTCCCATACCGATCAGGCAGTCGTCTTCGACGGTGCACCCGTGCAGAATAGCGCGGTGCCCCACGCCGACTCGCGCGCCGATCCGCGCCGGGAGCCCTTCGTCCACATGCACGATCGTGCCGTCCTGGAGATTGGTGTTCTCGCCCACCACGATCGCGTCCGTGTCCCCGCGCAGCACGGCGCCGTACCACACGCTGGCGTGCGCGCCCAGCGTGACGTCGCCCAGCACGACTGCGCCGGGAGCGATGAACGCCGTCGGGTGAATGTTGATGCCTACTGTCTCACCGGCTGGAATGGCCACTGCACCCACGCGTCCACCGGCTCACCGTTCTTCTGGGCGGGGTTCCAGCGCAGGTTCTTGGCCATGTCCAGCGCCTCGTTGTTGAAGGTGTCGAGATTGGAAGGCCCGAACACGCGGGCCTCGAGGGTCGAGCCCTCCCTCGAGACGAGGATCAAGAGGATCGCCTGGCGCGGGAAGATGGTCGCGTCCGCGGCCACCGGGATGCGCGTCGGGGACAGCGGCACGGGACGCGTATCGAAGCACAGGTTGTCCTGATTGTAGGCGGGGCCGTACTGATCGCAGGGGCCGGCCTTCCCGTCCTCCCGGGCAAACGTGAGGGGCTGCAGGTCCAGCTTCACGGTTGACGGTGCCCCGGGGATGATGACTACCTGACGGTCGTATGGCGCGAATCCGCCCGCGCGCACCGCGAGCGTATACGTGCCGGGGGGCACGTCCTGCTGCGAGCCCCGAAACGGCATCCCGTTGAGCGTCACGCGAGCGCCCGAGGGGAGGCCCTGGAGCGTCAGGTGACCGAGCGTCCCGGGAGGGACCGCGCGGCTACGGGCGGTGTCGATGCGAGGGGTCGCGGCCGCAGTTCGGGCCGCCGTATCCGCTGGCGGGGAGACGCCGGTGTCGGACAGCAGTCGCTGGGCGAGTGTGTCGCGGGGCACGCCCGAGGCAGAGTCCGCGGGGGCGGCCCGGGCGAAGAACAGCAGTCCCTTCTTATAGGCGTACAGGCCGGGCGCGCCCAGCCCGATCGCGAGGACGACCACCCACAGGGCGATTCCTGCGGCGACCGAGCGCTTGTGGTGCTCCTCGGCCCCGGGCTTGCCGGAGACGCGTGGCAGGGGTGTGGTCGGAGCGGAGGCCATCCGGACTCCCGCGAGGGAGGGGATAGCTTTGGTGGCGGCCGTCGCGAGCCCGACGGCAGCGAAGCCGCCGCCCGCCTCGAGTGTCTGCACGAGATCGTCCGCGCTCTGAAACCGCTCGTCGGGGGACTTCGCCATCATCTTCTTGGTGATCTCGAACACGGTGCGCTGATCGTAGGTTTCGAGCGGCGGCGTGGGGATCTCTTCCATAATGTGCTTGTAGCCGATCGAGAACGAGTCCTCGCCGTCGAACGGCACGCGGCCGGTGAGACTCTGATACGCGACGACGCCGAGGGAATAGATGTCGGAGCGTCCGTCGAGGGCCTGGGCGCGGGCCTGCTCCGGGCTCATGTAATGCGGCGTACCGATCGACATCCCAGTGCCCGTGAGCTTCCCGCCCGACGCCGCCTTCGCGATCCCGAAATCAGTGACCACGGCCAGCCCGTGCTCGTCGAACATGATGTTGTCGGGCTTGATGTCGCGGTGTACAATGCCGCTCTTGTGCGCGTAGGCGAGGGCGCGCGCCACCTGGACCAGGATCTGACGGATCTCGGCGGGGGGGAGCGTGCCGCGCGCGGCCAGCACGGACGACAGCGGCTTGCCGCGCAGGAACTTCATGACGAAGTAGATCACCCGGCCGGACTTGCCGACGCGATAGATCGGGATGATGCTGGGATGCTCGAGCTTGGCGGACGTGCGGGCTTCGCGCTGGAACCGCTCGACGAACTCCTTGTCGAACGCGAGGGAGAACGGCAGGACCTTGATCGCCACGTCGCGCTCCAGCTGCTTCTCGCGCGCCTTGAAGACGATGGCCATGCCGCCGCGGCCCAGCTCGTCGAGGATCTCGTACTCGTCTTTCAGCTGCTCCCGCACCAGATCGAGCTCCGTCACGTCGACCGGTTGGTCGCGCACGGCGGCGACCGGAGTCGCGTGCGACAGATCCAGTCCGCAGGAGCGACAGAACTTGCTGGCGTCGTCGTTCTGGGTGCCGCAGCGGGAGCAGTACATCAATTCTCCGAAGGGTCGCGGAAACTTAGGGATTTGTCGGACGACGTGTCAACTCGCGACGGTGCCCCGCGTGGTCAGAAGTCGGAGGCGAGTGCGGCGTACACTTGCGGCCGCCGCGCGGCGCCCGATGGTGGGGCGGCGAGCGGCTGCGCGACGCCGAGTCGTACCGATAGGGGGAAGTCGTAGCTCACCGTCATCCGGCCCGCGAGCTCGAGCCCGGCGGAGCGAAGGCGGGTGAGGCGCGGCGACGTGCCGGGCGACCAGGCGTCCCCCCCGTCGGCGAACAGGTTGAGCCACAGCTTGTCGACGCCGAGGGGAAGGTGACCGAGGGCGCGGCCCACCAGCGCGAGCGGCACGCGATACTCGGCGCTGCCCGCCGCCGCGCGCTGGCCGCGCAGCTCGCCCGAGGCGTACCCGCGGAGTGGAAAGGCGCGCGTCGCGGTCAGCGTTGGTGCAAAGAACAGGTTCACCCCCTGCGGCGCCACGCCGCCCACGCGGAACAGCGTGCCGAGGGGACCGTTGGTGGCGCCGGCGAGGAGCCGCAGCGCCACCACATGATGGGCGAAGCCGCCCAGCCCAGGGACGCGAACGTACAGCGCCAGCCGGGAGCGCAGCTCATTCGACCAGCGGGCGCTGCCCTGTTCCTCCCGCCGGCGGTAGGTCGCGGACCACGCGACCCCATCCTCCGGCGAGACCGAGAGGGCGCCGCTCACCAGCCGCGACAGCGTGACCGTCACCGAGCCGCCGACGAGATTCTGCGTGACACACGCCGGGCAGACGGCGGCGAGCGAGCTGTCGGGGATCGCGGCGTAGCGGAAGCGCTCGAGCTCCGCCGCGAGGCGCACGCTGGCCAAACGCCGCCAGCGACGCGTCACGAACGACGCGCCGAGCGCCGCATAGTGATCGAGCTCCGAGACCGCGACCGTCGGCGCGCTCGGCGGCCGTCCCAGGTCCGTCCACGACGCCCAGGCCGAAACGTCGAGCGTTGGGTTGCCCAGCACCGACGAGACGAGCACGAAGTCGCCCTCGGCGCGGAACGGCTGCCGCGAGACCAGCAGGTCCGCGGCGTAGGCGAAGCGACCCAAGGCGTCCGTTCCCGCCGTGAGGGCGCCCCCGAACCGTCCGCTCGGTCCCGCGTCCACGAACGCCGGAATCCAGAAGTGCGGGCGCAGCGACGGCCACATGGTGTACCCGGTCTCGCGCAGCGGTACGGCCGGCGCCGAGTCGAAGGGCGGCGGCCCCGCGAACCTGACCGGCGCAGCTCTGTCGAGCGCGGGGGCGCGGCGCAGCTCCCAGCCGCGCGCCCGGAGCGCGGCGTACAGGAGGGTGCCGTCGCCGAGCGGCGCCGGTGCGCGGGCACCGAGCGGCTCGTTCGTGAGCGGCTGCGCCCCGCCCGAATCGCGCCAGCGGTACACTTGCGGAACCCCCGAAGGGTCGGCGACGAACCACAGCTCGCCAGCGGATGTCCACACCACGTCGGCGATGCTGCCGCCCGTCTCTAGGATCACCGCAGACGCACCGGGCGAGTCGGCCGGCCAGCGCACCAGCGCCCAGCGGCCGTCCACGATCCGGATCCCGGCTACCTGGCGCCCATCGGGTGACGGCGCCACATCCTCCCACACGGCGCCGGGCGGGAGAGCGGGCGCGGGCACCGTCGGGCGGCTCGAGACGGGGCCGAGCGCGATCGCCGCCAGCCGTCCCCCGCCGCCGGCCGGGGCGACCAGCCGGGCGCCGCGCGTGGCGCGCCGCCACACCCGTCCCGGTACCCAGCGGTACAGGTCGCTCCGGATCCGCCACCGACTCGTGAAATCGAGCTGCGTCACCACGAGGGTGTCACCCAGCCAGTCGTAATCCACGCCTCCGTTGACGCGGTGCGCGGCGAGTCGGCGCCCGGTCGCAGCGTCGAGCACGCGCAGCACGCTCGTCCCCTTCCCATCGTCCCGCACATAGGCGACTCGCCGTCCGTCCGGGGACACGCGCGGCACGGGCTCCGTCCTGAGCAGGCTGTCGAGCGCGCGCGCGGCGGGCGGCGCCATGCTCATCCCGCGCAGATCGGGTGCCGTCCCCCGCGGCCATTCGCCGCCCAGCGTGCGTCCGGGCGCCACCCGCGCCACCTGGCGTCCGACGCGGAACGGAATGAGCTGGGCGGAGGTGGCCTCGGCGAACCGCGGCACCACCGAGTCGCCCACCGCACCGGCGAAATAATGGAAGAAGCGGCTGCCATACGCGTAGGGCACCAGTCCGTCCGCCCACCGCGCGAACAGGGTCGCGTTCCACGGGGACCGCGAGGCCCCTGCCGCACGGTCCGCGCCGAGCACCTGGGTATGGAAGCTCCCCCGCACCCGTCCGGCGTTCGTGAACTTCGACTCGTAGTAGGTCGCGAGGCCTTCGATCACCCAGCTCGGCTGATATTCGTTCGGGAACAGCCCGGGGGCGCGCCCGAACACGCGCTGCAGGCCGCTCCACAGCCCGCGCGAGCGGTCGAGATGAAACACATGCGTCAGCTCGTGCGTGGTCACGAGCCGGAGCCAGGTGTCGTAGAACAGGAGCCCGTGGTCGCCGGCGGGCGGCGCGGCGTAGATGGTGATCCGGTTCGTGGGAAAAACGGTGGTAAAGCCGTTCGCGGCGTCGATGTCGTCGGCCAACGTGATGTCCACGATGCCGCGCGGGGGGTGCAGCTCAGTGGCGAGCAACCCGTAGGATCGCTCCGCCTCGCGCGCCTGCGTGAGGGCGGCGTTGCGGTAGGCGGGCCGGAAGTGGATGCGGAAGTGGGGCGTGTGCAGGGTGCGCCAGCTGCCGGACGGATCCACTTGAGCCTCGGCTCGGCCGGCGAGCAGCAGGAGAAAGAGAATGCGGAGTGCGGAGTGCGGAATGCGGAATTGCAGGGGAGGTTCGATCCGCGGGCTCGACCTTCCACTGACATTCCGCATTCCGCACTCCGCATTCCGCACTCTCATGGTTCCTTCGCCCGGTCTCGCAAGAAGTTCTCGATCCCGCGCACCACCCCCCGCGCATACCGCCACTGTCCGTCCTCGCTGGCGAGTACCGCTTCCTGCTCGGGCAGCATGATGAACAGCCCCTCGGTGAGCGCCGCCGGCATCCAGGTGGGCCGCACCAGCGCATAGTCCCCCCGACCGATGCCGAGGTCGCGCACTCGGAACTCCGTCACCAGCGCGCGGTCCAGCTCGCGCGCCAGCCGCGTGCTCCGCGGCTGGAAGTAGTACACGCTCGTTCCCGAGTTGGTGAACGGGTTCACGCCGTCCGGCAGGGCATTAGCGTGAATCGACACGAGGACATCGGCGTCGCGCAGCTCCGCGAAGTGCGTCCGGGGAAAGAGCTCGATCGGCGTCGAGTCGGTGCGGCTGAGGAACACGATCGCGCCCGCGCGCTCGAGCAACGTCTTCGCCTTGAACGCCACGGCCAGCGTCGCCACCGGTTCCCACAGTCCCGTCGGCCCCCGGGCGCCGAGGGGCGGGTGTCCGGGGTCGAGCACGACCGTCCGGCCGCGGAGCGGGTGCTCGCGGTCGAGCACGGGGGGACGGCGCACCTCGAGCAGCAGGTCGCGACCGTCGAAGCGCGCGCGGTACCCCCACACACGCCGCGCCAGCTCGAGCGTGATCGTCAGCTCGTCCGCCGCCGGCTGCGCGTAGCTCATCCGCGTGACCAGCGGGTCGGTCCCGGCGGCTCCGCCGCCTTCGCCGTACTGCATCCAGTTGATGTCGGATGCGCCGCCGTACAGGCGCACGGTGAGGCTCCGGTCCCGCTCCGTGATCTGGTAGGGGAGTCGCGCGGGCAATGGCACTCGCAGCGTCACCGACCTCGGCCCGGAGGTGAGCCGCACCGAGCTCACGACGCCACCGGGCGGCGGCGTGCCCGGCGGCAGCCGTACCACGTCGGCCTCGT